>JACCDZ010674351.1_pt1 | contig 12022 bp, 10 predicted proteins | sample 7449551 | NCBI WGS metagenome assembly JACCDZ01 (sample SAMN15323452, study PRJNA562643) | freshwater metagenome | isolation source: river surface water | place: USA:Blue River Watershed | collected 2017-08-18
CCACCTGGTGTCCCCCTTGTGTGGAAGAGTTGCCTATGCTGAATGCGTTCTGGAAAGAAAACGCACGGCAGGGCCATCAGGTGGTGGCGTTGGCGATTGACCAGCCCAGCGCGGTGCGCCGGTTCATCGACCGACAACCCCTGGGCTTTCCCGTCGGCTTGGCAGGTTTGGCCGGTTCTGAGCTGGGTAAATCATTGGGCAATGTGGCGGGCGGCCTGCCATTTACAGTGTTTTTCAAGGCAGATGGCAGCATTTGGCGACAAAAGATGGGTCAATTGCAGCATGAAGATTTGCGCACGTGGCTTGGCGCGGCCACTTGAAGGTCTGGGCAGCCTGACCAGGGGTGTGTTGACCTCTTGGCTGCCGTGATCATTCTTATATTTCAGCGTTTTTGAGCCAACTTAGAGCAGCTTTCGGGGAGTTTGGCTAAAAATTGGTGTAAATTCAATCCATTACATCTGCTTACAGCTGTGGAGGATTTATGGATTTGCGCAAACTGAAAACACTGATCGATTTGGTGTCTGATTCCAACGTCTCGGAGCTCGAAATCACCGAAGCCGAGGGCAAAGTTCGCATTGTTAAAAGCATGGGTGTGGCAGCTCCTGTGGTGATGCAACAAGCCGCAGCCCCTGTCGCGTTGCCCTCCGCCCCTGTGGTGGCCGCCGCGCCAGCCGAGACCGCTGCCGCCCCTTCGGCACCTGCAGCACCCGCCGGTCACGCTGTGAAGTCCCCCATGGTGGGCACGTTCTACCGTTCGTCCAGCCCCGGTGCAGCCCCCTTCATCCAAATTGGCTCGGTGGTGAAAGAGGGCGACACCCTGTGCATCATTGAAGCCATGAAGATCTTGAACGAAATCGAGTCTGACAAAGCCGGTACCGTCACGCAGATCCTGTGCGAAAACGGCCAGGCTGTTGAGTACGGTCAGCCCTTGTTCATTGTCGAATAAGCCACGGGGATTTCATGTTCAAGAAAATCCTGGTTGCCAACCGAGGCGAGATCGCCTTGCGAATTCAGCGCGCCTGTCGCGAGCTGGGTATCAAAGCGGTGATGGTGTATTCCGAAGCCGACAAAGAAGCCAAATACGTCAAGCTGGCCGAAGAAGCGGTGTGCATTGGGCCTGCGGCTTCACCGCTCAGCTATCTCAATATGCCCGCCATCATTTCGGCCGCTGAAGTGACCGACGCCGAGGCGATTCACCCCGGCTACGGTTTTTTGAGTGAGAACGCCGATTTTGCCGAACGGGTCGAGAAAAGCGGCTTCCAGTTCATTGGCCCCACACCCGAATCCATCCGCATCATGGGTGACAAGGTGTCTGCCAAGCAAGCCATGATTCGCGCCGGCGTGCCCTGCGTGCCCGGTTCTGAGGGCGAGTTGCCCGATGATCCAGTGCAAATTCGCCGCATTGCCAAGTCGGTCGGTTATCCGGTCATCATCAAGGCAGCCGGCGGCGGTGGCGGACGTGGCATGCGCGTGGTGCACACCGAGGCGGCGCTGGTCAATGCAGTGCAAATGACCAAGGCCGAAGCTGGCGCAGCCTTTGGCAATCCTGCGGTTTACATGGAAAAGTTCCTGCAAAACCCCCGGCACGTCGAGATTCAAATTCTGGCTGACAAGCACAAGAATGCGGTGTACTTGGGTGAGCGCGATTGCTCAATGCAACGACGCCATCAAAAAGTCATCGAAGAAGCCCCCGCTCCAGGCATTCCCCGCAAATTGATCGAAAAAATTGGCGAGCGCTGCGTGGCGGCTTGCAAAAAAATCAATTACCGTGGCGCCGGTACGTTTGAATTTTTGTATGAAAACGGCGAGTTCTATTTCATTGAGATGAACACCCGTGTGCAGGTGGAACACCCGGTGACCGAGTGGGTGACCGGTATCGATATCGTGAAGACCCAGATCATGGTGGCGGCAGGCGAGAAACTGCCTTTCACACAGCGACAAATTCAGATTCGTGGCCATGCGATTGAGTGCCGCATCAATGCCGAAGACCCCTTCAAGTTCACACCTTCGCCCGGACGCATCACCTCTTGGCACATGCCCGGTGGCCCGGGTGTTCGGGTCGACTCGCACGCCTACAACAATTACTTTGTGCCGCCCAATTACGACTCCATGATCGGCAAGCTGATCGTGCACGGCGACACCCGTGAACAGGCGTTGGCCCGCATGCAAACCGCTTTGGCGGAGACGGTCATTGAAGGCATCAACACCAACATTCCTTTGCACCGTGAACTGATGGTCGATGCCAAGTTCATGCAAGGGGGCACCAACATTCACTACCTTGAACACTGGTTGGACCAGCACAAGCGTTGAGCCTGTATGTTTGAGCTGACCTTGCTGTGCCCGGAAGAACGGGTGGATATTCTGAGTGACGCGCTCGATGCTCTAGACGCCTTGAGCGTGTCAGTGGAAGACGCCGATGCCCAAACCCCGGCCGAGCAAGCCCTGTTTGGCGAGCCTGGCATGCCGCCGCCCAAAGAAGGCTGGCAGCGTTCGCGCATGGTGGCCTTGTTTGCCCAAGAATCCGCAGCCCGAGAAGCGGTTCAGTTGTTGTCAGCGCAAGATTTTTTCGCCGGCTGTGCCATGGTGGGCATCCAGGCCGTCGCCGATCAAGATTGGGTGCGGTTGACGCAGTCGCAGTTTGCACCTGTCGACATCACCCCCGATTTTTGGATTGTTCCGACTTGGCATGAGCCACCGTCACAGGCAAAAACCATCATCCGCTTGGACCCCGGTTTGGCATTTGGCACGGGGACCCACCCGACTACCCGCATGTGTTTGCGCTGGATTGCGCAGCACGGCGTGAGCGGACAGCGTGTTTTGGACTACGGTTGCGGCTCAGGTATTTTGGCTATTGGGGCTGCCAAGTTCGGCGCGCAGACCATTGATGCGGTGGACATTGATGAGGCCGCTGTGACCTCGACCGTTTTGAATGCCGAGGCCAATGGGGTGCGTTTGAGCGCCGGCCTTCCGGACAAAGCTTCGGGGCAATACCAAACTGTGTTGGCCAATATTTTGGCGACACCGCTCAAGGTGTTGGCGCCGCTGCTGTGCTCCTATGTGTCCGCTGGAGGCGCATTGGTGCTGGCAGGCATTTTGGAGCGACAAGCTGAAGAGCTTAAAACGGCTTACGCTCCCTGGATTCAATTGGCCGTGACCGACAGCGAAGACGGCTGGATTCTCATGACGGCAACATCGCCAGCGGCTTGATGGGAGGGGCAAATCTCATGGCCCAAGCCCCGTCAAACAGCGTCACCTCGATCGTCCGGTGTCCGGCCTGTTCCAGCACCTACAGCGTGGTGCCTGATCAACTCAAGATTGCACAAGGTTGGTTGCGCTGCGGACAATGCCAACATGCTTTTGACAGTACCGGTCTGCTGGTGACATGGCCCAAAACGGCCGAGCCTGGATCCCTTCTGACCTCTGCCCCCGACAGCTCGGGCCGGCTGGTGCTGGACGACTTCCTCAAGCAAGAAGACCGATCGCCTGCGGTGGCCCCTACCGCTGAAATCGTCTCCTCGTTCGAGCAAGCGCTGGCCACTTTCAAGCCTCAGGCCTTGCCGTCAGCCGTTGTGGCTGGGTCTTCAAGCGTAGAAAAAGACAGCGAAGGTGGCAAAGAGGGAGAAGTGGGTCAAAAGCATGGCCAAGAGGATGGCTATAAGGATGACCAAGAAGCCGAAACCCGGCCCGCTCAGCGCCGGTGGTGGGTCACCGCGGGCGCCTTGTTGTTGGCCCTGGCTTTGGCGTTGCAGTGGATCTGGATCGAGCGACGCGCATTGGCCGCAACTGTTCCCTATGCAGACAACATTTGGCGGGAAACTTGCCGTGCTTTGGGTTGTGAGGTGTCGGCCGCACAAGTGAAAAATGCCATCGTGATCGAAAACTCAAGCCTCACGCCAACCGAGGGCGGCGGCACTTGGCTGACTTGGACATGGCGCAACACCGCCTCTCACGCCGTGCAGGTCCCTGCGCTGGAGTTGACACTGTTGAATGCCCAAAACCAAGACGTGCTGCGCCGGGTCATCTCTCCTGCTGAGATGGAAGCGCCCGCGTCTTTGTCTGCCGCTCAGGTGTGGAGCGGCAAGCTGCACCTCGTGCCCGTCAGTGGGCCTGTGCCTACGGGCTACCGTTTGTTCAGTTTCTACCCCTGAACCTCTGAACCCGTGAACCCCTAAATCCCATTGCCCTTATCAGGCTTGAAGGACGAAGGCAAAAGAGCAGGGGCGAAAAAAAGCCCAACACTGTTGCCAGTGTCGGGCCTTCTCGCTACGAGCGTCTAACGCTTGAATCAGGGCTTAGCGGCCGAAGGAAACGGCCATGCAGCTTGAGGATTCAGTGTTGTCTGTGCAGCGGGGGCAGCGGGTGCTTTAGATGCCTTCTTTGCAGCAGGTTTCTTAGCAGCCTTCTTCACAGCGGGCTTTTTAGCAGCTGGCTTTTTAGCAGCAGTTTTCTTGGCTGCAGCTTTTTTGGCCGGAGCAGCTTTTTTAGCAGCTGGCTTTTTGGCAGCGGCTTTTTTAACTGCTGGCTTTTTAGCTGCGGCTTTTTTAGCTGCTGGCTTCTTAGCGGCTACTTTTTTAGCAGCTGGCTTTTTAGCAGCAACAGCTTTTTTGGCTGCTGGCTTCTTAGCGGCTACTTTTTTAGCAGCTGGCTTTTTAGCAGCAACAGCTTTTTTGGCTGGAGCGGCTTTTTTAGCTGCTGGCTTCTTAGCGGCTACTTTTTTAGCAGCAGGTTTCTTGGCCGCGACGGCCTTCTTTGCGGGAGCAGCTTTTTTTGCCGCTACTTTTTTTGCAGTTGCCATGATTTTCTCCTTGATCAAGTTGAGAACTCAACGGAAAGGGAACGCTTGGTGCTTGTTGGATTGCACAAAGCGATCCATGGTGCTGAGGGAAGCCTCAACACCATGAACGCGGAAAAGCCACAAAACCCATCACCCGAAGATGATGGCGTTTGTGGCTGGAGGAAGGGTGTCATTGCAGGGTTGTTCAGAAGATCAGTCCCAGGACAAAGCCCCGCCAGATTGGTACTCGATGACCCGGGTTTCAAAGAAATTGCGTTCTTTCTTCAGGTCAATCATTTCACTCATCCATGGGAACGGGTTTTCTTCGTTCGGGAAAAGTGCCTCCAAGCCAATTTGGGTGGCTCGGCGGTTGGCGATGTAGCGCAAGTAACCTTTGAACATCGACGCGTTCATGCCCAGCACGCCGCGTGGCATGGTGTCTTCGGCATAGCGGTACTCGAGTTCAACGGCTTTCAAGAAAAGTTCTTTGATTTCTGCTTTGAACTCGGCGGTCCACAGTTGGGGGTTCTCGAGTTTGACGGTGTTGATCAAGTCGATGCCAAAGTTGCAGTGCATGGATTCGTCACGCAGGATGTACTGATACTGCTCAGCAGCACCGGTCATCTTGTTTTGACGGCCCAAGGCCAAAATTTGGGTGAAGCCCACATAGAAGAACAAACCTTCCATCAGGCAAGCGAAGACGATCAGTGACTTGAGCAAAGTCTGGTCGTTTTGCAGAGTGCCTGTTTTGAAGTTGGGGTCCATGATCACGTTGATGAACGGGATCAGGAACTCGTCCTTGTCGCGGATGGATTTGACTTCGTTGTAGGCGTTGAAGATCTCGCTTTCGTCCAGGCCCAGCGATTCCACGATGTACTGGTAAGCGTGGGTGTGGATGGCTTCTTCGAAGGCCTGGCGCAGCAAAAACTGACGGCACTCCGGGGCTGTGATGTGGCGGTAGGTGCCCAGCACGATGTTGTTGGCAGCCAGCGAGTCGGCGGTGACGAAAAAGCCAAGGTTGCGCTTGACGATGCGGCGCTCGTCTTCGGTCAGACCATTGGGGTCTTTCCACAAGGCGATGTCACGGTTCATGTTCACTTCCTGCGGCATCCAGTGGTTGGCGCAGGTGGCCAGGTATTTTTCCCAAGCCCATTTGTATTTGAAAGGCACCAGCTGGTTGACATCGGTCTGGCCATTGATGATGCGTTTGTCAGCCGCATTCATGCGGCGTGGCGCAGCGGATGCTGAAGTGCTGGAGTTTGAAGACGCGGCGGCCATGGCTGCAGAAGCATCTGCGCCAGAAAAAGAAGGCATTGCCGGTTGCAATGCGGGTTTGACTTGATCGTCCCAGGACAACATATAAATTTCCAGTTCTCGGATTATGAAAGCATGCGAACAAAATGCAAAGCGGTGATTGGCTTTATGCGAAGACGCGCACTGAAAGTGTTGTGCAATTGCATCGCACTTTGTCGTCGTACAAAGTGCGATGTCTCGTCATTTCTTCACTGGCAAGCTTCGCAGCCAGGGTCGTCAATTGCGTGGAACTTGACGTCGGTTGCAGGTGTTGCGTCCATTTGCATTTGTGCAACGGGCGCAGCGGCCGCGATGGCACTCATGCCAGTGCTGGGTGAGCCGGCAGACACAGCGTTGTGCGAACCTGCTTTGACGGTGGATTTCTCCACTTGTGTCGCGCTCGATGTGCGCAGGTAGTAAGTGGTTTTCAGACCGCGCAACCAGGCCAATTTGTAGGTGTCATCGAGCTTTTTGCCGGACGCGCCTGCCATGTAGATGTTGAGCGATTGCGCTTGGTCAATCCATTTCTGGCGACGAGCTGCAGCCTCAACCAGCCAAGTGGTTTCGACTTCGAAGGCGGTGGCGTACAAGGCCTTGATGTCTTGTGGCACGCGGTCGATGGGCCGCAGCGAACCGTCGAAGTGCTTCAGGTCCATGACCATCACATCGTCCCACAGGCCCAAGCGCTTCAAGTCGCGCACCAGGTAACTGTTGATGACGGTGAACTCGCCCGACAGGTTGGACTTGACCGACAGGTTGCCAAAGCATGGTTCGATCGACGCGTCGACACCAATGATGTTGGAGATGGTGGCGGTGGGAGCAATGGCCACGCAGTTGGAGTTGCGCATGCCGTCGGTCTTGATCTTCTGGCGCAGGGCATCCCAGTCGAGTGTGGCCGAACGGTCCACTTCCACGTAGCCACCGCGCTCGCGTGCCAGCAGGTCAATGGTGTCCAGTGGCAGGATGCCCTGGTCCCACAGCGAGCCTTTGTAGCTGGAGTACTGACCACGCTCTTTGGCCAGCTCGGTCGAGGCCCAGTAAGCGTAGTAGCAGATGGCTTCCATCGATTGATCTGCGAACTCCACAGCCGCTTGCGAGGCATAAGAAATGCGCATCTCGTACAAGGAATCCTGGAAAGCCATCAGACCCAGGCCGACAGGGCGGTGGCGGATGTTCGAGTCACGGGCCTTTTTGACCGCGTAGTAGTTGATGTCGATCACGTTGTCCAGCATGCGCATGGCGGTCGAGATCGTCTTTTTCAGCTTGTCGTGGTCGAGCACTTTGCCATTGGCGCTGTCTTTGAGGTGGCGCGACAGGTTGACCGAGCCCAGGTTGCACACGGCGGTTTCGGTGTCGCTGGTATTGAGCGTGATTTCGGTACACAGGTTCGAGGAATGCACCACGCCAGCGTGTTGCTGGGGCGAGCGCACATTGCAGGCGTCCTTGAAGGTGATCCAGGGGTGACCGGTTTCAAACAGCATGGACAGCATCTTGCGCCACAGGTCGTTCGCAGGCACTTTTTTGCTGGGCTTGATTTCGCCGCGCTCGGCCTTGGCTTCGTAGGCGGTATAGGCCTTTTCAAAGTCTGCGCCGAACTTGTCGTGCAGGTCAGGGCAGTCAGACGGCGAGAACAAGGTCCAGTCGCCCTTTTCCATGACGCGGCGCATGAACAGGTCGGGGATCCAGTTGGCCGTGTTCATGTCGTGGGTGCGGCGGCGGTCATCGCCGGTGTTCTTGCGCAATTCCAGAAATTCTTCGATGTCCAGGTGCCAGGTTTCCAGGTAGGTACAGACCGCGCCCTTGCGCTTGCCGCCCTTGTTCACGGCCACAGCGGTGTCGTTCACGACTTTGAGGAAGGGCACCACACCTTGGGATTCACCATTGGTGCCTTTGATGTGCGAGCCCATGGCGCGCACACGGGTCCAGTCGTTGCCCAGACCGCCCGCGAACTTGGACAGCAAGGCGTTTTCCTTGATCGACTCATAAATGCCATCCAGATCGTCGGGCACAGTGGTCAGGTAGCAGCTGGACAACTGGGGGCGCAAGGTGCCGCTGTTGAACAGGGTGGGCGTGGACGACATGAAGTCGAACGAAGACAGAACTTCGTAGAACTCGATGGCACGCGCTTCGCGGTTGATTTCGTTGACCGACAAGCCCATGGCCACGCGCATGAAGAAAGCCTGGGGCATTTCGATGCGCTGCTTGCGCACATGCAGGAAGTAACGGTCGTACAAGGTCTGCAGGCCCAGGTAATCGAACTGCAGATCACGCTCGGGCTTGAGGGCTGGGGCCAGTTTTTTCAGGTCAAACTGCATCAGCTTGGCATCGAGCAGGTCGTTATCGACGCCTTTCTTGATGAACTGGGGGAAATAGTTGATGTATTCCTCGGCCATCTGGTCTTGGGTCACTTCCTTGCCCAGGATTTCCTTGGCGATGGTGTGCATCAACAGGCGGGCCGTGACATAGGTGTAGTCCGGGTCTTTCTCGATCAGTGTGCGGGAAGCCAGGATGGAGGCCTTGTACACCTCTTCCATGGGCACACCGTCGTACAGGTTGCGCATGGTCTCGGCCACGATGGGCTCTGGACTCACATCTTTGCCCAAGCCAGCGCAGGCGTTGACCATCAGCGACTTCAGGTAATTCAGGTCCAGTGCGACACGCTTGCCACCGTCCAGCACATGCAATGCAGGTTCCTGCATGACCGGTGCGGCTTGCTGGCTTTGCTGTGTACGTTCTTGGGCACGACGCTCGCGGTACAACACATAGGCGCGGGCCACTTCGTGGTTAGAGCTGCGCATCAGACCCAATTCAACCTGGTCTTGCACGTCTTCGATGTGGAAGGTGCCGCCACCGGGGCGTGAGCGCATGAGCGCACGAACCACGTTCTGGGTGAGTTGCTCTACCACTTCGCGCACGCTGGCCGAAGCAGCGCCTTGCGTGCCGTGCACGGCCAAAAAGGCTTTCATCAGGGCCACGGCGATCTTGTTGGGCTCAAAAGGCACCACTGCACCGTTGCGGCGGATGATCTGGTAGTGGTTCAACGCATGCACGGCCGCAGTTCCCGCGCCTTCGTTGGCAGGCAGATTCATCAGGCCAGAGGCGGAGGGGGGAATATTCAGATCGATTTGAATGGTCATTTTTGAATTTCTGGTCGAAGTTGAGGCGAGGAAAGGAGCCGCGAATTGCGGCTGCCGGACAATTGTGAGAATTTGTAAGAGACACTATATCTGGTGTCTGTGACCATGACAAGCCACTACCGGTAGTGTATCTGGCCCAGGAGGGTCCTCTGGGCTTGTCATGACAATGGGCATGTCAGGACACCTGGAAATTGAAGGTTTCGGAATTTGAAATGTGGTGCCCGGATGCTTGTCGGCAAGCGCTTTTTGAACGCAAGTTCAATCTGGCTGTGAGCTGCAGAAGATTATGGGCTTGCAGGGCCTGTTTTCATGGCATTGCTGAGCATCACATGCCGCGAGCGTTGAAGCAAAAAATCAAGCAATCGGAGCTTATAAAAAAATAAAAATATTTTTCAATCAGCCTTGGGGCTTATCTAGGGAAAACACTGAGGGGTAAATCCAACGTTGATTTCAGCCGATCCCAGTCAAAACCGGGTCCGGGATCGTGCTTGCGACCGGGGGCAATGTGTTCATGGCCCGCGACATGGGCAATCGGGTAGTGGCGATGCAAATCTCTGCACAGGTGAGCCAGTTGCGCGTACTGGGCATCTTCGAAGGTTTCGCCTTCCAGGCCTTCAAGTTCGATGCCGATCGAGTCATCGTTGCATTGATGGCGCCCTCGGTAGTGAGAAGCACCAGCGTGCCAGGCGCGGTCGTCCGCGCTGACAAACTGCCACAGCACGCCGTCGCGACGGATGTAAAAGTGGGAAGAGACCTGCAAACCGCGAATTTCTGCGAAGTAGGGGTGTGCGTCCCAGTCCAGCCGGTTGGTGAACAGGTCTTGCACTTCGTTGCCGCCGTAATGGCCTGGGGGCAGACTGATGGAGTGGATCACCACCAGGTCGATGCACGCGTCCTGGGGTCTGGGGCCAAAATTGGGCGATGCCAACCGGGTGGCTGGCAGGTACCAGCCTTGCTGCCAAAGCCCTTCTTGTTCAGGGGGCCGAGTGTTCATGGCGAGTGAAGCAAGGGCCATTCAACGCGCACAGGTGTGTGCAAGATGGTGCGCTTGGTGCATCCGTGTCGTCAGGCCGGGTTGCGGTCCTGTGCCGCGCTGCGGTGTTCCGTGCTGCAATAAACGCCTTTTTCACCGGAGACAGCTTCTTCCTGGGGCAAGTGGATGCCGCAGTGTGTACAGGTGACCATGTTGGATGGGGCTGCGGGTGGGGTGTTTTTTTTCGCTTCAGCGGTATGGCCAACGCGGCTTCGCTTGATGGCCCAGATGACCACCAGCACTGCCAAAAGCAAAAACAGGTATTTCATGCCGCGCGCCCAATCAAGATTTCAAGTACAAAACGTGAGCCCGCATAAGACAGCAGCAACAAGCCCGCACCGATGTACAAGACGCGTACCGCACGCCGTCCGCGCCAGCCCCACTGCTGGCGTCCGACCAGCAAGGTGGCAAAGGTCAGCCAGGACAAGATTGCAAAGACACGTTTGTGGTCCCAGCGCCATTGCGCATGGCTTTGTCCATAAAGAGCCTCGCCAAACAAAGCGCCTGCAACCAGGGTGGCGGTCAGGAGCACAAAACCGGCGGTCACAAACCGGAAAGTCAGGCGCTCCAGCGTCAACAGGGGTAAACCGCTGGCGCCTTCCTGGGCCAGACGAATGTCGTGTTCGGTGCGCGTCATCATCCAGGCATGCACCACGGCTGCGGCGAACATGCCATAGGCCGACAAGCCCAGCGCCCAGTGCAGGGGCAGCCAGGCCGAGGCCTGCGGCGTCAGGGGCGTGCCCGGGAAGATCCAGGCCAGCACCACCGTGACGGCGCCCAGGCTGCCCACCGCCCAGCGGGCCCTGAGCTTGGGAAAGAACTGGGTTTCGATCATGTAGGCCGTGACCACCAGCCAGGCGGTGACCGACAGCGCAGGTGCAAAGCCAAAGCGCACAGGACCCATCAGCAAAATCAGCAGGCTCAGGGCGTGCAAACCCCATGCCAGCCAAAGCAGTCGACGTGCCTGCAGGTCGTTCAGGTGCCGTGGTGCAAAAGCGGGCAGCGCATAAGCCAGGACAGCCAATCCGGAGAAGGGCAGGGTCCAGGAAGGGGCACTCGCTAAAATCATGGCACCGAGTTTAGCCTTTCAGGCGCAGCCACAGGGGCTTCGCCATTCAGCTCGAACGGTTTTTTTCTGGACTTGCACCCATGGCCTCCGCCCTGACCGACAAACTTTCACGCCTCGTCAAGACCATCAGCGGGCAGGCCCGCATCACCGAATCGAACGTGGCCGACATGCTGCGCGAAGTGCGCATGGCTTTGCTGGAGGCCGATGTGGCCCTGCCGGTGGTGCGCGACTTCATTGCTCGCGTGAAGGAAAAAGCCCTGGGCCAGGAAGTCATGGGCTCCTTGAAGCCTGGACAAGCGCTGGTGGGCGTGGTCAACCGGGAGCTGGTGGCCACGATGGGCGAAGGCGTGTCGGACATCAACCTGGCGGCGCAACCACCCGCCGTGATTTTGATGGCGGGTCTGCAAGGTGCCGGTAAAACCACCACCACCGCCAAGCTGGCCAAGCACCTGATTGAAAAGCGCAAGAAAAAAGTGCTGACGGTCTCGGGTGACGTGTACCGCCCTGCGGCCATCGAGCAGCTCAAGACGGTGACCGCTCAGGCTGGGGCCGAATGGTTTCCCAGCTCGCCTGACCAAAAGCCGATCGACATCGCCCGCGCCGCCATCGACTACGCCCGCAAGCACTTCTTTGATGTGCTGCTGGTCTCCACGGCCGGTCGCCTGGCGATTGACGAAGCCCTGATGGCCGAGATCAAGGCGCTGCACGCTGAGCTC
>JACCDZ010641762.1_pt1 | contig 12020 bp, 22 predicted proteins | sample 7449551 | NCBI WGS metagenome assembly JACCDZ01 (sample SAMN15323452, study PRJNA562643) | freshwater metagenome | isolation source: river surface water | place: USA:Blue River Watershed | collected 2017-08-18
CCTCTTCTCTTTCAACTTCAAACACTTGCCATTCTCCATCTTGGAATAGATACTTGAATTCGGACCAAGAATCATAACCAAAAGAGGGCTTTGTATATTCATTATAGGAGACATTCCTAGATTTAGTATGTTCTAGGTCTTCGCCTCTGTCTCGATGGTAGAATACACATACATCATTAAGGGGGTTTTCAAAAGAGTGTTGAGTACCTTCGGGGGCATGAATGCTTTCAGCGAGACTGCTCAAGTAGCCCATGGATAAAAGTTCTGCAACAGAGTTCTCTGCAAAGTAGTAATTTTCCAAGATAGGAAGGTGGTGCTCTGGGTAGCCGTCCCAGTGGCAATAGATGTAATCAACAGTTGTGTCGGGCTTTACCATACCGATGAGAGAGCGAGTAGCCATAAGAGAAACCTTTCAAATAGAAGATACTACTATAGAGGTGGATTTGTTTTTTAGTATAGAATTAAAGCTTTGCTGGGGGATTTTCCGAAGATTCAGCCTTCAATTCATCGGGTGGGATTAGAGTAAGTTTGCCCTCTTTAAATGTTACCAGATTAGTATTTGTATCTATAGCTGTTTGTCGGGCGATCCCTGCAGCTCGGCGGAGGGCTTCAATAGCCGCTTCTAACTCAAGCTTGAATTCCTCACGAAGAAAGTCATCAAAGTTCGATCCTAAATGTTTTTCATTCATCTCATACCCTCTTTCTCTGCTGCTCTTCTTGCCTGTAAGATTTTCAATATAAATCTGTTACATGTCTGATGTGTTTTTGCTTCTTTTAAAATGTTACCTGGTTCATCTGTAACAACATAACCGCCCTCTTTTTTATATAAGAATAGTCCATCTGCCATGTAAGATAATTTCATTCTGGTTCTCCCCAACTATCAACATCCCAATCATCAGCAATTAGGTCTTTAGGCTCTAAATCAAGCCCCCAGCACATCAATTCCCTATCTTCACTATCTTCAACATTATAGTGATACACAAAGACATTATCATCTTTATCGTAATAAAGGTATTTATCTTCCCAGGCAATTCTTGTAATTGGATTGCCTTCCATCAAAGCGTCAAATACTTCAGTGAATTTCATTCTATTATCTCCTATGCATCATATCCATCTGGCTCAAAGTGTGGCTCCTTATAAAAGAGATTCACTATAAATAAAAAGGGGGTTAAGAATAACCACATTATGTAATTGTCCCAAAGCGATTTAATTTTAATCATTTGATTTTGTACCAGCCCCCTTGATATAATTCTAGAAAAGAGATGTTGTGCCAAAATTCGCAACCTGAAGTTTCACCCATCGATTCTCTAGGGGGCAAAAACACTTTTACTTCTAAGTCACCCTCTTTCGAAATTCTTGCAAATAATAAATCTTTTTTCCAAGACCTTCGTCTAAGTTTGTGACCCCTTTGGAGTAATACAATAATTGTTTCAGCTCTCATAGTATTATAGTTGCCCCCTTTTTATTTAGTATATAATTAAGCCTTTGCGGGCCTCAAACCCGATAGCTCAATTACTGGATGTTCACATTAACTGCTCCACTACCAGTTTGTCTTAGCTTTCTCATTTCTCGAAAATTCTTATAAATGTACATCATGCTAGCTGTAAGCATTGGAATAGCAATGTATGGGAATAGATAAGAAATGATGAAACTTAAGTTACCGGTGATAATCCAATTGATAGTTCCTCCAACAAAGAGCCAACCAAAGAATAAATAATTGGACCCCTTATAAAAAGTTTCTACATACTTCATAGGCAACTTATTAGCTACTAACATTACAAACGCACCTACAGCGATAATCAACTGCGCAATCAATAAACGATACTCGATCGTACCAGGAACAAATGTCATAATTTAAAACCTCACTTGAAGATAAGAATAAAGGGGGCAAACTCGAAATTTAGTATAGAAATAAGGCTTTGCTAGCCTTGAGGCCGAAAATCCACCTCGATTTTCGAAAAACTTAAATTAGCCCCCTTTAATTATACCATACCCTTAGGGGACCCCCATTAGATTGTAGAATAATGTTATTAATTAGTAATTAACTAAAAGGATTTTAAAATGGATAAAAAACGTATTTTAGCTTCTCTAAATGAAGTAGCTACATCACTCGAAAATTCTGGCTTCTATAATGAAGCTGATGAAATAACAGTTGTCATGAAGAAAGTCGCTCAGATGAATATGGCGCCAGCTTCAGGAGCGACCAGTAGAGACTTGAATTGGAAGTGGATCCAGACAACCATGGGCACCCCGCAGTTCCAGGCTGCTATGGCCTCACCACAGCCTATGGCGGCACTTTTAAATTCAGGCATTACAATTCCTGCAGGTTTAGATCAATTAAAAATTGCGCAGTATCTAAATGCGTTGAAGAGAGATCCAAACTTTACACCAGGTATCTAATACCAAATTAATAAAAAGGGGGCTCTTAAATAGGCCCCCTTTTTTATTTCATACCAAGATCGATTAATAGCTCAGCAACAAAAGAGGGATCCACTACTTTAGCTACCAGGGCTGCATCTTCATCTGTGCCATCCTCTACCAATACATCATAGATCTCGCCTTTAGGATCAACCATGTATTCACAAACAGTGCGCTTGCATAGCTTACCTTCCCAATAAGTTCTACCTTTCTGGATCCCGCCTGTTAGAGAAGCCCCCTTAAATAAAGAATGTATGTCATCTTTAAAATTAATCACTACATCGAAATATTGATTTAAGAATTTTACATTCGCTTCTGTAATACATTCGCCCGCATAAACAGATCTTAAACCATTCTCTCTACATGTGTTCGAAAAACTAATTGCTGCTTGCTCTCTCAAATACATAAAGGTACCAGCGAATAAACCATAAGGGCCCCCTATTTTATCAATCTCAATTCTGTCACTCTCTCTAATAACAGAATTAAAATCCCTTACTTTAATTGGATTCAAAACAATATAAATCAAATTAGGATCGATAGAGTATTCTTTTATTAAATGATCTTTGATCTCTGTTCTTACAGCTACATATTTAATTCTATCAAAACCAATTAGAGGTTTATCAACTTCGAAAAACTCAGAATGAACAATATGAATAATGGGGGCATTTACCTCGAAATTCAATGTCTTAAAATGATCTGCATGATTGACAATAATTAAATCGAAATTATTATCATAAACTCCACTTACATCTTTTCTCTGATTGTCGAAAATTAAAGTTAATTTATGGCCCCCTTTAATTAACTCATCACATAGAATTTGGATACACCTCATAGCGCCATTTTTCATGAAGCTAAAACCATAACGAAAAGTAATCAAAATTCTTAATTTGTTTTTTTCGAAATTCTTTATTTCATCTCTAAGCTTTAATACTTCATAAACATCATTCATAAAAATAATTATACCTTAGACAAAAATAAAGGGGGCCTCAAATAGCCCCCTTTTCTTTATCTTCCCTTATCCTCTGTTCAATCTTATCCATCTCTTCATCTGATAATTTCAAGTACTCTTGAACACTACCTCTAACCCACTCTGGTTCTACATCTTCATTCTCTGTGTCATCAGGAATAAATTCTAGTTCCTCATAAGCCTGATTGTAAAAACCAATGCGATCAAAATCCTCTGATGTATGGATCCACTCTTCGGCCCCATTTGGACTAACCACTCTCAAGCCAACAAATAGATCTGCTACTCTACCATCAGGCAAATGAAATCTCACGGGCGAATGCATATAATCGCGCTCCACCTTAAGCGAAGCGTCTACATCAAACCCACCTGTACAGTGAAAATAATAAAGATTAGTTGAGCTCACTAATTATCACTCCCTCACTCGAAATTTCTGAAACAACATTTGGTTCCCATTGCTGATCTGAGTAATCATAAACGTTAAAACCTGCAGCGCGAAGATTCTCTTCGCCGACAATAAAAGAGGTTTCCTTAGAATCGATGTCAAATACCTCTACAGCTAAAACCAAGTTGTAAAGCTTGCCCCCTTTAATAAACTCAAAAACACCATCCTCGGTTTCATTGAAAGCCTTGTGCTTTACAACATCAACATCCATAACACCAGAAAGCTTGAACTCGAAATCCATAATTAATACCTCAACTCTAAAGATACTATAATAGATAAAAGCCCCCTTTTTAGTATAGAATTAAAAGGGGGCTCGAAATAAGGCTTTGCTGAGTAAGAAGCCGAAACACGATCTATTGCTGACTGTACTGGCCTGCTGGTGGATTTTTACTCACCATAAGGTGGAACAAAAACTTTTCGATTCGGATCCTTGTATCCATCAGTCCAAGTGGGGTTCCCAGAAGAATCAAAATGGTAGTACTCAAACCATTCACCCCCTGCATTTTCTTGAACCTTTTTCATTAAATCTTTAGGCCTGTAAAATTCAAACGAATCTACTAAATGTTTGAGCACTGGAGCTTTTGTCCCATAGTAATTGCCTGCTTGAGATAAAGCATCTATTGCTGCATAACTAGGATCACGCATGGCAGCGTTTTTCATGTCTAATCTAACTTTTATAAGATTGTCTAAAGTGGGATTAGCTCTTAAATTATCATAAGCATAATCGGTGTATTTTTTTAAAAATACTTCAATTTGATACTTGTTTTGTTGCCTATCCTGATAATCTTGTTCTTTTTTAGCATCCTGTTTTTGCTTTTGAACATTTTTAATTAAAGCACCTGCGGCTTCATTACCAAGCTTTGCTCCAGGCGTTAGACCCCATGCGGCAGCATTACCAATAGGGAGCGCATTTTCCTTTACAGCTTTATAACCTGCAGCTGCTTGCTGCCCAATCCACTTTCCAGCCCCACCAAGGGCATCACCTATATTTCCCCAAAAACCTTTAGGAACTACAGGCTTCGATGGCTGAGACATTTGAGCTACTCTAACCATTAAGTTATGTACTTTATCTGCTTCTCTTACATAACTTTGATCTTCTAAAGATTTGGAGACCTCTAATAATGTACTTAGTATTTCTCTAGTTTTCATAATTATCTACTTATGAAAATAAACAAAATAAACCTACTCGAAATTTAATAAACTCGAAATTCAAAAAGCCCCCTTTAATGTATTAACAGAAAAGATACTTTCACTTAACACGCATTAACAGAAAAGATACTTTCTGTTAATGTTGCTCGAAAATTAAAAAGAGGGCCTTACTCTAAGGGATAATTTCGTATTCCTTAAGCATGTGAGCTGTCTTGGCTTCACTAATGCGATGATGAATCTTCCTGGACTCGTGCTGGTCACGAAGTGCCTTAGAGAGTGTGAATGCAGATTGAATTGTACCAAAGAAACCCATGGTCAAAAATCCCTTGATCCACAATAAAGCAGGAAGCCACCAAATACCAATAATCATAGCTAAAGCACTAATAGCAAATGATGCATGCACAAAGAACATCCATGCAGCACTGTCTTCATTAATTTTTGGATCCATAAATTATTCCTTACTCGAAAATCAATAAAAAGGGGGCCCTCTTTAATTAATTCTTCTTATCAGCGTAGCGATCAAAACGATTAGAGAGAATCATAAATGTCGGGGCCCAAAGACCAACGAAAATACCAAACCTCTCACCATGAGCCTGGAGCTCTAAACTCTTTCCACCTGTCATGTACCAAATCGCAATAGAACCGCCAATAGACAAAAAGCCTAATACTAAACATAATAAACTTAATTGACTAAACTTACTACTACTCATAAATTATTCCTTACTCGAAAATCAATAAAAGGGGGCTACCTTTAAAGCCCCCTTTTATTATTAATACTTCTTGCCAATAGTAAGAAGCGCGCCACCCTTTGCACTAGTGCGCAAAGCATCAGGACCTGTGACATTTGCAGTCCATGCCCAACCGCCATTGAAATCCCAACCCTGGTAAGAAGCTACACGAGTAGAGAGACCGAAAGCAAGACCAGCCTCGTCATTTGGATAGCGGCCTGATGTAACACCAGCTACAACATCTACCTGACGACCACCAACCTTAGGAAGCTTTACACTCTCTACAGGGAGAACAACAGCAACCTGGGTAGTATTGCGAGCTGGAACATAAACAGTTCCTACCTGCAACTTCTTAACTACATTATAAGTAGGCTTGTCCATAGGAACACGAGGATCCAATACATCAGCATTGACAGATCCTGCAACAGCCGCAACAGCAGCAAAACCAAAAAGAATATTCTTCATTTTATTTTTTCCTTATTCTCATAATTTCCAAATTAAAAGGGGGCTAAGGCTGTAATACTTCAGCCCCCTTTTTCGTTGATTAAAGTTTAACCTCTAATCAACTTGGTTCTCTTAATTATCTGACATCATTTGACTAATAGATATAAAATAGATTTTATTTTTTTACTACCCAAATAATTAATCTAACCAAGTTGGATAAAACCCCATAAACCCATTAGAGTGTGACCTCTAATAGCAAGAGGCCCATGAGAACCAACACTATATTATGGCTCGAAATACTATAAAAACACACTACTCTAAACTCGAAATTCTAAAAGAAATAAAACACCTTAACAGAAAAGATACTTTCACTTAACACGCGCTAACAGAAAAGATACTTTCTGTTAATAACTACAAAATAGGCCCCCTTTAATAATACTTTACTCGAAATTCTAATACGATAATAAAGGGAGCAAACCATTGGCATTGGCTGCTCTCCTTTCTCTAATAGAAAGGCCCCCAAATTATTTTTTATTAGTGTGACTTTATCTTAAAATAAATACGATAATGTAATAGATGAATAAAAAGGGGGCCTCTCTAAAGGTCTAGTGGAGACTCAGTGGATTACCAGTGGAGACTCTAACCCAAAAAATAGCCCCCTTTTTTATTTTTTCGAAAATTTAGAAAAAGTGAGGCTAAACATAGTGCGAGTGTGATGACAACGATACGATAATAAAGGGGGCGCAGTTAGCCTCGAAATACTTAATTTTTTGAAATTGCCTGTTTTAAGCGGAGAATTTAGATACTCTAATTTAAATAGGGGGCTTAACCTTACCTCACACGATACATTTGACCCCCATTTATTTATTCATTATCCATTCTCTATCAACTTTAGCCTCGAAATTCTATTTATTTCCACTAGCTCTCCACCAGTCATCCACTCGAAATTCAGACTTAGCCTCAAGCCCCCATTTTATTAAATTTTTTGTTAAATTCTCTCGTGAATTGCAGGAATTTAATTGCTTTGTGTGTAATGGAATTAGTGTAACTTTCTTGCTCACTTTGTTGAGTTGCATTATCTAGTTTAAGATTAGAGAGAGCTGGATTAAAGAAAAAATTCCTGCTTTTATTTTATTCAAAAAAAATAAAAATCTAATAATCTCTAAGATTTTCAGATTGGCATTTTATGATTATTATTTCTAGGTTTGCTGGTTACGATTGTTTGAGATTTTAGACATTTTTAGTAGTAGATAAAAAGGGGGTCTTAAGGCCCTCTTTTTTATTGTCTTTATTGTTTCGAAATTCTTAATAACTTATCTACTATGTTCTTTCTCTAATGATGTAATTTATTTTTCATTTGTATTCTTTCTTCGTGATAGAGTAAGTTGTTTATTATTTTCTGTGTAATTTGTCTTTCTCTAACAGCCAAAGTTAACAGTGTTATTGTGCAGATGATTGTGATGATTATTTTTATTGTCTTCATTTAGTTATGCTCGAAATTCTTTAATTAAAAAGGGGGTTCTCTAATGAGGCCCCCTTTTATTTATTGTTCTTTTCTATCCAATTGTTTTTAAATGTATGATAGCAAAAGCATTGTATTAGCGCATGAACTAGTATTATTCCAAAATCTAAAATAATAAAGCCAAGTTTATCATTTTCGAATTTATTGCTATTAACCATTATGATTTGGAAAATGAATTGAGCGGGTAATCCAATAAGCCAGCTTTCGAGGTGGAATTGGTTTAAATCATCTTCCCATTTTTGGTCAAGTGATTTTGGTTTAATGTTTTGTGTTTTTATGTTCTTTTTAGGTGGTGTTGTGTTATTGTTTGTTTTAAATTGATTATTTGATTTAAGTGAGATGAATTGATTATTTTTGTAAATCCATGGTCCATCGATAGAGTGTGGCTCTATTATGTTTTTAACTTCTGTTAGAGTGAGTGGTCTATTTTCTGTTCCTTCGAAAATCTCTTTTTTTATTTGTTTGTAGCCTTTATTTTTTAAAAGGTTATGAAAGAATGTATCTTGTTCTTTTGTTTTATAGATTAATTCGAATTTCACTTCTACAGAGATTTTTGATGATGATGAGTTATGATCTTTAAGTCTTTTGAGTGGATCTTTTGATTTTCCTATTCCTAATCTATTTTCGTTTAAGCATTTACCATTGTAGTATTCTCTTGATACATAGATGTAAGTGTAGGGTGAATTTTTTGTTTCGGTTAGGATGTTCATCATAGGATTGATTTTTCTGGGCGAAAATTTGCCCCCAATTTATTTGTTTCTTATATTATAGTTTTTCGAAATTCTTTATAGTATAAAGTGAGGTAATTATTTTCATTTTGCTTTTGTGTTTGTTCTTCGAAATTTGGTAAAGGTTTATTAATTTGGTGATTTGAATATTTAATTTGGTAAATCATTATGAACAGAATAGAAATTTTATTTAGATTAAGTGATACAGCGGATAATTTAGAAGCTGCTGGTTTATTTAGGGAAGCTGTTGTCTTGACCAATGTTATGAAGAGAATGGCTGAAGCTCCCTATGATATGAATGTAATCAGGGATGAAAGTTCAGATGAAGAGCCTGATTATTATTACACAATTCAGAACATTAAAGATTACTGGACTCAGGGTAATTTAAAAGAAGCTCAAAGCATTTTTGATCAATACATAAAGGACATGCAAGAATTAATAAAAATTCCTGATAATCCAAATAAAAGAGATTTAGAAAAAAGACTTAATGCAATGATATTACAAATTAAGAAATTAAATTCACTACAAACTCCAATGCCAGGAACTACTGGAAATACAGGTATACATAATAATGATTTAGCTGAATTAATAAACTCTTATGGTTTGGAAAGAGCTACAGATTTGAAAGACTTTAATAGAAGATGGAAACTATTAATGGACAATCAGAAAAAATCAATTTTCAAAAATTCTGCACCTGGTGCTAAAGCAATATATTATCAACCAGGAATGCAACAATACTTTGCCAATTTGTATGAACAGTTAAAACTTAAATATATAAAGTAAATTGTTTTTTAAATTACCCCCTTTTTATTAAATGGGGGTTTTATTTTTATTGAATTGTTATTTGTATTTGGGGATTGATTTTGTTGGGCGATTTTTTGGGGATTAAAAATAAAGAAGCCCCCTTTTTTATTGGGGGTTATGTTTCGAAATTTGAATTTTATAATCTACCTTTTCTTTAAGTAGAGAGAATTCTATTGCTTCTTTGCATTCTTTAGGATCTGTTTGGTAAAGTTTTTCTAGCATTTCTACCATTTGTTCTTCTGTAATTTCTTCTTCTATTTCTGCTTTAATTTCTATTTGGAAATTCAGGTTTATGTTATAAAGTGACATTGGTATTATTGTTCCTCGAAATTCAATTGTAGTTGTTCTTTTAGTTGTTCTAATTTATTATTAGTTTCATTAATTTCTTTTGTGCAGACATAATAGTTTATGTTGTATAGTTCGCAGTGTTTAAGAAATTCTAAATAAGTGATTCCGCCTTTAATTTCCCAGAATTGTTCTGTATCCCATCCATTTACAAGCCAAGGTATTTTTCCTTTATTAATTTCATCTACACTTGTTGGTGTTGTCCATTGGTCTTCTTGTGCGCTTGAGAATGAGCCATAGATTGCAATTTTGAATACAATTGTGTCTTTGTAGTCGTAGGGTTCTCCTGCGTTAAGATTATAGGGGGCATCATTCCAATCGTCTCCTTTTTGGTTTTCGAAATCGTTTGTAAAGTATGCGAAATTATCTTTGAAGTAGCAGAGCTTGAAGTGGTTGATTGTCATTTGTTTATTATCTCTTTTGATTGTGTAATTTGGGATTTATTTTGTTGGGCGAAATTTTGATTTTAAATTGATTTATAAGCTATAATTCCTATAGCTATCACGCAAAAGATAATAAAAATACCTAAAGCCAGATAACTATTAAAAAATAAATTTTTGAAGATAAAGATAGCAACAAATTTCAGGGCTATTGCTATTGCTGTGGTTATTGCTGTGGTTATTGCGTAGCATAATCCAGCAAACATAGTAAGCATAAATATAATAGGGAAAGTAGGATCAAATTTTTTGTAATGATCTTTATCTTGCACAACAACAACTGTGTTGTTATTGCCTCGAATTTCTACATTAGAATAATTCATTATTGGAATCCTTAAAATTGTTTCTATCAGCTACATTTATTTGATGTATGAGTTTTTCTGGGCGAAATTTTGGCCCTCTTTTTTATAGATGTGTTATTCTGTTTTAGTATAGTTTTGAGGAGATTTATTTTAATGTTATAATAAAATAATTATGTGGTACAGATATTCAAATACATCAAAAGACCTTTATTACAACGCTGTAAATGAAAAGGTTCGACAGAAAAGCTTAGAAAACAATTGGGACATTCCTGTTGGTTTAAGAAAGCCTGAGCCTGGTTTTTCTCGATCTGAAAGAACACCTTTTGCAGATCAGCTCGAAGAGCAATTTAGTAATCTTCATGAACAACACGGAGGTGAAGAGGGCGCTAAAAGTGCGATGATTGAATATCTTAAAAAAAGCAAAGAGGACATTAAAAAAATAAATCCTTATGCTCTAGAACCTGGCAATCCTCAATACTCCAGAAGTTTTTATCTTTTACCTGATGGTAAAACAACAGCTGCTGTTGGCAATCATGCTATGATAGATAGAGATTTATTATCTGAGTTTAATATCAATCCCCATTTTATAGAGGATGGCGAAAGAGCCACCGCATATCTTACTGGTGCAATTACTTTATTAATTGATACACCTGGAGTTTTTAGAGCTGAATTAAATTACGCTCCAACAGCAGCGCAAAGTACTTGGCTGGCTCAACACATGAAGCCTGGCGCTGAACCATTTGTTGGTAGTGTTAGTGGTTTAAATGTTGAAGAAAATAGATTTGAACAGTTTTTTACAGCGGATCAGATATTAAAGAAAAAACATAAAATGATTCCACAAAGCCAGGCTATTCCATCTTTAAAATCATTAAGGCCAGGATTATATAAATAATTATGTGGTATAGATATGCTCAACAAGGCAAATTAGTAAATAGAAGTGGAATCCCTGACTTTGAAAAAACATTAGGTGATTTTATCAGGCAATCTCTTGTCGAAGATGATAAAGATGGTTATTCTATAAATTTTGACACATTAAATTCTTTATTAAAAACCAGACCAGAATTTAAAAAATATATATTGAGTTTTGTTCCTATTGTGAACATGCCCTATGCAAGAGCTGGATACAGCCCAAAACTAAAACAACTTTATTTGCCTAATAAATTCAAGCGCAGAGTCTTGGATGGTATTGTTCATGAAATGGTTCATGCTGTCGATAATGCTACAACATTATCAAATTGGAGTGGCGTAAGTGCTTTAGCTAGAAGTACGGAATTAACACCAAATGATTTAGGCAAAACTTATGAAGAATTTTTCAATCGTCAATTAGCACTAAAATTAGATTTAGATTATGATTTTTTTATGTCAAGAAAAAATACCCCTGAAATGCAAAAATACATCAAGCAAGAAGCTTTTGCATTCAGGCCAGAATTGACAAAAGAAGAGTGGAATAAATTTAATGCCAATAGAAAAAATGTCCGACCGGATGGCATGATTTATTATGGCTTAACAGAAGAATTACCAACTCAATTAAATGATGCTATTAGAATATTTTCTGCTTCTAATTTAAAAAGAGTATATAAAGAATTTTATAAAGGTAAGCCAAATGGCAAAGCTGATTTCTTAAATTATGTCAGATCAGCATTTAACAGCCAAGGTAAAGGACCTTTCTTATCTGCAAGCATGAAAGAATTAAAAGAAAAAATTCACATGGCTAATCCTGGTTTAGAAAATGTC
>JACCDZ010687810.1_pt1 | contig 12016 bp, 10 predicted proteins | sample 7449551 | NCBI WGS metagenome assembly JACCDZ01 (sample SAMN15323452, study PRJNA562643) | freshwater metagenome | isolation source: river surface water | place: USA:Blue River Watershed | collected 2017-08-18
TCTGCTGCGCCAGCACGGGCGGCCGCGTGTTGACGTTTGAAATCAGCGAACTCAAGACGATGGAAAAAGGCGGTCGAGGCCTGATGCTGATCGACCTCGAAGCCAAGGACACCCTGGCGGGCGCAGCGGCCTACACCCGCAGCGTCAAGATCGCGGGCATTGGCCGGGGCGGCAAGGCGCGCGAAGAAACGCTCGAAATCCGCAGCCTGAACAACGCCAAAGCCACCCGCGCCAAGAAGGGCCGTGTGGCCGATCTGGGCTTCAAGCCGAACCGGGTGATGCGGGTGGAGTGATCAGGGCGCAGTCATCAGGGGAGATTGGTGCTTTTTTAAGCACGCCCCGCCAGGCCTTGTGGGGCGGGGCTTTGGCGGCTTGTCCAAGCACTTGTCCACAGCTTTGGGCACGGGGTTTGGGGACAGTTGACGGGTTGCAACAACAAGTGCGTTCTATGCCTCTTGCTCGGGGCGTCCAAAGGCCTGATCAATCACTCAGTACACCGCATCGTGGTCGCCCACATTGATCGGGATGATTTGCTGGTCCTGAATCAGCAGCTCCAGGGTGATGCGGTAAGACAGGTTGATCGACACCGAATGCAGGCCCGTCAGTCGCCCAGACAGGGCGTGCAGGCGCAGCGACGGATGGTGCGGGTTCAATTCCAGTAAGGCCAGTGTTTTGGCGTATGCGTTGCGCAGTTCGGGATGACGCTTGATGAAGCGCACAGCCCGGCGCATGTAAGCGTCGGTAAAGACCAGCGTGTAGGGCATGCTGCTTGACTCGCCGATGGGCTCAGTGGGCAGCTTTGTTCAGAAGGTCATCCAGGCGAGCCATGTGGGCCTCGGCGCTTTCTTGTACGGCGTGGCCTGCGGCCAGGTCAGCGCGGCTTTGGATCAAGGCCGCTTCCAGTTCACATTCGCGCAGGTAGTGGTATTGCGCCATGTCCATCACCACAAACCGGTCTTTGCCGCGCACCGAGATGGTGGCTTCGGTTTGGTCGGTCAGCGCCGATTCAATCGCTGCGATGCCGCGCACTTTGAGGTCATTGGCGGTCAGTTGTGGCATGGCTGATGGAAGGTCAGAGTGATTTGAGCATGCGATTTTACGTGTTGTTTATCGTGTTGTAAATCGTACGATTTGTGGCGCTGCTCATGAATTGAGCACGCCCCGCCAGCCCTTGTGGGGCGGGGCTTTGGCGGCTTGTCCAAGCACTTGTCCACAGCTTTGGGCACGGCCTGTGGGGACAGTTGCGTGCGGTCCTTAACCGACAAACAGCGCAAACAACTCGTTTTTGAAGTGAATGCCCAGGCGGTCAAAGGCGCGGTTGCGGTAGGTTTTGACGGTGGGCAGGCTCAGACCCAGATCGCGTGCAATGCCGTCCTGGGTCATGCCCATCAAGAGCCTGGCGCAAACCTCGCACTCGCGTGACGTGAGCGTTTTTTCAAATTGCTGCAGCCTCACCGTCCAGTCAGCGGCGTTGTGCCGGCGCACGCTCAGGTGCGGTGGCGAGAGTTCGATTTGTTTGCGAGCCAGCGTCAGCAGCGCGGGAGCCAGGGATTCAAAGTCCGAGAGCTGAGCATCGCTGAAGGGGCGTTGGTGTTCGTGCCGGTAAAAGTTGATGGCAAAAATCGAGTCGCCGTTTTGCTGCACCACCGACACGCGCTCGGCCATGCCATGCGCTTCGTAGACCCGGGCGCGGTGTTGGGCCGGCACTTCGGGGGCGGTGATGTGGCACAGCACAGGGTGTTCGGGGGCGGGGACTTCGCCCGCCAGGGTGCGGTCGCTCAGGTAGGGCCCCGACAGGTAGGCGTTCCAGCAGTCCACCGTGGTGTCGGGCACGCCGTGGCTGGCAGACATGAACAAGGTGGGGGCGCAACCGCTGCCGGTCTGGTAAATCGAATACGAGGCGGCTGGCACGATGGGGTGAAGGTGCGCCAGCAGTGAGGTTTCAAACTCGGCTTGGCCGATCAGTCCAATGAGCCCTTGCAGCGCCTGAACGGGGCTGTTGCTGCAGGGGGCTGGAGTCCATTGGCGCATGGAAAAAATCAGGAGCGATGCTGTCATCTTAAAGGATGACAGACAGCCCGCAGGCTTGGGAATACCCTAGGCAAATCACTGGACGCATGGAGATGAACTGTGGAAAAAATGAAAATTCAAGCTTGGGCGCAAGGCGTGGGTGTGTTGTCTGCTGCAGGCGTTTTGGTCGCTTGCACGGCCTTGCCCGAGCGGCCCGCCGCCCAACTCAAGGCCGCCAGCGGGGCCATTCTGGCGGCGTGCACGGCCTTGACGAACCAGTTGAAACTGGACAAAACACGCATTGAATCTGCTGCGCTGGTGGCAGCAGGGGCACTCAGGCAAGGGACACAGGCGGTGCCTGAACATTGCCTGGTCAAAGGCCGCATGCACGAGCGCAAGGGCAGCGATGGGCGCGATTACGCCATCGGCTTTGAAATGCGTTTGCCCGTGGCCTGGAACGGCCGTTTTTATTACCAGGGCAATGGTGGGCTGGATGGCTCGGTGCAGGCTGCGCTGGGGGCTTTGGGTGGCGGGCCGCTCACGGGCGCACTCATGCAGGGTTTTGCCGTGATCAGCTCGGACGCCGGGCACAGCGGCCCGCAAACCACGGTGTTCGGTCTGGAGCCACAGGCGCGGCTGGACTATGGCTACCAGGCCGTAGAAAAACTCACGCCCATGGCCAAGCAGCTGATTGCCGGTGCTTACGGCAAAGGGCCTGACCGCTCTTACATCGGCGGCTGTTCCAACGGGGGGCGTCATGCCATGGTGGCTGCAGCGCGTGTGGGTGAGCAATACGACGGCTACCTGGTGGGTGCACCCGGCTACCGCTTGCCTTATGCGGCGCTGGCACAAATTTGGGGGGCGCAGCAGTGGGCGCCGCTGGCCACACCCGGCGCCACGGTGAAAAATCCGCTCAACCCCAATGGCACTTTGCCCGACCTCGCCAGTGCCTTCACCCCGCAAGAGCGTCAGACCGTGGCCAAAGCGATTGCCGAAAAATGCGACGCGCTCGATGGTGCCAAAGACGGCATGGTGCAGGCCACCCAGGCCTGCCAGGCGGCTTTCAATGTGAAGACCGATGTGGCCACCTGCACCGGCGAGCGCAACGGTGCTTGCCTGACGACCGCACAAAAAGACGTGGTCGCTCGCGTGTTTGATGGCGCGCACACGGCGGATGGCCGCCGCATCTACGCCAGCTTCCCTTATGACCCAGGTGTGGCCGGGGCCAACTGGGGCACCTGGAAATTTGTGGATTCGCTGATCCGTGATCCGCTGGCCATTGGCACCATCTTCAGCGTGCCGCCATTGCCGCTCAAGCCGCTGGAAGAAAACGTGACCCAGCGCTTGGCCATGTTCTCGGCCACCAACGACACCTACCGCGAATCGGGCTGGTCGCTCATGACACCACCCGGAGAAGCCAACCCCGCCAACATGGCCGCTTTGCGTGCCAGGGGCGCCAAGGTGGTGCTGTACCACGGCGTGAGCGATGCGATTTTTTCTGCCGAAGACACGCGCCAGTGGGTGGAGCGCCTGGGCAAGGCAGGCGTGAACCCTGGCTCTGACTTTGCGCGTTATTTCCCGGTGCCCGGCATGAACCACTGCAGCATGGGCCCTGCTGCCGACCAGTTTGACCTGCTGGGGCCGCTGGTGCAGTGGGTGGAGCAGGGCGTGGCACCGCAGGCCGTGGTGGCCAGCGTGCGCGGCGCGGGCAATGCCGGTGGTGTGAACACCGAACTGCCTGCGGACTGGTCTGCCAAACGTACCCGTCCACTGTGCGCCTACCCCACGGTGGCGACTTACAAGGGCAGCGGCTCGCTGGAAGACGCCAGCAGCTTTGCCTGCAAATGAATGAGGGAGAAAAACCGATGCAACAGATGACATACCTTGCCGCCGCTGTGGCGACCCTGCTGATGGCCAGCGGCGCCGCATCGGCACAGACCTCGGACTGCGCCGCTTTTGCCGCCACGGCTTTGCCCGGCATGACCCTCAAAACCGAAGCGGTGGCAGGCGACAGCACGCGTCCGCCGGGTGCTACAGCAGGCCCCCTGCTGGTGGCGCATTGCAAGGTGAACGGCAAGATGGCCGAGCGCATGGGCCAGGACGGCAAGCCTTACCACATCGGCTTTGAACTGCGATTGCCCACCGCCTGGAATGGCCGCTTCTTGTACCAGGGCGGTGGCGGCAACGACGGTGTGGTGCGCCCCGCCGTGGGGCCGCAGGCCGCACCCGGCTATGCGCTCAACCGCGGCTTTGCCGTGGTCACGACCGATGCCGGGCACCAAGGGCCCACGGCCGACTTTGGCTTTGACCCGATTGCCCGCACCGACAACGCTTACAACGCGCACGACCAAGTGGCGGTGACGGCCAAAGAGCTGATCCGGCGCTTTTACAGCAAGCCCGCCGACAAGTCCTATTTCATTGGCTGCTCGGGCGGCGGTCGTCAGGCCATGATGTTCACCCAGCGTTTCCCCAGCTACTTTGACGGCGTGATCGCCATGGCCCCGGCCATGCGCGTGTCCAAAGGTGCGACCATTGCGGCGGCCTGGGACACGCAGGCGCTGCAGGCCATTGCGCCCAAAGGTGCCGATGGTCAGCCCGTGCTGAGCCAGGCATTGTCGGACAGCGATCTGGCTCTGGTGCGCGAAGGTATCCTGAACCGGTGCGATGCGCTCGACGGTGTGGCGGATGGCCTGGTGTCCAACCCTGCAGCCTGCAAATTCGATGTGGCCCAGTTGCAGTGCAAGGGCGCCAAGGACGACAGCTGCCTGGCCCCCGCGCAGGTGGGAGCCTTGCAAAAGATGTTCACCGGCGCCAGGAACTCGGCGGGTCAGCCGCTGTATTTTTCGTGGCCTTGGGATGCGGGCATCGGTCACCCTAAAAATGACTGGCGCATGTGGAAGCTGGGCAACTCGCCCTCGGCCAAGGCCAACTCGCGCCATGTGTTCCTGATGGAAGACGCATTGCAGGGCTACTTTGTCACGCCGCCTGACCGCAGTTTGAGCATCTACAAGTTCGACTTTGACCGTGACCCGCAGCGCATGGACGCGCATGCGTGGATCTTCAACACGGCCGACGATGTGAAGCTGGCAGGGTTTCAAGCGCGTGGCGGCAAGCTGATGTTCATCCACGGCATGGCCGACCCGATCTTCTCGGCCGACGAGATGGTCGATTACTACCAGCGCCTGACCGCCCAGAACGGCCCCAAGACGAACGCGTTTGCGCGCCTGTTCCTGGTGCCCGGTATGGCCCATTGCGCGGGCGGTGCAGCCACCGACAGCATCGACGGCCTGGGCAGCCTGGTGGACTGGGTTGAAAAAGGCCAGGCCCCGCAAAGCGTACCCGCCAGTGGCACGGCGGTGTACCCGGGCCGCACACGCCCCTTGTGCGCGTACCCGCAATATGCGCACTACAAGGGCACAGGCAACCCGGAAGACGCGAGCAACTTCAGCTGCCGCTGAGTGCACCAGCGCAGGGCTTTCAGCCCTGCGCGCCCATCAAGTAATCCACTTTGCCCACATCCACGCCGTTGTGGCGCAAGATGGTGTAGGCCGTGGTGATGTGGAAGTACAGGTTGGGCAGCATCCAGTGGTTCAGGTAGTCCTGGCCTTTCATGGTGCGGGTTTTGCCCGGGCCTGCAGGAAAGGTGAATTCTTTCTCTTCGGTGCCATCGATGGCCGCTGCGGGCACGGTGGCGATGAAGGCCAGGGTTTTGCGGATGCGTTCTTGCAGTTGTTCGAAGCTGGTTTCGGTGTCGTCAAACTTGGGCGCTTCGACGCCAGACAGACGGGCCACGCCATTTTTGGCCGCGTCGCAGGCGATCAGCACCTGGCGCGTGAAGGGGAACATGTCGGGGGCCAGGCGGTAGGTGGTCAGCGCCGTCGGGTCGATCTTTTTGGCTTCAACGAATTGCTCGGCCTTGGCCAGGATGTGGCTCAGGTTGGTGAGCATGCGGGTGCACGCGGGCAAGCTGGCGCTGGACATGGAAAGGGTCATCAAAGTCTCCGTGGGTTGTTGGACATTCAGGCGTTGGCCACAGGCAAGGCCTGGACCGCCTCGCCAATGGCGTAAAAGTGGCCGCCTGCCACATGGTGCAGGCTGCGCAGTTCGGGTGGGGCGTCTTCAAAGTGCCAGCGGCCGTGGCTGAACACGCGTTCATCGGCCCAGGCGGCCATCACCTCGGCCAGGATCAAATCGTGTGGCCCGGCCACATGGGCGGTGGCGGGCAACACACGGCATGCCATGTGCGCGATGCAGCCATCGACCAGCGGCACACCGGTGTGTGGGTCGGTCTGGGTGGTGATTTGGCAGCGGGCGAGCTTGTCGGTGTGGTTCTTGCCGCTCATGCCGCCCGCAGCCATGACCTGGTCCTTCATGGCCACGGTCGGCACATGGAGGCTGAGCACGCCCGATGCATCGATCAATTCGCGGGTCAGGGTGCTTTTGTCGACGACGACCGCGATCTTGGGCGTGTCAAAGTCCAGCGGCATGGCCCAGGCCGCGGCCATCACGTTGCTGCGGCCTGCATGCTGGCTGCCCACCAACACCGTGGGGCCGTGGTTGAGCAGGCGGTAGGCGTGTTTCAGGTCAACGGTTTGCATGGATTGGGGTGTCCAGTGGATGGGGCTTTTTGTCGGGGTTGAAGCCACTGGCCTGCAAGAGGCAAGCCTGCAGGTCGGCGGCTTCAACGCCGACATCCTGATCCGGATGATCAGCCGATTTCAGCGATCAGCTCGATCTCGACGCAAGCGCCCATGGGGATTTGCGCCACACCAAAAGCGCTGCGCGCGTGGGCGCCGACCTGGGGGCCAAACACCTGGCCCAGCAGCTCGCTGCAGCCGTTGGTGACCAGGTGCTGCTCGGTGAAGTCGCCCGTGGAGTTGACCAGGCTCATCACCTTGACGATGCGCTTGACCTTGTTCAGGTCGCCTACGGCGGCGTGCAGCGTGCCCATCAGGTCAATGGCCACGGCGCGCGCGGCCTGTTGGCCTTCGGCGGTAGCGATGTTTTTGCCCAATTGACCGGCCCAGACCTTGCCGTCTTTTTTGGCAATGTGGCCCGACAGGAAGACCAGGTTGCCGGTTTGCACAAAGGGCACATAGGCTGCAGCGGGCACGGCCACGGGGGGCAGTTCGATGTTCAGGGATTTGAGGGTGTCGTAGACGTTCATGGGGTCGTTTCAAGTTATGAAGTGAAAATTCAGCATGGGCTGAACCGACAAAGACGGCCTGACATTGTCGCCGAAGCTGCACCGGCAGGTTGGCTTCTGCAAAGGCCAGCTCAGGTGGCCAGGTGGTCGCCATCCATGGGGTAACCCCGAGTGATCGGGGGTGTTGGTCGGAGCTTGCCTGCAAGCGATGGTTTGTGGACCACAAGGCTTGCCAATCGCCAGCAGGCTGGCTCCCACAAAGACAGACATTGACAGCAGACTGGCTGCCACCTAGGCAGACATCGACAGGGGCTGGCTGCCCCAAAGGCAGGCAGAAGCAGCGGCAGGTCAGCTCAACGGGGCCACGGTGACGGCCACTTCGAGGGTGTGGGCACCGCCGCCTTGCAGCACGCCGCGCAGGGGCGAGACATCGGCAAAGTCGCGGCCCACGGCCAGGCGCACATAGTCCGGGCCCGGGCTGGCCAGGCCACACCGGTTGTTGGTTGGGTCCAGGTCCAGCCAGCCCTGGCAGGCGTGGCTGGCCAGTTCGGGCAAATACACCGAGGCCCAGGCGTGCGAGGCATCGCTGCCCACCAGACGCGGCTGGCCCGGCGGGGGCTGGGTCAGCAGGTAGCCGCTCACGTAGCGGGCGGGCAAGCCCAGCGAGCGCAGGCAGGCCAGCAAGATGTGGGCGAAGTCCTGGCAAACACCGCGTTTGTTCTGCAGCGCTTGCAGCGCCGGGGTGTTGATGTCGGTGCTTTGCGAGGCGTAGGTGAAGTCACGGTGCATGCGCGCCGTCAGCGCCACCGCCGCCTGCATGAGCGGGCGACCGGGCGTGAAACTGCTTTGCGCGTAGGCCAAAAACGCTTCGTGCACCGGGGCATGGTGCGAACCAAAGACAAAGCCACTGTGCACATCGCCGGGCTGACCGCCCCGGTAGCGGAAATGTTCGCGCACCGATTCCCAACTTTGCGAAGAGGTGCCGGATTCAATGGTCGAGGTGATGATGTCGCTGTGCGCCCGCACCCTCAGGCCGTCGTGCGGGTTGGTCAGCGCCCAATAGGCGCGGTGGTTGAGAAAAGCGTCGATGTTGTGCCGCACCGTGGCGTCGGGTTCCACCTCCATGCAGTGGCTGATCACCTTCTGGCAAGGCGTGTGGGCCGGTTGCAGGTGGGCCACATGCTGCGCGGTTTGCACAGACGGGCTGTAGCGGTAGCGTGTTTCGTGGGTGATGGCCAGGCGCATGGTGGGTCGGTCAGGTCAAGCGCCCACGCTGTAGCGGGCTTCGCCGCTGTGCGTGAAAAACAAGGCGCACAGCTGATCCGACACGTTGCGGGCTGCTGTCTGGCAGTGGGCCAAGGCGGCATGCAGCGGCAGGGGGCTGTCGTCCGGCTTGGCTTGGCGGGTTGCCGGGTGGTTCAGCGGCCACAGTGCCTCGGGTGTCAGCGCAATGAGCTGTGGCACCCGATCGGCCATGGGGGTGGTGGCGCCATCGGCCAAGTGGCCCATGCGGCGCAAGCGCGATCGCAAGGTGTGTGCCACCCAGCCCAATGAGCGGGGGTTGTCGGCATTCGTGACCAGCAAGTCCATCAGCGCCTGGGGTGTGCGGCTTTGCTGGTACTGCGCTTGGAAGCTGATGGTGCTGTCGAACAGGTCCAGCACAGCGTCAAACCCGGCTTGCTCGCCGATCAGGTCCAGCTGCACGGCTTCGCTCAAGGCGCTGGACAGGAATTCCAGCCGCTCGATGTGGCGGCCAATCGAGAGCAAACGCCAGCCGTCGTCGCGGCTCATGCGGTCTGTTTGGGCACCCGTCAGGGCCGCCAGCATCTGGCTGGTGTCGGCCAGCAGGCGCTGGACTGCCACCGTGTCGGCCAAGGTGTCGGTCACTGTATCGGGGGTGGCCTGGGCCGTGGGCTCGGCACCCGTGCTGTCTTGGGCTGGTTGGAAGAAACGCGACTCGGCTTGTTCGAGCAAACGCCAGTGTTCGGGCGACAGGCGTTCGCGCACGGACGCCGCAGCCAGACGCACCGACCGCAGATTGAAGCCGACGCTGGTGGCCAGTTCCTTGTCCCACAAGCCCGCGATCAATGAGCGCTCAAACACCCGGTGCGCTTGGGATGCGGCAGGCACGCCCGCCCGCACCAGGCCATGGCGCATGGCCATGCGGGTGATGAAGTTCAGCAGGCCAGGCAGGTTCTGGTTTTCGCTGCCCAAAATTTCAAGGCTCAGGCGCACCAGGCGCAAGGTGTTTTCGGTGCGCTCGGTGTAGCGGCCCATCCAGAACAGGTTTTCTGCGGCGCGGCTGGTGACCAGGCGCTGTCGTGCCATGGTGGTGGCGGGCTGGCCCAGCAGGCTGAAGGTTTCGACCGCGTTGCGGTCGGGGGCCTGCACCCAGACGTCGGCACTGCTGCCGCCACGGCGCATGGATGCGATGCCCGAGGGCGTGCCCAGCCGCGCCAGGCCGCCGGGCAGCACCTGGCATTGGCCTGTGCTGTCTGCCACGGCAAACACCCGCAAGATGGCTGGGCGTGTCTGCAGGGCTTCGCTGCTGGCCACGCGGTCGTCCCAGATGGGCTGGTGGGCCAAGGGCAGCCACGACTGCACGGTGTGCGCCTCGGGCTCGTGCAGGATGCGCTCGACCCATTCGTCGCGCTCGCCGGGTGTCATTTGTTTGCCCAGCCGGGGTTCAAAGCCTTGGCGTGCCCCTTCGCTGGGGTAGGTGGGCTTGACGATGCCGCCGTGTGCGAGGTCGGTCAGGTGGGCAATGGCTTCGGGCAAGGCGGCGGCTTCGCCACACCACCAGCTGGGGATGGCGGGCAGCACCAGTTCTTCGCCCAGGATGTGCTGGGCCAGCGCGGGCATGAAACCCAGCAGCGCGTTCGATTCGAGAAAGCCCGAGCCCGGTGTGTTGGCCACCAGCAGCTGACCGCTGCGCACCGCCTGCAAGAGGCCGGGCACGCCCAGCGCCGAGTCGGCACGCAGCTCCAGCGGGTCCAGCCAGGTGTCGTCCACCCGCTTGAGCAGGCCATGCACCCGCTGCAGGCCTTGCAGGGTTTTCAAATACAACTTGTCTTCGCGCACCGTCAGGTCGTCGGCCTGCACCAGCGTCAGGCCCAGGTAGCGGGCCAGGTAGGCGTGCTCGAAATAGGTTTCGTTGTAAGGGCCGGGGGTGAGCAGGGCGATGTGCGGGGCTTCACCTTCGGCCACCGGGCTGCGGGCCTTGAGGCCTTCGACCAGCGCCTGGTAGGTGCTGGCCAGGCGCTGCACGGGCAATGCCTCGAAAGCCTCGGGAAACAGGCGCGAGACGATCAGCCGGTTTTCCAGCAGGTAGCCCAGACCCGAAGGCGCTTGCGTGCGTTGCGAGAGCAGCCACCACAGGCCATCGGGCCCGCGTGCCAGGTCAAACGCGACCAGGCTCAGGTAGCGCCCCCCCACGGCGGGCGCGCCATGCATGGGCGGCAGGTAGCCCGGATGGCCCTGCACCAGCGCAGCGGGCAGCAGGCCCTGGGCCACCAGTGCTTGCGGGCCGTAGGCGTCCTGCATGATGTGTTCGAGCAAGGCCATGCGCTGGCGCACGCCTTGCACGATCTGCTGCCAGTCGGCCGCTTCGATCATGAGCGGGAACAGGTCCAGCGCCCAGGGGCGCTGGGGGCCATCGGCCTGGGTGTGGACGTTGTAGGTGATGCCGTTGTCGTGCACCTGGCGGCGCAGATTGGCCATGCGGGCATTCAGCCCGGCCAGACCTTCGGGGCCGAGGCGCGAGATGAAGTCGGCCCACAGGCCTGCGGGCGCTGCCGCTTCGGCCTGGGCGCCGCTCAGACGGTCTCGCAGTTCGTCCCAATGGCCAGCTGGCGCCGCCTGGGCGTGTTCACGCAGCCAGCTCATGGCGTCCTGCGGGGCATCGGTTTTGACGGACGAAAGGGGGGCTTCGGACATGCGCCGATTGTCGCTGCTGGACACCCCGGTTTCATCGCAAATCCAGCGTGAAAGGGAATTCGCGGCTGGCGGGCACGCCCACCGTGGCCTGCACCCCGGCCATGGGGCCGGGCGTGTGGCCCATGCGGAAGAAGCGTGCCAGGCGGCGGCTTTCGGCTTCATAGGCGTTGACGGGCAGGGTGTCGTAGTTGCGCCCGCCGGGGTGGGCCACGTGGTACTGGCAGCCCCCCAGGGACCGTTTCATCCAGGTGTCCACAATGTCCAGCGTGAGTGGCGCGTGCACGCCCACGCTGGGGTGCAGGGCAGACGGCGGGTTCCACGCCTTGTAGCGCACGCTGGCCACCCATTCACCCGCCACGCCGGTGGGCTGCAGCGGCAGGCTGTGTCCATTGACGGTGACGGTGTGCCGTGAAGGGTTGATGCCATTCACATGCACCTCGATGCGTTCGAGCGACGAATCCACATAGCGAACGGTTCCCCCAATCGCGCCTTCCTCGCCCATGACGTGCCAGGGTTTGAGCGCATTGCGCAGCGTGAGCACCATGCCGTCCACATTCATGCTGCCGACCTTGGGGAAGCGGAATTCGAAATGCGGTGCGAACCAGGCCGGGTCAAAGTGAAAGCCCGAATCGCCCAGTTCGGTCAGCACATCGTCGAAGTCCTGTTTGATCCAGTGGTGCATCATGAAACGGTCGTGCAGCTCGGTGCCCCAGCGCGTCACGGGCGCGGTGCAGGGCTCGTCCCAGAAGCGGGCGACCAGCGCACGCAGCAGCAGCTGCTGCACGATGCTCCTGCGCGCGTGCGGCGGCATTTCAAAGGCGCGCAGCTCCAGCAGGCCCAGCCGCCCGGTCGGGCCGTCCGGCGAATACAGCTTGTCGATGCAGAACTCGGCGCGCTGGGTGTTGCCGCTGACATCGCTGAGCA
>JACCDZ010526597.1_pt1 | contig 12013 bp, 11 predicted proteins | sample 7449551 | NCBI WGS metagenome assembly JACCDZ01 (sample SAMN15323452, study PRJNA562643) | freshwater metagenome | isolation source: river surface water | place: USA:Blue River Watershed | collected 2017-08-18
ACTTTTTAGGATTAGCTGGTATGCCTAGAAGAATTCCGGATTATCCTGATGCTTATAGTGGTTGGAATATCGTAGCTTCTTTTGGTTCTTACTTGTCAGCATTATCTGCAGTTTTTTTCTTTTATGTGGTTTATATTACATTAATAGAAAATAGTAAGCGTAGTGTTAAAACAACTCTATAAATTTTTTCGTACTAAACATCTTTCTTAGTGAAAGAATAAAAATTTTCCTAAGTATGTCTTTTTTATTTTGTTTATTTTGTAAAAAAAAAATAGAGTGCTTTTGGTAATAAAGACTGTATTTTAAATTAAGTTTTTATGTTTAAAAAATTTTAAATTCTTCATCCGAACTTTATATTCTACAATGGTGTCAACAAATTTATATGCTTCTAAAAAATCTTCAAATAAAAATTTTTTTAAGCCTAAAAAAGTTAATAAAGGGCAAAAACCAACTATTAGTAAGGACACAGGTCGTGTAATTAGTATTAGTGATGGTGTTGTACGTGCTGAAGGGCTTTTTGAGGTTCAAGTTGGAGAACTTGTAGTTTTTGAAAGTGGTTTACGTGGTTTAGTATTAAATCTTGAACGAGACAACGTAGGTGTTGTAATTTTTGGAGATGATCGTTTTGTAAAGGAAAATGATTTTGTTTATCGTGGTTATGAAATTGTAAGTATTCCCGTAGGTACTGAGGTTTTAGGCCGTGTTTTAAGTCCTTTAGGTGATCCATTGGATAAGGGACCTAAATTAAAAACTCAAAAATCTCAAATTGAAGTAAAAGCTCCTGGTATTATTGCTAGACAATCAGTTAATGAACCAGTAACTACAGGTATTAAAGTTATAGATGCTTTAGTGCCATTGGGTCGTGGTCAAAGGGAATTGATTATTGGTGATCGTCAAACAGGTAAAACTTCAATTGCTATTGATACTATTTTAAATCAACGTAAAGCTACAAAGGGAGAGATAAGATGTATTTATGTGGGTATTGGTATAAAACGATCGACTCTTTCTCAAATTGTGAACACAATTTTTAACAAAAAAAAAATTGGTACACATGTGTTGTAGCAGCAACAGCATCAGATGCTGCTCCTTTGCAATACTTGGCTCCTTATGCTGGAGCTACTGTTGGAGAATACATACGTGACGGACTTAAAATAGAAAACCATGGTGTAATTTTTTATGACGATTTGTCTAAACATGCGGTTGCTTATCGTCAAATGTCATTGCTTCTAAGAAGACCTCCGGGACGTGAAGCATACCCTGGTGATGTTTTTTATTTACATTCTCGATTGTTAGAGCGTGCTGCAAAAATGAATAAAGTCTTGGGAGGTGGTTCATTAACTGCACTTCCTGTTATTGAAACTCAAGCAGGTGATGTTTCTGCTTATATTCCTACTAATGTAATTTCTATTACAGATGGACAAATTTTTCTTGATACACGACTTTTTAATGAGGGATATAGACCTGCTATTAATGTAGGTCTTTCTGTAAGTCGTGTAGGGTCAGCAGCTCAATTGAAAGCAATGAAACAAATTGCTGGTAGTTTAAAATTGGAATTAGCAATTTATAGAGAAGTTGAGTTATTTGCAAAATTCGGTTCTGATTTAGATGAAGGTACTTTAAAACAGTTACACCACGGGTCGCGTTTAGTAGCATTATTGAATCAACCCCGTTTTGATCCTATACCAATTTTAAATCAAATTTTTGTAATTTTTGCAGGTGTTCGATCTTATATTGATATTGTTCCTGTTAAATCAGTTCCTTTTTATGAAAAATTTCTAACTTTGAAGTGCGAAACAGACCCTCGGTTACATTATTTATTCCAAATTATTAGCAAGGATAAATATACTTTAAACAAAGTTGCGGAAGGATTTTTCAGTCATTTAGCTGAAGAATTTACTTATCTATTCTTAAATTATTCAACTTTTTTAAGAAATCTTAGCTTTACATCTTAACCTTATAAAAAAGAATGATTTTGTTCTTATTACTAAAATCACTTCTTATTTTCTGTGTTTATGTTTGTTTAAAAGAAAATTGCCTTGTTACGAATGAATTATTCAATATTATTTGCAAATGACATTAAAATATTTTTTCCAGAAATTTTTTTAGCATTTGCTATTTTAATTGTAATGGTATATGGAGTTTTGTTAACTACATCTGTTTCATACAATTATCCTTTAATCAATAAAAATATATCTTTTTTAGCATCCTATATTCTTTTTTTAACAATTATTTTAATATGGAATAATTTTATTGAATGGGATATAAATTTTCAAAAAGCTTTTGTTTTAGACAGCTTGAGTCAATATGTTAAAACATTTATTCTTTTAGCTTCTATTTCAGTTCTAGTTCTTTCTCAAACCTATATTCAAAAATCAAAAATAAACAATTACGAGTATTTTCTACTAATTCTTTTTTCTGTTCTTGGATTAAATCTTTTGGCAAACTCTTTTGATTTGTTATCCGCTTATTTAGCTATTGAATTGCAAGCATTATCTTTTTATGTATTAGCTTCTTTTCAAAGGCGATCTATTTTTTCAACAGAATCTGGTTTAAAATATTTTATTCTGGGGGCATTTTCTTCAGGGTTAATTTTATATAGTTTTTCTTTAATTTATGGGGTAACAGGAAGTACCAATTTAATGAATTTAAAAATTTTTTGTTTGGATACTAATTTTGAGGGGTTAAATGTGTTAAAAATAGGTATTATCTTTTTGATAGCAGGGTTTTTATTTAAAGTAGCTGCTTTTCCTTTTCATATGTGGTCACCTGATGTATATGAAGGAGCTCCAACATCATCAACAGCTTTTTTTGCTATTGTACCTAAAATAGCTATTTTAGCTTTCTTTTGTCGAATTTTCTTTTATACTTTTTCTAGTATGGGTGATTTGTGGGGAAAGTTTCTTTTATTTTCTGGTTTAACTTCAATTGCTTATGCTTCTTTTGTTGCCATTAAACAAGATAGTTTGAAACGATTATTAGCTTATAGTAGTATTGGTCATGTAGGTTTTATTTTAATAGCCTTGTCTACAAATACTATGGAAGGTGTGCAAGCTTTGTTTTTCTATTCAATTGTTTATATACTTACATCCATTTCATCATGGGGATTAATTATAAATACTATGAAAGGAAAAAACAAATCACAAAATAGTATAAATGTACTATCGGGGTTGTCAACTTCTTCGCCTGTTTTAGCTTTTATTGGAGCGTTGGCTTTATTTTCGTTAGCTGGTATCCCTCCGTTAGCTGGTTTTTATTCCAAAATATTTGTATTTTTAATGGCTATAAAATCTTCACTGTATTTAGTGGCCTTTATTATTCTAAGTTTGAGTATAGTTTCTACTTTTTATTATATAAATGTAGTAAAAACTATATACTTTGAAAAAAATAAGAATTGGGTATTTTATAACAATATTTCTAAAGAAAGTTCTGTATTAATGACACTTTCTTCAATAATGTTGGTTTTTTTTTTCTTTTATCCCAATATAATCTTATTGGTTTCGGAGCAAATGGCTCTATCTTTCTATTAATTCCATGTCAGTCGCAAACACTGCTTTAATAATGTGCCTTAGTTGCAGTTGTTTTTTTTATGTGGGTAAAAATATATTGATAGGGTTAAGACCTTTTTCGCTGGTTTTAGCTTTTATTAAAGCAGACCTTCAAACAAACAAAAAAAAATAAGCGAACGTAGATAGACAATGAAAAAATTCATCAAAACAAAAATAAACTACAATTTTTCTCCTTTACAAGTTGATTTGTTTCCATATACTGTAGTTACGTTGACAGTATGCGTTGTTCTTAAATCAAATGACTGTAATGCCTTTCCTTTATTTGAGGATAAATTATTCGATTTTTTGGTGGAAGAACGCATTTATCTACCCTTTGAAAACCCGACCTTACCAAAAACCGTGTCAAGTTATATTGATAAAGATGGTAAAAAGGTCTTTGAACGGCGGTACATTTATACCCTCGATTTGGTTACTTTTCGAGCGGAATTATTAGTAGATTCCATGATTAGATTTTTGGATGACTTTAAAGAAATTTATTTTGCCGAAATCTGTAACGGCTAATCTAAACTTTTTTTAAAGCAGTCGTATTAATCAGTTTTAGGCAAGGTTAAAACTATAGATTTTGAAAAAAATAAGAATTAGGTTGTTTGTAACAATATTTATAAAAAAAATTCTGTATTAACTACATTTTCTTTAATAATGTTGGTTAGTCCTCTGGATCAATTTCGAATCTTATCTTTGATTAATTTTAAATTGTCTAATTTAGACATGTCATTCACAAACACTGCTTTAATAATGTGCCTTAGTTGTGGTTGTTTTTTGTATATTGGATATATGATTATGTATCCGCAGATTTATTTAGGAAAATCAACACTTCCTTTTGTTGTACCAAATAATCGATGGTTTTTACTGATAGAAAATGTATACATGGGAATTTCATCTTTACTTTTTGATAACGCTGGTATAAAAGGGCAAGTTTATTTCCCATTTATATTAACAACTTTCTTATTTGTATTGCAAAATAATTTGATAGGGTTAATACCTTATAGTTTTACTCCTACAAGTCATATTATATTGACTTTTGCTTTAGCTTTGATTGTTTTTGTTGGTGTAAATAAAGTTGGGAGTGATTTACACAAAATACATTTTTTGAAATTGTTTTTTCCATCAGGAACAGCCTTATCACTAGGGTTTTTATTGGTACCTTTAGAATTTGTTTCATTCCTGTCTAAACCTATTAGTTTATCCGTTCGTCTTTTTGCCAATATGATGGCAGGTCATACTCTTTTAAAAGTAATAGCTGGATTTGCTTGGAATATGATGAAAGGGGGTGGGTTATTATTTATAGCTCATATATTGCCATTAGTGGTCTTGTTTTTATTAGTAGGACTTGAATTAGGTGTAGCTATCATTCAAGCTTATGTATTTACTGTTTTAAGTTGTATATACTTAAACGATTCGATAAATCTTCATTAAAAAAAAAAAAAAAAGAATTCATGACTTTTCTTATCATTTTAAAGATATTAATTGGAATAATATCTGTTTTGATAGGTGTAGCTTATTTTACATTAGTGGAACGGAAGCTTATGGCTACCATTCAACGGCGAAAAGGTCCTAATGTTGTTGGTTTTCAAGGGTTATTACAACCATTATCTGATGGATTAAAGCTTTTAGTAAAAGAAACTATAATGCCTAGTAATGCAGATTTATTATTGTTTGCTCTGGCACCAATGCTAACATTCTTCCTGGCCTTAATAGGTTGGTCAGTAATTCCAGTGGGTGTTTCTTTGGTATTGGCCGATATAGACTTGGGTATGGTTTATTTGGCATCTGTGTCTTCTCTGGCTGTGTATGGTATTATTGTCTCAGGTTGGTCTAGTAATTCTAAATATGCTTTTTTAGGTGCTTTGAGATCAGCTGCTCAAATGGTTTCATACGAAATTTCTATAAGTTTTACATTAATGACTGTAGCAATAAGTGCGGGTTCTCTAAACTTATCTACTCTTGTGGAAGCTCAAGAAGAAATATGGTATGTAGTGCCACATTTTCCTGCTTTTGTCTTGTTTTTTATTTCAAGTTTAGCAGAAACAAATCGACACCCCTTTGATTTGCCTGAGGCGGAGGCCGAGCTTGTTTCAGGATATAATGTTGAATATTCTGCAATGGGATTTGCTCTTTTTTTTTTAGGAGAGTATGCTAATATTTTGTTAATGAGCGCTTTACTTACAATTTTATTTTTAGGGGGTTGGTTATCTCCTTTTAATATAGGCGGCCCAGGACCTGTGTGGTTTGCCTTGAAAATGTGTATTTTTGCTTTTTTATTCGTTGTTATGCGGGCATGTTTACCGCGTTATCGATATGATCAATTAATGGGCTTAGGTTGGAAAGTATTTTTCCCATTATCGTTGGGTTGGTTAATATTAACAGCTTCTATTTTGATAAGTTTTGATTGGTTGCCTAATTAAGGTTAAGGAAAATTTATCAAAAGAATAACAGGATTGAAAGATTTATAAAAAATATGAAAATTTTTAATAAACTATTATATATGGAGTATAGCCAAGTGGTAAGGCATCCGTTTTTGGTACGGATATTCAAAGGTTCGAATCCTTTTACTCCAATTGGCGGATATAACTCAATTGGTTAGAGTGTCAAATTGTGGCTTTGAAAGTTACGGGTTCGACTCCCGTTATTTGCCCTGAGAAATACTTTTATACTGGTTAAATATAAAAGCAAAAATTAAAAAAATTTCAAAAAAAAAAATAAGAAGGATTCCTAAGAAAAGTTGGCTTCCTATATCAGGTGGTGAAAAAATAGTTGCTAATGTAAAATTAAAAATATAAATAACTTTTCTGTAATGAATTAAATGGTTTAAATTAATTTTATATAAATAATATAAAAAAAGAAAAAAACAATGAAAAATTAAAAGGAGAGTATATAGAATTTGAAGAAAAAATTCTGTGTAAACTTTTAGTCCGGTTTCTAATTCATAACTCATAAGTACATCATCTCCCTTTAATTGAAGTCCGAAAAAGAAATTTAAACATAAGGGCAAAAAAATTTTATAAGTTAGAAAGCTACACAAACAATATAAAAAAAAAGAGTTTAGTATAATTAATTTTATTTTTTTGTATTCGTAAGAGTATAAAGCAGGGACGAAGAATAAGATTAATTGTAAAAGAAGGAAAGGATACGAAAAATAAAAAGCTAAAAGTCCAGTTAATTTAAAAAAAGTAAAAAAAATTTCTGTTAAATTTGTGCACATAAAATTATTAAAAAATTCATGATGAGATTGTATCAAAATATAAATGAGTTGATCTCTATAATGAAATAAAATGAAAAAATTAAAAAGTAAATTACATAATAAAATAAAAAAACGACTTTTTATTTCTTTAAAATAAAAAAAAATTTTCATGAAGAAAAGTAAGTCAATTAAAAAATAATTAATGAAAAAAAAAAAAAAAAAAAAAAAAAAAAAAAAAATTAAAAAAAAAAAAAAAAAAACAAACAATAAAAAAGAAAAGAAAAACTTCGTTAATTCCATTCTTACGTTTACGTTTACAAGTGTACGATAAAGAGGCCATTCTTTTGTTTGAAAAAGCGTTATATGACTTTTTTTTAGATATGGTAAAAAAAGGTCATTCTATGGATTCTTCTTCTATTAATCTTCCAATGACAAAAAAAAAGATTACTGTGTTAAGATCTCCTCATGTGAATAAAAAAGCTAAAGATCAATTTGAAATTCGTTTATACAATAAAATTTATGCGATATCTATTTTTTTGAAGAAAAAAAATACTCCTGAAGAATCTTTAGAATTTTTAATTTTATTAAAGAATTTAACTGATTTTTTTTCAAGGTATTCTAAAACAGCAAAAAAAGTTTCGTTTAAAATTTTTGTTGAAAGTGGCGGTGAATTTAAGAAAATTATATCATAGTTGTGGTGTGTATATATACAGGATAAAAATATGAATAAAACAATTTTATATTATCAATATAAACTTTTTTTAAGGCAAGCAAATCTAACTTTGTTAAAAACTAATTTCATAAATCAGTTAAGGTCAAAACTTTATAAACAGATATTTATAAAAGACAGAAGGTTTTTTATTTTACATGTAAAATCCTCCTTAACAAATACACTACTAACTTTAACTGATTACAATGGAAAAATGATATATCATATGTCTTGCGGTCGATTGGGGTTTAAAACTAAAAAAAAACGAAAAAGTAAATTTGCTATTCAATCAGTATTAAAAAAAACTGCATATAGGTTAAAAAGTTTCGGTATAAAACAAGGTTTTTTATTTTTAAATGGATTTAAAAAATCTCAACATTCTATTTTAGGGTTTTTAAAACGTAGTCGTGTAAAACTTTTAGGTATTAGAGATCTTACTCCAAAACCTCATAATGGGTGTAGACCTAAAAAAAAACGTCGTCTTTAGTTTATCTAAGTAAAACTATTGACATTGAATCAAATATATATACCTATGGTAGTCTTTTCTTTAGGAAAATTAAATTAGATAGTATAAAATAGGTAGTTTTGAATTATGTACAAAATCATTTTCGCATTGAAACTCTACCTATCTAAATACTATTAAATAGCTCACCAGATACCTCTAATTTTCGTTTTAAAACAGGTTCGTGGGACTGGCAAGGGGTTTCTACCTGAATGATATTTTTGATTTAACTTTGACGAAATTTGAAAATTTATATCATTTTATTTTTGACATTATTTGGTGTCAAAAACTTTGAAAAGGTTTTGTTTGCTTGTAGTTAAGTAAACATCTCACCAGAGCTCTGTAATTTCCATTTTAAGGCGGGTTGTGGAGTTGAGTAATAGATTTGGATTCAAAGTAAATTTTGAGTAGGTTAAGTAAAAAATTTTGAATATTATAAAAAAATAATTTTTCAAATTAAAAATTCTGATTAAAAAAATTTATTGAATTTGTTTTATTATTTATTGTTGGGGGGGGTTGCCAGTCTTGACTATTATTATTTAATTTATTGTTATTTGTTATTATTGTATAATTGTTTTATTTAATTAATTTAAGTCGTTAATATTTAATATGTAAATATAAGTAACAAAAAAATAAAAAAGATGAATGAATTAAAATTAGTGTTTAATTTTTCTGAACGAATAATAAATCTTATGAGTTATCTTGTTCGTTTTTTTTTTAGTTTAGCTTTTGCTTTTGGTTATAATCTAATTATGGCTAGCATAACTGTATCATGTGTTATAAATCTTTTAATATTTTTCCCACTTTTAGGTTGTTTTATTATATTAATTATTCCAAATCATTATAAAATTTTTATTAAAAGTGTGGCTTTATTAACTGCAGGGTTAGAATTTCTTTTTTCGTTATCTCTGTGGATTTTTTTTGACAAAAGTACATCAAAATTTCAATTTGTAGAAACTTTGGATTATTGGTTTCCTTGGGATACAATTTCATCATCACAAATAATTTTAGGTGTAGATGGTATTTCACTATTTTTTATATTACTTACAACACTTTTAATTTTTTTATGTTTATTATCAAGTTGGGATAATATACGTTCTCATTTAAAAGAATATGTGTTATCTTTTTTGGTATTAGAATCTTTATTGGTAGGTGTTTTTACAACACTTGATCTTTTAGTATTTTATGTTTTATTCGAGAGTACATTAATTCCAATGTATATTATGATTTTAATTTGGGGTTCAAGAGAACGTAAAATACGAGCAGGTACTATGTTATTTTTATATACTTTATTTGGTTCGGTTTTCATGCTTGGAGGTATAATATACATCTATTGGGTAGTGGGGACCACTGACTATCAAGTAATTGTAGCTACAGCACAATTTAGTCCTTTTGAACAACGTCTTTTATGGCTTGCCTTTTTTCTATCTTTTGCTACAAAAGTCCCTATGCTTCCAGTTCATATATGGTTACCGGAAGCTCATGTGGAAGCTCCGACAGCAGGTTCTGTTATATTAGCAGGGATATTATTGAAATTAGGGAGTTATGGTTTCTTAAGATTTTCATTACCATTATTTGTTGAAGCGAATTTTTATTTTACACCTTTAGTTTATACATTATCGGTTTTAGGTGTAATATATACTTCTTTAACGGCAATAAGACAAACAGATTTTAAACGTATAATTGCTTATACATCTGTTGCTCATATGAATATTGTTATGATTGGGATTTATAGTTTTAATGTTATTGGATTAGGTGGTTCTATAATTCAAAGTATTAGTCATGGTTTTGTTTCAAGTGCTTTGTTTTTAATAATAGGGGTAGTTTATGATCGTTTTCATACACGATTAATAAAATATTACAGTGGTTTGGTTCATATCATGCCGCTGTATACTATAATCTTTCTTTTTTTTACAATGGCTAATATAGCGTTACCAGGAACTAGTAGTTTTGTTGGTGAATTTCTTATACTAGCAGGTAGTTTTAAAGAAAATACTACTGTTACTTTCTTGGGAGCTACTGGTATGATATTAGGGGGAGCCTATTCATTGTGGTTATTTAATCGAGTGGTTTATGGAAATTTTAAAAAAGATGAAGGTCATTTCCATTTAAAGTATTTTTATGACATTAATAGACGAGAATTTTATGTGTTTTTGCCTTTAATTCTTGGTACTTTAATAATGGGTATTTATCCTAAAATCTTTTTGGACATATTAGATGCTAGTTTGTATGGATTAGTTGATCTTATGCAACTTCAAATTGCTTAGTTATTTGGAGAAAATATTAAAAAATTATTTTTTTCGATAAGTAGTTTAATAAGAAAAGAAGGACTTGTAACTCAGTTGGTTAGAGTGTACGCCTGATAAGCGTAAAGTCAGTAGTTCAAATCTACTTAAGTCCAGATAGATTTTTAAATAAAAAATAAAATTAAGTTAAAAAAAATTGAAACACTGTTAATGAATTTAAGATATTTATATTGATTTTTTTTTTTGGCCAAAGTGGTGAAATTGGTAGACACGTTAGGTTTAGGTTCTAATTCCTTTAAAAGAGTAGGGGTTCAACTCCCCTCTTTGGTAAAAATGGATTATGCTATTACTTCAATGTTAGCTGTGATAAAAACAGGGTTAATGAATCGAGAATCCTCGATAATAGTTCCTTATAAAAGTTTGAACAGAGGTTTTTTGAACCTCCTATATAAAGAAGGATTTATCAATGGATTTATTCCTTTTAAGGAAGAAAAAAAAAAAATAGAGATTGTTTTAAAATATCATCATGGTAAACCTACTATTTCTGATATTGTTGTTTTTTCTACATTAAGTAGAAAACTATATATTTCTTGTGCTACCTTATGGAAGTTAGATACATCAACACAAACTTTTGTTTTGTCTACTACCAAAGGAATGCTAACAGGAGTTCAGGCAAAAAAAAACAATATTGGAGGTGAATTAATTTGTCTAATACGATGATAAAAGCCAAAAATTTTTATATACGTAAGACAGGAAAGTTGGGTTTTGAGCTTTTATGTAAAGAGAAAAAACTTTTGTTAACAGGAGTTTATGGATCTTTTGCGGTACAATTATGTTTTCCTTTAGTTTACTACAAAAAACAAAAAAAATTGTTATTTAAGACAAACAATCAAACGAGATTAAGTTTTGCACGTTTGTATCATTATTCATTATTTCAGTTTGCCGTGGGTTTATTAATAGCTTATAAAAAACAACTTTCTATTGTAGGTATAGGTTATCAAGTGGTTATTGAAAACGAAAAAAATATAGTTTTTAATTTAGGTTTTAGTCATTCACTACGAATAAAAATTCCTAATTTTGTACAAATTGAATGCCCAAAACCTCGAATTATAAAATTGAAAGCTATGAACTATCAAAAGCTAACTAATTTTGCTTGTGTGTTAAAAAATTTAAGACTTCCATCTATCTACAAACAAAAAGGTATATATTTTTTAGGAGAATCTATTATTTTAAAACAGGGAAAAAAAACATAAAAATGAAAAAAAAACTTCCTGTATTTTCTGCAAAAGATAAAGAAATATTTGAAACCTTATTTGAAATCAAAGGTTTTCAGAATAAAAAGAAAAAAAGATTGTTTGCAAAAGACCTAAAAAAAATTTGTATCGACAAAATCATATCTTCTAATTTACATATAGCAGGGTTGGAAAGATTTTGTGTTAATGAGATGCAATTTTTCGTATCTGTTGTAAAACAGAATACATGTGTTATTGATTTAAAGTTTTTCTGGTTTAATTTTATTCGAGCTCTCCGTTTTTTACAACTTGTCTCAAGTCAAAAAAAAAAAGTTTTTTTTTTAGGTTTACCTTTAGGTATAGAAAAACGTTTTATGGAACTTTTAAAAAAATTAGATGATACTCATCTTTTAAAATCCTTTGTAATAAAAAAGGAAATTACAGGAATTTTAACAAATTTTAGAAATTTAAAATTTAAACAAAAATTAGAAGGAGTCCTACCTAAAATAAAGCGAAAAAAAAAAAAAAGAAACAAAAAAAAGAAAATTTTTTTAAAAAAAAAATATTTTTTTTTTAA
>JACCDZ010861223.1_pt1 | contig 12013 bp, 7 predicted proteins | sample 7449551 | NCBI WGS metagenome assembly JACCDZ01 (sample SAMN15323452, study PRJNA562643) | freshwater metagenome | isolation source: river surface water | place: USA:Blue River Watershed | collected 2017-08-18
CAGCACAGCCCCGACCAGTCGGAAACCCAAACCACGATGAAAGCCAGCTTCACCGAAGCCATCATCGAGGAAATCATCAAGCCGGTGCTGCCCAAAGAGTGGCTGCAAAACACCCGCTACCTGATCAACCCCACCGGCCGCTTTGTGGTGGGTGGCCCCCAGGGTGACTGCGGCCTAACCGGGCGCAAGATCATTGTGGACACCTACGGTGGTGCCTGCCCCCACGGTGGCGGCGCGTTCTCTGGCAAAGACCCCTCCAAGGTGGACCGTTCCGCTGCCTACGCTGCCCGCTACGTGGCCAAGCACGTGGTCGCCGCTGGCCTGGCCAAGCAGTGCCAGGTGCAGGTGGCCTATGCCATTGGCGTGGCCAAGCCCATGAACATCACGGTCTACACCGAAGGCACGGGCGTGATCAGCGACGACAAACTGTCGGCCATCGTTGCCGAGGTGTTTGACCTGCGTCCCAAAGGCATCATCCAGATGCTGGACCTGCTGCGCCCCATCTACGAAAAGACTGCCGCCTACGGCCACTTCGGCCGTGAAGAACCTGAGTTCACGTGGGAGCGCACGGACAAAACCGCCGCCCTGCGCGCTGCAGCCGGTCTGTAAGGCCAGCGCGTAGCGCTTTATCTGTTCTTCGGTGCGGACTCACATCGGCATAGCCGATGTGAAGGGCGCAAGCCCGGCCGAAACCAAAAGACTGTTGGACAATAGAGACCCATGAAAATCCAGACACAACGCTTCATTGACCGCTGGGTGGGCCAGCTGCTGTGCGGCGTGGTGTCTGGCTGGGTGAAAATCACCAGCCTGTTCGGTGCCCCGGCGCGCATGCCGCAAGCACCGAAGAACATCCTGGTGATCCTGCTGTCCGAAATGGGCAGCATCGTGCTGGCCGGGCCCATGTTTGCCCAGCTGCGCCGCCAGTACCCCGGTGCGGCCATCCATATCTTGCAACTCAAGAAGAACCAAGAGGTCTCGAAGCTGCTGAGCCTGACCGAGGTCGAACACATGCACACGCTGGACGACAGTTCCGGCGGTTCGCTGGTCCGCGACATCCTGGCCGTGAGCCTGAAAATGCGCCGCCTGGGCCTGGATGCGGTGATCGACTGCGAACTGTTCTCGCGCGTCAGCGCCCTGCTGTCCTTCTCCACCGGCGCGCCCGTGCGCGTGGGCTTCACGCCGCACACGCAAGAAGGCCTGTACCGCGGCAGCTTCATCAACCACGCCATTCCCTACAACCCCTACCAGCACATCAGCAAGCAATTCCTGTCTCTGGTGGACGCGCTGGAGTCTTCTGAGGGCATGCCGCGCAACCGCGCCGGGGCCATCCGCCCCATTCCTGGTGAGCCCGAGCTGTCTGTTGCCTTCACGCCCGCGGAGCTGGCCGCCTACCGCAGCAAGGTCGAAACCGACCACCCTGTGACGAAAACACGCAAGCTGGTGCTGGTCTACGCCGGTGGCGGCATCCTGCCCGAGCGCGCTTGGCCAGCGGCCCACTACGCCCGCGTGGTACAGGGCCTGTGCGCGGCAGGGCACGCTGTCGGTTTGATCGGGCTGAAAGACGACGCCGCGCTCGCCCGCGACCTCAAGGCACAGGTGGGCAGTGAAAAGTGCATTGACCTCACTGGCTACACCAAAAGCATTCGCGAACTGCTCATGCTCATGCACGCCGCCAAACTGCTCATCACCAACGACGGTGGCCCCAGCCATTTCGCCACCGTCACGCCGATCCAGACCATGGTCTTCTTCGGCCCGGAAACGGGCAAGCTCTACGGCCCGCTGGGAAGCCGCACCATCATTCTGGAAAGCGGCATTGCCTGCTCGCCCTGCCTGACCGCCTACAACCACCGCCTGACCTTCTGCGACGGTGACAACCAATGCTTGAAGCGCATCGCGCCGGACCCGGTGTTGGCGCAGGCACTCGGTTTCCTGCAATCCGCCGCATGAACTTTCTCCAACGCAGCGTGCTCTGGGCACTGGGCCTGCTGGAGCGCTACCGCTTCATCAAGTTCGGCATCGTGGGCGCCAGCGGCGTGGTGGTCAACCTGAGCGTGCTGTACCTGGGCCACGAGTACCTGTTTGCGGCCATCGAGGCCGACTACAAGAAACCCTACCTCTCGCTGGCATTGGCGATTTTGCTGGCGACGATGAACAACTTCACCTGGAACCGGCTGTGGACCTGGGCCGACCGCGTGCGCCTGCTCGAAGCCGGTGAGCCGCAGCCCATCCGCCTGGGGGTATTGGGCATGGAGTTCGGTCAGTACGCCACGGCGTCGGCTTTCGGTAGCGCGATCCAGTACGTGCTGACCCTGTTGCTGTCGGGCAGCATGGACTACCGCCTGGCCAACATCATCGCCATCATCGCCGCCAGCGTCAGCAACTTCCTGGCCAATGACCGCTGGACGTTCAAACGCCCCAGCGAATGAAGCCCCCACACGCCCCCGCTTCATGGGTCGCAGCGCCCCGAATATTTACGCCTTTTGGGCCCCTAGCCCCCAAGAATATTGCGTGGATAGCTCTTGTTTTCATAGCATCTGCACTCTACCTGCTGGGCCTGGGCAGTCCCTACGCCCCAACCAATGGCGACGAGATGGTCTACATCCACATCGCCCGCATGACCGCCGAGAGCGGCCACTGGCTGCCGCTGCAGTCCGAACTGGTGGGCACGCGCAACACCAAGCCGCCGCTGCTGATCTGGCAGGCCATGGTGGCCGGTGGCTGGGGCCAGTGGTGGTCGCTTTTTGCCCTGCGCCTGCCCAGCGTGCTCTACACCTTCGCCACCACCGGGCTGCTGGCGTTTTTCGCGCACCAGCTGCAAAGTGACGCATCCAAGAAGCTGCGCACCGCCTGCATTGCCGCGGCCCTGTACCTGCTGTTCTTCTCCACCTTCCGCTACGGCCGCGCCTACCTGACCTCGGCGCCCGAGACCTTCTGGCTGGCCTTGCCGATGTGGTGGGTGCTGTGGCAACGCCTGCGCCCGGCCAGTTTGCAACAGCTTTCCTGGCTGGCAGCCACCCTGGTGGGCGTGGCCATGGGCCTGGGCTCGGCCTACAAGTCCTTCGCCCTGGTGGCCCCGGCGGCGGCCAGTGTCTGGGCGGCCTGGCTGCTGACGGCACCGCGCCGCCCAGACCAATCCTTCTGGCCGCTGCTGTGGCGCACCAGCCTGCAACTGGCCTGGAGCACCTTGATTGGCGTGGGCATCTTCGCCCTGTGGTTTGTGTTCGACCCCGACCCAGCCGCCGTGTGGCAGGAATTCGTCGTGGCGGAGAACGCCGGCAAGATGTCGGGTGGCCAGGGCTACTGGCACGCCGCGCTGTTCGGTGCCTACCCGATGTGGACACAGCTCTTGGCCTACCCGGCCAATGGCGGCCTGCTGGCCCTGGTGGTCGGAGGCTTTTGCCTGTGGGCGCTGTGGCAACTGCGCCAGCGCAACATCCTCTCCAGCCTGCCGGTGCCACACAAAGTCCTGCTGGCATGGCTCTTGGTCTGGTTGGTGGTCTTCACCATTCCGAGCCAGCGCTCCGAGCGCTACCTGATTCCGGCCATGCCCGCCATCGCCATCGCCATGGCCCTGGCGTGGGAACGTATTGCGCGGCTGTGGTTCACGCTCACGCTGCTGGTGCTGGTGCCCGCACTGCTCATGCTGGGCCGCATCGGCTGGGTCATGGGCGACATAGGCATATCAAGCGGATTCGAAGTTGCTATTGTTTTGATAGCTGTATCCGCAGGTTTTACGGGGGCTGGTGCCGCTTTTTATGCCAAATCCTGGCGCGCACCGGCCACCCTGTTTTGTGCAGCCATGGTGTATGCCAGCTTTGCCGCCATGGTGGCCCCCTTGTCCGACGCCCGCGGTTACCCCGCCGACATCCAGACCCGCCTGCAGGGCAAACAGGTGGCCGTGCCCAACGGTTTCACCGGCCAGTACGAGCGCTTTCACTTCCGCCTGGACCACGCCCGCATCACCCCCTATGACGCGGAAGGCCGCAATACAGGCGCCCTGTACCCCGACATGGCGCCTGATGCCCGCCTAGCGCGCCTGCTGGCCGAGTTCGACGCCGTGGTGTGGTTGCAAGACGACTTGAAGCAAACCGTACCCGCTTGCGTGCCGGGATGCCAGGTACTGGCCACGCGCTGGCACGTAAAAAGCCGCCACAAGGCCGGCGAAGTTTCGCTGCAGAACCTGTGGTACCCCCAACAGTGGCTGTTCCGCCACGAGTGGCTGATAGTTCCTGCCGGCAATTGACCCACATCAATCGCCGACACTCCCCATAGTGTCACCATCGGCTTAGTACCCCGAGGGCACCATGAGCCACTACCCGCACGACCAAGACTTGGACCCCCTGCTCAGCGGCGAATTTGCGACCCGCACGCCGCCAGCGGCTGGATGGCCCGAGCATGACACGGCACCAGCCCCTCTGCAGCCACCCCATGTAGGTTGGGAGGAGGCCAATGACGTACGGCCGCGCAGCCTGGACAGACTGCGCGACATGCTCCACCACAGTGCTTACCACGTCATGCCGGTGGAGAGTTGCGACGCCATGGAAAAGCTCGCGGGCGTCGACTGCCTGCGCAACGCCTTTGACATGCGCATCGGCCACCCGCAAGACGACACGGCCGAGTTGGCGGCCCGCTTGGTGCTGCACTACCACGAAGACCACACACAGTCCTGCGACATCCACAAGGCCATGCGCATCGCCGGCATCCTGGCCCACGTGCCCGTTGTCGACCTTGCCGATATGCTCCCCCACGCCGATGCGCTGGCCAGCCTGGGGGCAGAGATCGCCCAGCGGCTCCAGGTACTTCCACTCATGCGCGAAGGCGAAGTGCTCATAGTGGCCCTATGTGCCCCGCTGGGAAGCGATGCACAGCGCATGCTGCGTTTTGTGACCCAGTGCCGTATCGTAGCGGTGCTGGCACCCGCCGACGCGATTCATGCAGCCGCCGCACGCTGCTACGGCGGCCAAACCGAATCGGCCGAGCTGGAGTCGCTGGCCATCAGCGAAATTGAAGCGGGCAGCGAGGCTGAAGAACAACGGCTGTGGGTAGAAGCCGAGGCGCTGGCCCGCCAAGCCCCCATCGTGCGGCTGGTCAACGGCATTTTGAGTGAGGCCATTGACCGCAAAGCCTCGGACATCCACATCCGCCCCGGCCCGCACCACTTCGAGGTGCTGTACCGCATCAACGGCACACTGGTGCAGGCGCGCAGCCTGCGCCGTGCGCTGCTGCCGCCCGTGGTCGGGCGCATCAAGATTTTGGCCAGCATGAACAGCGCCGAGCACCGCCTGCCGCAAGACGGGCGCATCCGCTACACCGAGGACCAGGCCAACGTCGACCTGCGCATCTCCATCATCCCGTCGCAGTTTGGCGAGAGCGTGGTCGTGCGCGTGCTCGCCCGCACCGCCGACATGCGCAGCCTGGACGCCATCGGTTTCGAGTCGCACGACCTGGACCGTCTGCGCGACCTGCTGCGGCGCAGCATGGGCATCGTGCTGGTCACCGGGCCCACCGGCTCGGGCAAGACCACCACCCTGTATGCCGCATTGCAAGAGGTGGTGCGGCAAAACGTCAACATCATCACGGTGGAAGACCCCATTGAGTACGAACTGGAAAACGTCATCCAGATCCAGATCAACCCGGCCATCCACTTCGACTTCCCCAAGGCCTTGCGCCACATCCTGCGCCACGACCCCGACGTCATCCTCATTGGCGAAATGCGCGACTACGAGACGGCCAAGATCGCCGTCGAAAGCGCGCTGACAGGCCACCTCGTCTTCAGCACCCTGCACACCAACGACGCCCCCAGTGCCCTGGTGCGCCTGATCGAGATGGGGGTGGAGCCCTACCTCATCCGTTCGGCCGTCATCGGCGTGTTGGCGCAGCGCCTGGTGCGCACCAACTGCCCCCACTGCACAGCTGTGGAGCCCGTGGACACCCTCATGCGCACCAACCTGGGGGTCGCAAGTGAGGAGGTGTTTTTCCGCGGCACCGGCTGCGAACACTGCCACGGCACCGGCTATTGCGGGCGCCAAGCCATTTATGAACTGCTTCCCATGGACAAGGCCTTGGCACAGTGCATAGGCGCTGGTGTGGCGGCCGACGTGTACCGCGCTGCGGCCCTGCAAAGTGGCATGGCCAGTCTGGCGGACAATGGTGTCAAACTGGCCCGCACCGGTGCCGTGTCGTTGGCCGAGGTTTACCGCGCATGCATGTAACAGGAGTTACCCACGATGAGCCGCCACACTGACAGCGCCACGCTGCCCTTCTGGCAATCGCTGCAGACCCGCCTGACGCTCACCACCCTGGCGGTGCTGCTGGGCAGCGTGGTGATACTGGTCACGCTGGTGCACGAACGCCTGCGCAGCGACATGGAACAAACACTGGGGCGCCAACAGCTTGCCACCGTGGCACTGCACGCGGCAGACATTGACCGTGAAATCAGTGAACGCATGGCCATGCTCTCCAAGGCCGCGCACCTGTATGCAGCCTCCACCGACAAGGACGCTGCTGCCGCACAGCACACCCTGGAGGAGGCGCCGGCGTATCCGGGGTTTTTTAATGCGGGGCTGTACGTGACCGACGTGCATGGCAAGGCCATTGCCTCGGTACCTGCGAGTGCCAAGCGCGTCGGGCTGAACTACATGGACCGTGACCACGTGCACAGCGCAATCAACCTGGGCCAGGGCAAAGTCGGAAAACCGGTACTGGGCAAAGCCATCGGGTCGCCCACGGTGTCCATCAGCGCACCGATCCGCAACCCAAAAGGTGAAATTGCCGGTGCGCTGGTGGGCGTGATTGACCTTGCGCGCCCCAATTTCATGAGTCAGGTATTGGCCGCCCGCTATGGCGAAACCGGGGCGTACTGGTTGCTGGCCAACCCTTGGCGCATGGTGGTCACCGCCACCGAGAAAAACCAGGCGCTGCGCACGATAGCCCCGAGCAGCGCCGACCCCGCCTGGGACCGCATCCTTGCGGGCGCCAACGGGGCCATGCGCTTGCACGACCTCAGCAACACACCCGTGCTCGCAGCCGCGGCGCAAATCCCCGCCGCCGACTGGTCCTTGGTGGTGCTGCTACCAGAGGCTGAAGCCTTTGCACCGGTGAACAACCTGATGCATTTCATCCTGTCCGTCACTGCCGCGCTGACGCTGGTCGTTTTGCTGCTCAACGCCTGGCTGGTACGCCTGCAACTCGCGCCGGTAGCCAGGGCCAGTGCAGCGCTGGCTTTGCAAAAAGCACGGGGCCACACCCCCATGCCATTGCCCCCAGGCAAACCCGATGAAATCGGACAGCTCATCGAAAGCTTCAACGCACTGCTCACCCTGTACCAGAACCGGGAACAAAAACTGGTGCACAACGAACAACAGCTGTTGGCCACCACCCGGGAACTGGAGGAAGCGCAGCGCGTCGCGGCGCTGGGAAACTGGCACCTCGACCTCAAAAGCGGTGCCTTGCACTGGAGTGCCGAGATTTACCGCATTTTCGAAATCGACCCCGCACGCTTTGCGGCGACCTATGAGAGCTTCCTCAATGCGGTCCACAGCGACGACCGCGACGCCGTCAACAACGCCTACGCCAACAGCCTGCGTGACCGCCAGCCCTACCAAATCGAACACCGGCTGCGCATGGCCGATGGCCGCATCAAGTGGGTGCATGAGCGCTGCATTAGCGAATTCAGCGACTCCGGTGAACCCTTGCGCTCGGTCGGTACCGTGCAGGACATCACCGACAAAAAACTGGTGCAAGAGGCCCTCTTGCGCAGCTCGGAAGTGCTGCAAACCGTGATCGACACGCTTCCCGTGCGTGTGTTCTGGAAAGACCTGGACCTCAACTACCTGGGGTGCAATGCGATTTTTGCCAGGGAAGCCGGGCTCGACAACCCGAAAGACATCATTGGAAAAAGCGACCACCAGCTGGGCTGGGCCGAACTGGCGGAGCTGTTCCGCGCCGACGACCGGGCTGTTATTGCCAGCGGTGTTGCCAAACCGTTCTACGAAGAACCTTACCGCACCGCCAGCGGCGACACACTGACCGTACGTACCTCCAAAATTCCGCTGCGCAATGCGCGTGGCGACGTGCAAGGGGTGCTGGGGGTGCTGTACGACGTAACCGACCAAAAGGCACTGGAACAAGAACTAGAGCGCCACCGACACCACCTGCAACAGCAGGTGCAGGAACGCACCGCCGAACTACTACAGGCACGCGACCTGGCCGACAGCGCCAACCAGGCCAAATCGGCCTTCCTGGCCAACATGAGCCACGAGATCCGCACCCCGATGAACGGCATCATCGGCATGGTGGACATCATGCGCCACACCCCGCTCAATGCCTCGCAGTTGCACATGCTCGACACGGTGCAGCAGTCGTCGCGGATGTTGCTCGCCATCATCAACGACATCCTCGATTTTTCAAAAATAGAGGCCGGAAAGCTCACCCTGGAGCTATTGCCCACCGACCTGCGCACCCTGGTCCAAGGCTGCGTGGAAGCCCTGCAGGCTGTCGCCACGGAACGCCAGGTCCGCATCGAGGCCAGTGTGGCACCCGAGGTACCGTCCTGGGTGCTGGTAGACCCCACACGGCTGCGGCAGGTGTTGACCAATTTGCTCAACAACGCCATCAAATTCAGCGCTACTGCCGACGCTGTGGCCAGCGTCCATGTCAACACCTCCGGCTTGGACCACACGCAGGCCTGGCTGGAACTGCGCGTGCGCGACAACGGCATCGGCATGTCCGCTGCGGTGGTGGAGCGCCTGTTCCAACCCTTCACGCAAGCCGACGCCAGCACCGTGCGCCGCTACGGTGGTACGGGCCTGGGGCTCTCCATCAGCCAGCGGCTGGTGCAGATGCTGGGCGGCACCATCCACGTGGACAGCCAGCCCGACCAAGGCAGCACCTTCACCGTGCGCATACCGCTGCAGGCCTGCGATGCCCCTACCGGCGCAGTGGCCGCCGCCGTGCGTGGCGAAGGTGCCACGGTCACGCTGCGCACCGCACCCTCGGTCGCAGAGGCCCGTGCTACGGGCCAGCTGGTACTGCTGGCCGAAGACAACGAAGTCAACCGCGACGTGATTTCCCAGCAACTGCACATGCTGGGCTACGCCTGCGAAATGGCTGTGGACGGGCGCGAGGCCCTGCAGATGCTGCATGCGGCGGACTACGGGCTTTTGCTCACCGACTGCCACATGCCCCACATGGACGGCTTCGCCCTGACGGCCGCGGTGCGCGACGCCGAGCAGCCGGGGGGGAGGAAGCGCCTGCCCATCATCGCCGTCACCGCCAACGCCATGGCGGGCGAGGAAGAGCGCTGCAAAGCCCAGGGCATGGATGGCTACCTGAGCAAGCCTTTGCTATTGTCCGAGCTCGGCGCCATGCTGCAGCGCTGGCTGCCCAACACTTCCACCATGACGGAGAATACCCCCGTGACTTCCGCCCCCACCCCTGAAAGCAGCTCTGCCGAAACAGCGCCGCCAAGCATTTTTGACGACCAGGCCCTGGCCCGCCTGATCGGCGCCAATGTGTCGGTGCAACTGCGCTTGTTGGGCAAATTCCTCACCAACCTGGACCAGCAAAGGGACGCCATCCACAGCGCCCACGCCAGCGCCGACCTGCATGCACTGCAGGTGGCGGCGCACACTCTCAAGTCGGCCGCACGCGCAGTGGGCGCCATGGCCTTGGGCGAGTGCTGCTTCGACATCGAAAAAGCCGCCCGCGCAAGTGATGCGCAAGCATGCGAACTGTTGGTGCAAGGCTTCGACGGCGCTGCGGCTGCGGCGCAAGCTGCCATCAGCGCACACATGGCCGCGTTGGCCCCCTGACCCGGAAGGCGTCCCCATGCACCCCACCGCAACACGCAGCCAGACCTCGGTACTCATCGTCGACGACGACGATTTCATGCGCGATGTCATCACGGAAACGCTGGCCAGCTTGGGCGTCGGGCACATCGAAGGGGTCGCGAACGGACGAGCCGCCATGCAGCGGTTGCGCCAAGCGCAGGTTTTCCCCAGCCTGCTCGTGAGCGACATTTACATGCCCGACATGGACGGCTTCGAATTCATCGGCGCGCTGGCCGATATGGGCTACCCCGGCAAGGTACTGCTGTGCAGCGGTGTCAGTGTCGAAAGCCTGGGCTTGGCCCGGGACGTGGCCGAGGGCATGGGTCTGCATCTGGCGGGCGTGCACCCCAAACCGCTCAGCGCCGAGGTTCTCGCCATGGTTTTAGATAAAAACGGGCTCTAGCCCCCGTCAATCAAACGCAGGCCGCTCTGCTTTTTATAGCGGAAACAAATTTCCTGCAGCACCACAACATGCGCCAGCCCCCAGAGCCAGGGGTCCAGCATGGCGTCCCACACATTGCCGCTGGGCAGGCGCAAGGCAGCAAACGCCAGCAGCGCGCCAGACAACCACACGCCTGCTGCGTGCCCACGAAGCGCCCCCCCACCCCAAGCCCACGGCAGCCAGGCCACTGCCAGCAACACGACCCAGACCAACACACCAAAACCCCATGGGTACAGCGCCAACGGCCAAAGTGCAAAGGTATCGAGCAACAAGGCCCACCCCAGCAGCACCGCCGCGCCTGCCCAGCGCCGTGCCTGCACCAGCGTCTCGCGCGCGTGCACCACCGGGGCTTGCCCCGCCAGGCCAGCGCGCAGCAGCACCAGCAGGGCCAGCGCACCAGCGCTCAGGCTGGGCGCCTGAAACGCCAGCCCCAGCCAGTACGCAGGCGACGACGCGCCCGGCAAGGCACACCAGAGCAACACCGCCACGACCAAAACCCGCCGGACGCCCATGCGCGATACGCCCGCCTGCGTGCCGCCCACTCGCCCCCAAGCCAACACCAGCAATGCAGTCAATACCAGCCCCCAGCCCAGGCGCAACCACACTTGCATGACCACCAAAGGCGGCAACGCAGCCACCTGCACCTCGCCAAGCTGCCCCCAAAAAGCCGCTACCGTGTTCATGGCTGCTCCTGCGGTGCAAAGCGCTGCCAGGCCAGACGCGCGCGGTCTACCGTGTAGGCCAGCCACAGGCTACCGTCCGCCCACAGCATGGCGGGGTAGGAAAACTCGTCCTCACCGCTCCCGGCGCGCAGCACAGCCTGCTGCGTCCAGGTTTGCCCGTCGGCACTGCGCGCCAAGTCCAGCCGCTCGCGCCCGCTCTCGATCGGGTTGTAGGCCAATACCAATTCCCCCGGCGCCAGCGCCAGCGCGGCCACCGACGCGTCGGGGTTGGGCAAGGCCAGGTCTGGCAGATCGGTCCAGCGCTGACCACCGTCGAGCGTTTGGGCCACAGCAACGCGGCGGTTCAAACTCTCGTCGCGCATGAGGGCCAGCCAATGCTGCGGCCCCAGCGGCAGCAAAGCTGGCTGCAACACATGGTTGCGCTGGGAAATGCGGCCCATGCCAACAAAATTGCCGTCGGCATCCACCCGCACAAGGGCCGGAATTTTGGCGCCGAGTTCAAAGTGCACCGGCAATGCCATGCCGCCATCGGCCAAGGGCAGTGGCCCATTGCGCACCAGGAAGCTGGTGTTCCACAACCACGACAAGGGCAGCACCCGCTCTGGCACAAACACCAGCGTATCCAAGGACCGCGATTCGCCCTGTTGGCGCAGGTGCAGCACACGGGCGGCCGCCCAGCCCCCGCCCCCCGTGGCCACCACATACAGGTGCATGCGCCCCTGGGCGTCGCGCCAGGCCACCGGGTTACCCAGGCGGCGAATGCCATGGCCCAGCAGTTCCCCCATGCGGTGGCGGTTTACGACAAACTGCGGAGCCGTCCACGCCTGGCCCGCGCGCATCCACTGCGCAGCCGCAATCTGCACCTGCGGCCCGCTTTCGCGCTCACCGGAAAACCAGAACAGGGTGAGCAATGCGGGGTGGTCGGGTGCCATTTCCACCAGGGAAGCCGCATGCCCGGCCTTGGCGCCCTCCGGGTTGGGAACATCACCTTGCGCCGCACGCACAAGTCCTTGTGCCTGTACCGGCATACCATGGCTCGATATAGCCTGCGGCATGCG
>JACCDZ010035439.1_pt1 | contig 12009 bp, 11 predicted proteins | sample 7449551 | NCBI WGS metagenome assembly JACCDZ01 (sample SAMN15323452, study PRJNA562643) | freshwater metagenome | isolation source: river surface water | place: USA:Blue River Watershed | collected 2017-08-18
ACGCGCGCCCCGGGATCAAGATTCCTTTCGCCCTGATCGGCGCAGAGCTGCCGGGCGATTTCAAGATCAAGAAAGCCAAGCTGCGTGGGGTTGAGTCCAATGGCATGCTGTGTTCAGCAGCCGAACTGCAGATCAGTGCCGACAATGACGGACTCATGGAGCTGGCGGCGGATGCTCCCGTTGGCCAGTGCGTGCGTGAATACCTCGACCTGAACGATGTCAGCATCGAGGTCGATCTCACCCCTAATCGTGGCGATTGCCTGTCACTGGCCGGTCTGGCTCGTGAAGTCGGTGCACTGTATGCGACACCGGTAACGCGCCCTCTGGTGAAGCCTGTCCCGGCAGTGCACGATGAAGTGCGTCCGGTGGACATTCTCGCCAGCAAAGCCTGCCCGCGCTATCTCGGTCGCATTCTGCGTAATGTCGACCTGTCTCGTCCGACGCCGCTCTGGATGGTCGAGCGCTTGCGCCGCTCCGATATCCGCAGTATCGATGCGGCTGTCGACGTCACCAACTATGTAATGCTCGAGCTGGGGCAGCCGATGCATGCCTTTGATCTGGCTGAAATCAACGGCGGCATTCGCGTACGCATGGCCGAGGAGGGCGAGAAACTGGTCCTGCTCGATGGTCAGGAAGCCACCCTGCGTACAGACACGCTGGTGATTGCCGATCACCAGCGCGCCCTTGCCATCGCTGGCGTTATGGGCGGCGAACACAGTGGCGTCAGCGCCAAGACGCGCGATCTGTTCCTGGAAAGCGCCTTTTTCGACACCATCGCCCTCGCGGGTAAGGCCCGTTCGTATGGGTTGCACACCGACTCATCACACCGCTACGAGCGCGGAGTGGATTTCAATCTGGCCCGCGAAGCCATGGAGCGCGCCACAGCCTTGCTGCTGGAGATCATCGGCGGCGAACCCGGCCCGGTGATCGAAGCGGTCAACCCGGCCGATTTGCCTTGCATCCAGCCAGTCACGCTGCGCGCAGAGCGAGTCAGCCAAATGCTCGGCATGCAAATGCCGTCGACGCAAATCGAGTCATTGCTGGTCGGGCTAGGGCTTGGCGTTGAACTCGAGAAAGCAGGACAGTGGCAAGTGACAGTCCCCAGCCATCGCTTTGATATCAGCCTTGAAGTCGATCTGATCGAAGAGTTGGGGCGTCTGTACGGCTACAACCGGTTGCCGGTTCGTTATCCGCAAGCTCGTTTGGCCCCTCAGGCCCGCGCCGAAGCCCGGTCAGATTTGCCTGCCTTGCGTCGCTTGCTGGTGGCGCGCGGCTATCAGGAAGCGATCACCTACAGCTTCATTGATCCGAAACTCTTCGAACTGTTCAGTCCCGGTGTACAGCCTTTGCAACTGGCCAATCCGATATCGGCGGACATGTCTGCCATGCGCGATTCGTTGTGGCCCGGTCTGATCAAGGCCGTACAGCACAATCTGAATCGTCAGCAGACGCGTGTTCGTCTGTTCGAAAGCGGTCTGCGCTTTGTCGGACAGCTCGACGGTCTTAAGCAAGAACCCATGATTGCTGGCGTTGCTACGGGAAGCCGTCTGCAAGAAGGCTGGGCGCACGGTAAGGAGGCTATCGACTTCTACGACATCAAGGCGGATGTAGAGGCACTCTTGGGATTTGCCGGAGCGGCACAGGCATTCAGCTTTAGCGCCGGGGAGCATCCGGCGTTGCACCCCGGCCAAACTGCGCGGATCGAGCGTAACGGGCAGTTGGTAGGCTTTATTGGTGCCCTGCATCCTGAGCTGGCAAAGAAGCTGGATATCAGTCAGCCAACCTTCCTCTTCGAACTCCTTCTGTCTGAAGTCGAACAAGGTCGCATGCCCGTGTTCAGTGAGCTGTCACGCTTCCCGGAAGTGCGTCGTGATCTCGCCTTGCTGGTGGATCGCGACAATTCCTCTGAATCAATTCTGCAATGCATGCGGGAAAGCGCTGGCGAGTTTCTGACAGACCTCAGGTTGTTTGACGTATATGTTGGTAAAGGTATTGATCCGCATAGAAAAAGTCTTGCAATCGGCTTGACCTGGCAGCATCCATCGCGCACTCTTAACGATGATGAGGTGAATGCCATAACAATGAACATCCTCACCTCGCTGGAACAAAGGTTCAACGCCACGTTAAGGAACTAGCGTATGGGGGCCCTGACCAAAGCTGAAATGGCTGATCGCCTGTTTGAAGAATTAGGTTTGAACAAGCGCGAAGCCAAGGAGTTGGTTGAACTGTTTTTCGAGGAAATCCGTCAGGCACTGCAGCTCAACGAGCAGGTCAAACTATCCGGTTTTGGAAATTTTGACTTGCGCGACAAGCGTCAGCGGCCTGGGCGCAATCCAAAAACAGGCGAAGAAATACCGATCACGGCTCGCCGTGTAGTCACTTTTCGCCCCGGGCAAAAACTAAAAGCCAGAGTTGAAGCATATGCTGGAACCCAGTCATAACGACGAACTGCCGGCAATACCGGGCAAGCGCTATTTCACCATCGGTGAAGTGAGTGAGCTTTGCGCGGTAAAACCCCACGTATTGCGCTATTGGGAGCAGGAGTTTCCCCAGCTCAACCCAGTCAAGCGCCGCGGCAACCGTCGGTATTATCAACGCCAGGATGTGCTGATGATTCGGCAGATTCGTGCGCTGCTCTATGATCAGGGTTTCACCATCGGCGGTGCGCGCCTGCGTTTGACGGGTGACGACGCCAAAGATGACAGTACCCAGTTCAAACAGATGATCAAGCAAATGATTGCCGAGCTTGAAGATCTGCTGATTGTTCTGAAAAAATAACGAAATAAACATAAACCTTTGACATTTCAGAGGCTTATTGTATAGTTCGACCCGCTTTCGGCGTGCCGTAAGCAGCTGTAAATGTCGGGGCGTAGCGCAGCCCGGTAGCGCACTTGCATGGGGTGCAAGGGGTCGAGTGTTCGAATCACTCCGTCCCGACCAAATAACTCCACGACTTAGGCCAGTTCAGAGATGAGCTGGCCTTTTTCGTTTCAGGGACTTTTTCGGGACTTTTCATCCTGTCTTCTTCCTCAGTATCGTCAGCGCCGGCCCTCGCGAGTCTGTCGCCGATATCTTGTTGGCTTCATCGACCAGTTTTCCCAGCTCTGCCGCCGAGTAGTAACTGGTGATGCTGCCGTTCTTGTGGCCCAGAAGGGCCCGCCTATCTTCCTCGGTGACACCGGCTGCCCGGAGCCTTCTCCCGAAGGTGTGCTTCAGGTCATGGATGCGGATCGAGGCGAATCCCTTCGGCACCGGACGCAGGAAGCGCTCCTGGTACTTCTTCGCTGCCCGGATCCGTGCCTTCTTCCAGGCGCTATCGTTCATCCGATGAACCTGTGTCGCCTTGCCGTTCCTGTCGGGCATCCCATACGGGAATACCCAGACTGGATCTAGGCCACGCTGCCCCTCGATGACGGACTTGGCCACCGTGTTCAGTACGACCAGCCGTTCCTCTCCGTTCTTCACACCTGATCCCTTGTCCCTACCTCCAAAGTCCGAAGGAATCAGGAACACGCTGGTATCCAGCTCCGGTACCGGGATCTCCCAGTCCCACCTCAGCTTGACCACTTCTTGCTCCCGAGAACCGCAGTTGACCTTGTAGGGCAGGTGGTCCGGCAGTTCCGAGAACAGCAGCGATTGCTCTTCCCACGAAAGCGGGTAGGGCGTTCGCCTCGATTGCTTCTCGTCCAGCTTGCTGATCATCGGTACCGTGTCCAGCCAGGGTCGTTTCTCTTCGTCACGCCATTTCCGGGCGCACAGGTTGAGAATGCGGATGACCTTCTCCAGGGCGATGTTCACCGTCCTTGGGGTTACTCCAGGCTTCACCTTGCCGGTCGATGTACTGCCCGACTTCAGCTTGTCCTTGATGTATGGGGCAAGCGACTCGTCATCGATGTGCGTGAGCGGTAGGTCGCCGATGTAGGGATCCAACTGCTCGAGGTAGATGGCGGCCAGGCCGATCGACGGCATGTCCTTGTACTCCACCAGGTAGCGGGTCGCGGCTTCGCGCCAGCTACTGTTCTGCTTCCTCCCGGTTGCTTGTGCCAGTGCTTTCTTGAAGTCGCTGACCTATGACGATCTTGTAGACATGCCAGATTCCGTTTCTCTCGTAGAGACCAGTGATGGTTTTTCGCGCCATGGTTTTTCTCCTTGGCGCTCGCTGCGGAATCGATCTTGTCCCTGGGCACCGTTCTTTTCAATAACCGCTCGTTCGATGTACTCGTCTGCCCAGGCATCCAGCTCCTCGCGGTCAAAGCCGATACCATGCCGGCCTATGCGAAATTCGCGGACATATGGACTGACGGTTTTGTTGACTTCATCTCTGCACATCCCGAGATAAGAGGGCGCCGCCCCGGCCCGGATAACGCGTGGCGGGCAAGAAAGCCGGTTGGGCTATGGTTTCCTGCTGGCGTCTTACATGGCATCTGCCTCCTGGCATGACGGTGTCATGCTCGAGGCAGACCAGATGACGGGGCAATCCGCTGTGGCGCGTTGCTGCGTGCCCGGGCAAAGATGCAGCCACGATCGGCTAGGCGACGCGGGCGTTGGCGGCATATAGGACTTGAGCGACAGGAGGATAGTGGGTGAATTCAGTACCGTCGGATGCTACGGATCGCGCAGATCCTCCCGGGCAGGTGTCCCGGGAGGCGCTCTACGATGAGGTGTGGCGTCATCCGATGCTCAGGGTGGCCGAGCACTATGGGGTTTCGTCGAGCTTCATGGCGAGGGTCTGCACCTCGATGAACGTGCCACGCCCGCCGCGTGGCCACTGGGCCAAGCTCGAGCATGGCAAGCCAAGCCCCCAGTTGCCCTTGCCTGAAGCACGTCCGGGAGACCATTTGATATGGCGGAGAGGCGATGCCCCTGGGCCTGCCAGGTATCCGCTTCCCAAGCCGCCGGAGCGCCAGCTTACCCACCCGCGGCCACGCATTTCACGCTCAGCCCGCCACCCCCTAGTCAGCGGTGTACGGGACCTCTTTACCAAGGGAAAGGTGATCGACAGTGGCTACCTGAAGCCTTCGCAGAGGCGCCTGGTGGATGTAGTGGTATCGGGGTCGATGCTCGACGATGCACTGGATACGGCCAATGCCCTTTTCCTCAGGTTGGAAGCCGCTGGTTACCGGGTCATGCTGGCACCGAGTGATCATACCTATTCCCGCGCTTTCGTGGAGGAAAGGGAAAATCCCGGAAAGACGGCTCATAATCGTTATCCGAGCCTTTGGCATCCCTCCAAGGCGACTGTCGTCTTCGTGGGCTCCGTCGCCATCGGCCTTACTCTTTTCGAGATGACCGAGGAGCTGGAGGCGCGGTACGTCGATGGGGAGTACATCCCTCTTGGCAAGCTACCGGCTGCCGAGCGACGTCGTCCGATGCCCAGCTGGAGCTGGACCACGCACAAACACTTCGCTACCGGGCGTCTGTGCCTACAGGCATTCAGTCCTTATCCGGTCGCGGATTGGGTGCATCGCTGGCCGGAGGCCAAGGCGCGCGAACTTCGGGGGCGGCTGGACGAAATAGTCGACAATCTGGCAAAGGCGGCGACAACCATTGCCGGACTGGTCGAGGATGGCGAGCGCCAGGCTGAGATCCGCAGGCGGGAATGGGAAGAAGAGCGGCGGCGACTGGAGGAGCGGTGGGAGCGGGAGCGCCAGGAAAAAGCCCGGGTCGAAGCCCGGCAAGAGCTGCTTGAGGCCATTCGTGCCTGGGATGACGTCCGGCGAATACAGATGTTCTTTCGTGCGGCGGAGGATGAAGCCTTGTCGCGAACAAGCGAGGAGAAGGAAGAGCTATTGAGGCGCCTAGCCATCGCGAGGGAGCTGCTCGGGGAACTGGATACCCTCGGAATGTTGATGAAATGGCGGGGACCTGGGGAACGATGATCTGGTGTCCCGTTCGGTGATGGCGCTTGGGGGCAATTTTAGTCACTCAGGGTGACTGATTTTCCTATTTTATAAACCAGCGGTGTTTACATCTGGTTTGTCATGGATCTATTTTAGTCGCTATGAGTGATCAAAATCCTGGAAAACTAAACCAGCTTCTGGCGAGCCTTGGTGATTCAACCTTGGTCACCACGCGCTGGCTACGCGAGCACGGCTATGCCAGCAACCTAGTTGCCCGCTATGTAGCTAGCGGCTGGCTGGAGTCACCTGCACGTGGTGTCTACCTTCGCAAAGGGGGGCATTTGTCGTGGCAGGGAGTTCTGCGTGCCTTGCAGGCTGGCGAGGACTTGCCGTTGCATGCGGGGGGACGTTTCGCGCTTGCGTGGCGGGGTCATGAACACTACCTGCGGCTTGGAACGTCGGCGACGGTGACGCTCTATGGGCCGACGCCTCTTCCGGGTTGGGCCGGCAAGTTGCCGCTGAAGGAGCGTCTCGTTGGTTGTGGCAAGGGGCCTTTCGATTTTCCAACGCTGTGTTTTTCCGGGGAGCCGGCGGATGAAGTGCTGCGCGAAAGAGGGCTTGAGCGTGTTGCCCACGACGGCGAGGTCGAGGGCTTGGTTTTCGCCACGCCGGAGCGGGCGATGCTGGAGTTGTGTGATGCGCCGGCCGATGCTGCCCTAGTCTATGAGGCCGACGCTCTCATGCAGGGCATGGCGAATCTGCGTCCCAAACGGGTGGAAACGCTGTTGTGCCATTGCGTCAGCATCAAGGCCAAGCGGCTGTTCCTTGCGTTGGCGGAGCGTCATGCTCATGCCTGGTTGCCCCATGTTTCCCTGGATGGTGTCGATCTCGGACGGGGCAAGCGCGCCCTAGTGCCTGGTGGTCGCCTGCACCCGACCTATCACATCACCTTGCCGGCGGATCTGGATGAACAACTGGGATAGGCGTTATACGGACCGGGTGCAGCTACTGGTGGAGATCTTGCCGCTGCTGGCCCAGGAGCCTGGTTTCGCGTTGAAAGGCGGGACAGCCATCAATCTCTTCGAGCATGACCTGCCACGCCTGTCTGTCGACATCGACCTGACTTGGCTCCCGGTGCATGACTATGACCATGATGTGCAACAGATCGAGGCAGCCCTAGGGCGGCTGGCTGAGTCCCTGAGGGCTGCGCCACTCCGCCTGCAGGTGCAGACCTCGGCGGCCGAAGGTACGCGGGCGGTGACTAGGTTGATAGCCAGCCGTGGCCGTGCCCGGGTGCAGATCGAGACTACTCCGGTGATGCGGGGAGCCGTGCACCCAGTCCGGCAGATGCAGGTGAGTTCGAGGGTGGAAGAGGTGTTCGGTTTCGCCTCTGCGCAAGTGCTTGATTTCGCCGACCTTTACGCTGGCAAGATGGCTGCTGCCCTGTCCCGGCAGCATCCGAGGGACCTATTCGACCTGGGGGCGATGCTGGCGGATGAGAGGGCCGACGAGCGCCTGTGGCGGACCTTCCTTGTCTATCTGACCTGCAGCCCCAAGCCAGTTTGGGAGATGTTGGAGCCGGGGGAGCCACAAGGCTTTGAGGAGACCTTCCGCGCTCATTTCGATGGGATGACCGCAGAACCGACGAGCGTTGGCGAGTTGCTGGAAAACCGGGCGCAATTGCTGGCTCGAATTGCGGTTTGGCTTGATGCGCCTTCGTGGGAATTTCTGGAATCCGTGGAAAATGAAAGTCCGGATTTCTGGCTTATCGGATTGCATCAAGCATCAGGGTTACCCGGTGTTCGGAGGAAACTGCAGAACCTGGGGCAACGCTCTGAAGTGAAGCGCAAGGCCGATCGCCAGCAACTCGGCGAGGCCTTGGAACGGATTGTGACCCAACGGTCTGGATAGCCGTCATCGCTACTCGCCCTCTATTGTGCGAACCGGTGCTGTGCCTTTAGTCGTCCGCCGACGATCATGAGGGTTGTATTCAAGGTGGCCTTGTCTCGAAGAGATTCAGAGGTACTCTCAAGCAATCCCGGCTTTACGCCGTCGGGCTCGCGGGCTGCGCCCCTCGCCTCGTGACGAGTCGCGGCCATTCGGCTTTGATCCCTGATGCCTCCGGCCCTTGAGGGCCTGCGCGCTCCGCTTGCCGATCCGTGGCATGGGGTGAGTGGGGCGGTCTTGCTGTTCCCTTCACCGTATGTGCGTGCGTGCACGCTGGCGTCCGTCGTTGACCCCTGACATCTGCGCTAGTGCCGGTTCCGGGCAATTCCGCCCGAGCAACGGGAGCACGACCATGTCGCAACTTTCCTTTTCTTTGTTCGATTCCATGCTGGTGGTGCGTGATGCGCAGGGGCGCTACCTACCGGCGTCCATGGATCAGATCCTGAGTGTTGCGCGCCAGGCGATCGACCAGAAATACCAGCGCGGGGCACTGTTCACCTTTACTGCGCTGATCCAGAGGGTTTTCAGTCCGGGGCGGCATCTTTCGCTGCAATAAAGGCGGATGATAAAAAGAGCGACTCACACTCACAGACAAAGGAGTTAGTGCATGCGAACCCGACTACTGCTGGCGATGGTGTTTTGGCTGGGTAATACCGGTCTGCTGATTGCTGGCGAAATTGATCAGGCTCAAGGGCTGGAGCTGATGCAGAACGCTGACACCGTGCTGATTGATGTGCGCAGTGCTGAGGAGTTCGCTGGCGGTGCCTTGCCTGGCGCGTTGAATATCACTCATCTTGAGATCGCCGAGCAGATTGCCGAAGTGGCTCCGGACAAGAACGCCCCCGTGGTGCTTTACTGTCGCAGCGGTAACCGCTCCGGCATCGCTCAGAAAACCCTGGAACAACTGGGCTATACGCAAGTGATCAATGCCGGTGCATTTGTCAGTCTGAAAGCCGCCCAGCAGGCGGCCTTGAGTGATGCTGGATGCACAGTGGATTGTTGAGGCGCCAGGCAGCTTCAGGCGACATGCACTGAGCCCGCCCGTTTGGCTACCGATTTAACTCGTACGCGCAGAGATTCACGGTCGTGGCGAGATTAAGGGATTCGATGGCGCCACATCCGGGAATGGTGAACGCGTGGGCTTTAAGCGCGCTCAGTTGCTCGTGTGGGACGCCGCGGGCTTCATTGCCGAACAGGTAGCAGTCGAAGTCTTTGAAGCTTGCCGAGTGCAGCGGTTCGCCCTGCATATCCAGACAGGCCATGCGCGCAAAGCGCGTGCTCAGTGACTGCAGGTCCACATCCAGCTCCAGCGGCGCATGAAAAATGGCGCCCATGCTGGAACGCACTACTTTGGGGTTGTAGGGGTCGACGCTGCCGGGGCTGAGCAGACAGCGAAAACCACCGAACCAGGCCAGCGTGCGCAGGATGGTGCCCAGATTGCCCGGATCCTGAATTTCATGCAGGTAGATGGCCCGCTCAGCAGGCGCGGCAGCCGGAGCGGTCAGGGCGCTGATCGGCACCACGGCGAGAATGCCCTGTGGCGTCTGGGTGTCGGCGATCTGCGCCATCTGCCGGTCGCTGATCAGCTGGGTGCTGAACGGGCTTTGCCAGTCTTGGTACGCCGTGCTGACGTACAGCTGGCTGGCGAGTAAGCGGGGGTTGTGCAGGGCTGCTTTTTGCAGTTCCAGCAGCAGATGCTCGCCCTCCACCAGAAAATAACCGAACTCGGCGCGGTACTTTTTCTGCTGCAGCTTTTTGATGTCATCCAGCTTCATTGTGGCGGCGCTCAGTGAGTCTGCATCGGCAGGTCAGCCAGCATCGATTTGGCCAGCGCCTCGGCGACTTTTATGCCGTCCACGCCCGCCGAGAGAATGCCGCCCGCGTAACCGGCGCCTTCACCGGCCGGATACAGGCCGCGCAGATTCAGGCTTTGCAAAGTCTCGTTATCGCGGGTAATCCGCAGCGGGGAGGAGGTGCGGGTTTCGATACCGGTGAGTACCGCATCATCACGGTCGAATCCGCGAATCTGCTTGCCAAAGGCCGGCAGCGCCTCGCGGATGGCCTCGATCACATACTCCGGCAGTGAGGGCGCCAGGTCACCCAATCGCACACCGGGTTTATAGGAAGGCTCTACCTCGCCCAACCCGGTGGAAGGTACGCCGCGAATAAAGTCGCCGACCAGTTGCGCCGGCGCACAGTAATCGCTGCCGCCCAGCTCATAAGCGCGTGACTCCAGACGTTCCTGAAACTCCATACCGGCCAGCGGGCCACCAGGGAAATCCTGCTCCGGGTTTATACCAACGACGATGCCGGCATTGGCATTGCGTTCGTTGCGCGAGTACTGGCTCATGCCGTTGGTCACCACGCGACCCGGTTCGGACGTAGCCGCCACCACGGTGCCGCCAGGGCACATGCAGAAGCTGTAGACGGCGCGACCATTCTTGGCGTGATGCACCAGTTTGTAATCGGCCGCGCCCAACTGCGGATGGCCGGCGTATTTACCCAAACGGGCACGGTCGATCAGCCCTTGCGGGTGTTCGATGCGAAAGCCCACGGCAAAAGGCTTGGCTTCGATAAACACACCCTGACGGTGCAGCATGCGGAAGGTGTCCCGCGCGCTGTGACCCAGCGCCAGCACCACATGGCGGCTGTGCAGGATTTCGCCACTGGCCAGCACCACGCCCTCGAGTTGACCATCGTTGATCAGCAGATCGGTGACTTTGCTTTCAAAGCGTACTTCGCCGCCGAGGGCGATGATCTCCTCGCGCATCGCCGCAACCACTCCGGTGAGACGAAAAGTGCCGATGTGCGGCTTGCTGACGAACATGATCTCTTCCGGTGCGCCGGCGCGGACGAACTCGTGCATGACCTTGCGCGCGTAAAATTTCGGGTCCTTGATCTGGCTGTAGAGTTTGCCGTCGGAGAACAGGCCGGCACCGCCCTCACCGAATTGTACGTTGGATTCCGGGGTCAGGATCTTCTTGCGCCACAGGGCCCAGGTATCCTTGGTGCGGCTACGGACATCCTTGCCGCGCTCCAGCACGATGGGTTTGAAGCCCATCTGCGCCAGCAGCAGCGCCGCGAACAGGCCGCAGGGGCCGAAACCGACGATCAGCGGGCGTTGGCTCAGATTGGCCGGAGCCTGACCCACCGGGTAGTACTGGGTGTCCGGAGATGGGCGGATATGCTGGTCGTCGGCAAAGCGCGCCAGTAGGGCGGCATCGTCAGGCACCTGCACATCGATGATGTAGATGAACAGAATGACGCTGTTCTTCTTGCGTGCATCGTAGCTGCGCTTGAACACGCTGAAGTCCAGCAGATCGGCATCGCTGATGGCCAAACGCCTGACGATGGCCTGGCGCAGTTCATCGGCGCTGTGATCAAGAGGAAGTGACAGTTCGTTGATGCGAATCATGGCGGTAATCCTGGCCGGTGACCCCGGCAGAGGAATGAAAAGACCCGAATTGTACCCTTCGCCACTGCTGACTGTCAGGTCTGGCCGGCACCGCCGGGAATGAAACGGCAGCCGGCGCAGGCATTATCGGCTTATAATCGCGCTCGCTTTGCGCCTACATACCCCTGTGCTCAACAGGTTGGTGCGCTTTTCACACGGTTATTCGCTGGTTAGCTCTCTCATGAAACGATCCAAAAGCAGCCGCCGCTGGCTGGATGAACACGTCAACGACCCTTACGTCAAACAGGCGCAAAAAGATGGCTTGCGCTCGCGCTCCAGCTACAAGCTGATTGAGCTGAACGAAAAGGACAAACTGATTCGTCCCGGTATGCTGGTGATGGACCTGGGTTCCGCGCCGGGCGGTTGGTCGCAGGTGGCCGGTGGTCTGGTAGGTGAAAAGGGCCGGGTGCTCGCCACCGATATCCTGCCGATGGCAGCGCTGGACAATGTCGAGTTCATTCAGGGCGACTTCACCGACGATGCGGTGTTCCGGCAGTTACTCGACAACCTCGACGGCAACCAGCCTGATCTGATCGTATCCGACATAGCGCCCAATATCAGCGGTGTGGCAGCGTCCGATCAGGCCTCCTCGATGTATCTGGTGGAACTCACGTTGGACATGGTCCGTCAGGTGCTCAAGCCGGGTGGCAATTACGTGGTCAAGGTCTTTCAGGGCGAGGGCTCTGACCAGTTTCTGAAGGATGTGCGCAGCTCATTCGAGAAAGTGGTGATTCGCAAACCCGAAGCCTCGCGCCCGCGCTCGCGCGA
>JACCDZ010718948.1_pt1 | contig 12009 bp, 3 predicted proteins | sample 7449551 | NCBI WGS metagenome assembly JACCDZ01 (sample SAMN15323452, study PRJNA562643) | freshwater metagenome | isolation source: river surface water | place: USA:Blue River Watershed | collected 2017-08-18
ACCTGCGTGTTCACGTTCTTCACTTTGACCATATCGCGCTTGGTCTCAATGGAATCTAAAATCCATTGGCTCATTTGTATAAGGTTCCGATTAAATTCACCATCATGGCGAATATTTAATCGTTAATGCGGGCATTGCGGAATCCCCAATTGGGGAAATATTACAAAAAATTACTTCATTTTATTTAAAGCGTTTGAGAAACTCAGGGAAGTCTGAGCATTGGAGTTTTGCATAAATCTGCGCGCGTCTTTTTTTAATAGTATCTGCTTTAAGGTTAAGAATCTCTGCGATCGATTTATTAGAAAACCCTTGTTTAATCAATCCGGCTACTTCAAGTTCTTTTTCAGTAAGCTGCTCTGTTTGAATAAGGGTTTGCTCAGCATTTAGGTTCGCTTTCAATTGATCAAAAGCCTGATGTAAGACTTTTAATAGCTCGCTAGGTACAATCGGTTTAAGCAAAAAGTCGTTGGCACCTTGTTTGAGGGCTTTGATGATTTGTTGTGGTTGACTGTTCCCGCTCATAAAAATAATGGGCGCATCAATCTTTGCTTCGATTAGGTAATTTTGTAGATCTAGTCCTGTTTCAACTGGCATTTGCATATCAGCTACGATGATGCATGGTTTGAACAGTGGTAGGCTTGATTTGAAGTTTGAAACACTGGCGAATGTTTTAACGATGAAATGTTCATCGCGCAGAAAAATTGCCACATTATTTAAAATGTCTAAATCATCATCAATTAAATACACGTGGTTCATATGCTTTAATGAGCTCTTACAAGTTTAATTTCTATGACTGCACCGGTTAAGCCTGTTGCTTTTCCTTCAGCAGGTTCAGCGTTCTTAGCTTCAATCGAGCCTCCCCAGCTCTCGACAAAGAGTTTGGTAAGCGCTAATCCAACCCCCATGCCGTGGCCTGATTTACTTGAGAGCCATTCAAACAAATGATCTCTGATTTTTTTTGGGATGCCGCTTCCGGAGTCAGTGATACTCAGTATCATGTGACGATTCTTGTCGACAGGGTAAACGTTAATTTCAATTTTTTTGGGATTTTTAGTTTTCTCGCGTTCGATGGCGTCAACAGCATTGTTGATGATATTCAATAATACATGCTGCATTTGATTAGGGTCTGCCATTACATTACTTAAGCGCCCGCTGATTTTAGTGATCACCTTAATGCGACTCGTTTTTAGTCGGTCACCTAGAATAAGTAAGCTCTCATTAATCTGTTCTTTTAAGTTGACTGCTTGCACTTGAACATCTTGTTCCACCATTAAACTACGTAAGTTTTGAACAATCTTGATGGTTTTTTCAGCAGTCTCTTTGACCGAATCAATGCGGCTAGTCACCTCCGAATTTTGTACTTCTTTTGACGCGTAGCTTGATAAATTCTCTAAGCCAAAACGCATGGCTGTGAGGGGTTGCATGATTTCATGGACAACGGTAGCACTATGGCCGCCAATGGCACTAAAGGCTTTTAAGCGGCCAAAGTCTTTAATGACTTTTTCTCGGCTTTTCAGCGTGGTGATTAGTTTTTTATTGAGATTAATACTTAATTTTTTTTCTTGATCGATCTTTTCAAGTCGCATCGCGACATAGCCAAAATTACTAAAAATCACACTAACAAAGATGGCAAGGGTCATCATGATGGTAATCAGATTGTCTCCAAAAGGCAGGCCGTCATCAGCACCAATCAGCATCAGATAAACTTTTGCGCTCCAAACGAGGGTGAGTCCTAGATAAGTGTATTTGATAGCTTTAGCAATTCTAATGTTGTAGGTTTTTTCGTATTCAGCTGCGCTAAGTAACATCATGATAAAAAGAATGATGCTTGTGACGAAGGCGTAAAGTACACGCGCAGAAGTGGTTCCGATCAAGATGCAGTCAAGTTGGTAAAAAATCGAAAACACAATTGGCGCCATCACGATGATATAAGTTTTAAATGGTTTTTTTAGATCAGTTCTCAGTGATTGGAGTCTCAGTAGTGTGCCAATAAACACAACGGTATTAGCGCCGTTGTAGGCAATGAGGGTCGGAATATCGATGGCGGATCTTAAGCCGATAACTGTAATGCCAATACCATTGAGTAAGCCTCCAAGGCACCATAAGTCTGAAGCGTGATCTTGATGATCTTTCAAAAATATATAGGTGGCGATTGGCAAGAAGCAATACATTAAGCCGATCATGGTGGTGCTGGTGTGTGGATCAAAATGCATAAGTGATCTTCATGTTATGTGCTGAGTATGTAATATCAATATTCTGTCATATCTTTGCTGGGCTTCAGTTTAAAACCAATAAAAATAGCCAACCATCCCCAATTGGGGATATTCCCATATTGCAAATTCTAAGATAATCGCGGAGCTTGGACTAATAGTGCTCTAGAAGCGTTGTTAATATTGAATTTTTGAGGTTTATTTGAAGAATAAATTAATTACTGTTGTATCAGCATCTGTTGCGATTGGATTTTCTGCACATGTATTTGCAGAGCCAACCTTGGATGCTGGCGCTTTACAACAGCAAATTGAAAAAGAAGCGCCTGACGTGTTTACAAGTCCGCTACCAAGTGTTGGTGCGCCTGAAGCCGCGCCTCAAGTTGATGATAGCGTTCAAATACTCATTCATGGCGTTCGTCTGCAAGGTGTGCATCTTGTGAATGAACATGAGCTTTTAGATCGCTTAGCGCCAAGTTTAGAGAAATCGTATAGCCTGCAAGGCTTGCAAAAACTGGTTGATGTAGTCACTGCTTTTTATAGTGAGCGTGGATTTGTGATCCAAGCTTACTTGCCTCAACAAAGTATAGGAGCAGACGGGATTGTCACTATCCAAGTTTTAGAAGCAAAACTCGGAGACGTTAAAGTTGAGAATATCAACGACCAGGCAAGATTGAGCAATGAAAAAGCTGCCAATTATATTAAAGCTCAGATGCCTGTAGGTCAGCCATTAAATGCCAATTTGGTTTCTAAGGGCATGGTGCTACTTAATGAATTGCCAGGGATTAAAGTTGTGTCTGCTATGGAAGCGGGTGACCGCGATGGCGAAACAAACATTCATCTTTCACTCAAAAGAACCTCTTTGATTGATGCGCGTATCGAAACAAAAAATGCCGGTAGTCGTAGTACGGGTGTTGCGCAAGCGGTTGCAAGTTTAACTGCCAATAGTCCATTTAAGTTAGGTGATCAAGCGTCATTCTATGGTCTATATTCTGAGGGCTCAAACTTCAATCAAGTGAATTATTCACTACCTATTGGCTATCGAGGTTTACGTTTGGCCATGACTGCCAATTATTTGGATTATGAAAATATTGGCAGTTACAAAACCAACGGTGGTTTAGGTCACGCTTGGGTATTGGGTGCTAATTTAAGCTATCCGGTGAAACGCTCACAAGACACTAATGCCAACCTAACTTTCGGTCTTGAAGAGAAGGGTTATTTAAACCGTAACCTGGCAACGGATGCAATCAATAGCCGCTATACAATTAACAACATCACGTTAGGGGCTAACGCTAATCGCTATGATGGTTTCTTGGGCGGTGGTATGACTTCAGCGACCACCAACCTTGTGTTTGGCCATCTCAATATTGATAATGAATCTCCAATTAGTTTTGGTAAATGGCAAGACGTAAATGGTTATCACCAATATGTCCCTAACAATTTCACCAAGCTCACTTTTAACGCATCACGCATTCAATTTTTACCTTTAGAAAATACGCAGCTTAATATCAATGTTAGTGGTCAGTTGAGTGCAGACAATCTCAACTCGTCCGAGCAGTTTTATCTTGGCGGTCCTTATGGGGTCAGAGCTTACCCGGTTGCGCAAGGAAATGGTTCGCAAGGATTCCTAGCTTCTGTTGAGGTACAAAAACGGTTGCTGCAAAACTTAGTAGCAAGTGTGTTCTTGGATGCTGGATCAGTACAGCAATATAAAGATACCTACCCTGGTTGGCGTGGAGAGACCTCTGCATCTAATTCTTATGAGCTTTATGGCGCTGGTTTAGGTTTGAAATGGATCAGTGGTCATTGGAATTTATCAAGTGTCGTGGCGTGGAAGTTGGGGCATAACCCACTGAAAACGCAAACTGGATTATCTGTTGATAATGATGGAACAGACACCTCGCCACGTGCTTGGTTAAATGCGAGTTACACCTTCTAAAAATGACAAAACAAGCACTCAATTTTAGAAGTTTTCAGGCGCAATGCAGCAATGCATTACGCTTGATCCCTTATGCTATTTTGAGTGTTTCCTTAAATGCTTTTGCAGCAGACATCTCTGCTGACGCTCTGCCAGCCGGCGGTCAAGTGGTAGCAGGACACGCAACCATTGAGCAGTCGGCAGCAACCATGAACATCAACCAAACTTCACAGCGCGCGGTGGTGAATTGGCAAAGTTTTGATGTGGGTGCAAATGCCCAAGTGAACTTTAATCAACCGAATGCACAAGCGGTGACTTTGAACCGTGTGACTGGAGCAAGTGCCTCACAAATTGATGGCGCAATTCGCGCGAATGGCCAAGTGATTATTGTGAATTCAAACGGGGTATCTTTTGGTAAAGGTGCCCAGGTAGATGCGGCTGCAGTCGTCGCCACCACCATGAATATTTCTAACCAAGACTTCATGGATGGTAAGCATGTTTACCAAGGCAATGGCACTGGTAAAGTGGTTAATGAAGGTCGCATTACAGCGCACGATCCTAAAGGGTTTATCGCACTCTTGGCACCTGAAGTGCGTAACGAAGGTTACCTCGTTGCACGTGCCAATGTCGCGAACACGATTGCCATGGTCGCCGGTGAAAAAATCACCTTAAATTTCCAAAATAATCAGCTCATGGGCGTGCGTGTTGATGTCTCAACAATCAACGCATTGGTTGAAAATAAACGGCTTGTTTTTGTAGATGGCGGCACAGTGATTGTGGCTGCAAATTCTGCACGCCAATTGATGAATGGCGTGGTGAGAAATAGCGGTGTGATTGTCGCTTCTAGTGCTGTGAATAATGGCGGTAAAATTGATCTGGTTGCGGCTGATGTGACCAATACCGGCAAGCTCTTGGCGAACGGCAAAGGCACTGGCGCAACAGGCGGTCAAATCAATGTCGCCGGTGAAAATATTACCCTCGCAGCAGGTAGCAAAATTGCAGCTAATGGCGATGCGGGTGGTGGTCAAATTAACGTGGGTTCAAAACCTGCGAATGCAAGCAATAATGAACCTGCACTAACAGCTAAAAATGTTCGTGTTGAAAGCACTGCCGTTGTGACTGCTTCTGCCATCAATTCAGGTAATGGCGGCATGGTTAAGATTCACTCAACAGAACAAACGCACATTCACGGCGTCCTCTCTGCAAACGGCGGTACTGTTTCTGGTAATGGCGGTGTGATCGAAACGAGCTCAAACGTCACTTTGGTTGTGGGTTCAACTGCACAGGTGAATGTTGTTGCAACAAACGGACAGCCAGGCACTTGGAAACTACAGGCAGGCCAGTTGAATGTTGATCGCAATATGGCGAATGTCATTAGCCAAACCTTAAATCAAGGCCATGTAGCATTGACGGCGATTGCTCAACATCTATTCGCGGGTAACATTCATCAAGAGGCTGATGCGGTGATTCAAAAAACAGCGGGCGCAAATAATACGACTTTGAGCTTGTTAGCTGATGGTGAAATTAATATTCAAGGTCAGATTGCTAATTTGTTAAATGCACCGCTTACAGTTGAAATGGTCGCGAATCAAATCAAGCTTCAAAACACTGCAAATATTGCTGCATATAATATAGGTATAAATGCTGTTTCTAGTTTAAGTATTTGGGGCAATTTATTTGGTCAAGGTAGTAATCCATTTGTGAATGTTTTAGCTGGTGTGTTTAATTTATTCGGTGCAATTTCTGCGAATAACACAAATGGCCAAGGTGGAAAAGTACGCGTGAGCGCCAATAACATTAATCTCAATGCAAGAAGTCGAATCGAAGCTAACGGCCAAAATGGTGGTGAACTGATGATGGTTGCGAGCGACACCATTGAAATTCAAAATGCAGAAATTCAAACCAACGGATCGAATGGTCGTGGTGGATCAATTTCAATTGCTGGCGCACAAAAAACCTTACTTGGTTCCGCAACGATTTTGGCAGCGGGCCAAGAGCAAGGTGGTCACATTTTAATTGGTAATGATGCCCAGCATGGCACATTACCTTTTTCTGTTTATACCGGTCTAGATGCGTTAACCGTGATTAACGCAGGTCAAATTAATCCACATAGCCTTGATGGTGGTTTTATTGAAACCTCTGGTCAAACCCTTGGCTTACTTGCAGCCATCAATGCAGGTCGTGGCGGGATGTGGCTGATCGATCCTAATAACATCACAATTAGTAGTAGCGCCACTTCAGGTGGAACCCTCCCAAGTTATACCGCATCAGCAGCATCCTCAGTGATTAATGCAACTGATCTCCAGAATAAAATTAATGCCGGAACTAGTGTCACTATCATCGCTTCTGGCACCATCACCCAAACCGCTAACTTAAGCTTTGCCCCAGCTTCAGGTGTCAGCGTTAGTCTTACCTATGACACGAGATCTGGCACGGCACAATCGATCACGCTCAATGGAACGACTACTAACACTGGAGCTGGCGATCTGACGCTTAATTATTTATCCAGTGGTCGAATTGTGATTAATGGGGCGATTAACGCCAGCAGTACCGGCAAAATTAATGTGGTAGCGCAATCGTTTTATGCCGCCAATACGATGACAACATGTTCTTTAGGGGCGTGCGCAAATATCTATAACACATCTACAGGAAGCATTACTACCAAGGGCGGTTTCGTAGTGCTTGATGCAACCGGTGGTTCGGTGAATGGAACGACTATTAGTGCTGGAACCATTCAGACGGGTCCAGTTTATTTGAATGCCACCATTAACACGACGACCTCGGGTGCAACAACTAGCAGCTCGGGTGGACATTTATCGATAGCTGGATCAGATGCGATTGCAAATGGCGTGGGCTCTTTTGAATATGACGCAACCCTTAACATTGGTGGAAATGCTAGTTTTCAGTTGAAGAATTATTCATCTGCAAGTTATGGATTTGTTGTGGCTAGTTATGGCACCACTAAGCCGATAACAGCTTATGGAAATATTGATATTAGTATTACCGGGGTGAATGCCAATGCGGTCGCTTTGATTTATTTGAGCTCAGCTTTAACTTCAACGAATGGCAATATTAATCTAACTGCGACATCAACGAATACCACCATTACAAATAACCCTGGGGTAAGCTCATTATCAACAGGTACGATTACGGCTAATGCTGGAACGATCACCATTAACAGCAATACCTACTTAAGTTCTGCAGTGGTTATCGCTGGCGCTATTTCAGCCAAACAAATTCTAATTACCGGAACAGCAACTACTGCAACGACGATTGTTTCGCTAGGTGCGATGACAATTGTTGCAGGCGGCTCTAATCTTTCTGTAACAGCAAATAATTCAGCTGCTGGCGCTAATACAGGGATTACGCAAACCGGTACCATTACGCATAATGCTAATGGTGGCAATATTAGCTTCACATCTAATAATATTATTAACCAAACGGGTGCTATTACCCTTGCTGCTAATACCAGCGGGACTGCTAGAACGATTACTTACGACACAAGTTCTGGTGACAAGACATCTAGTATTACAACCGGCGGCTTAAGTGTTACTGCGGGTTCAAATATTGCCACCAATTATATAGCCAAGGCTTCTGGCGCTGCTATTACCCTAGATGCGATTTCTGTACCTGGATATATCAATATTGATAATACTTATCTCAGTGGCACTTCACTCGGAATTAATCTTAGTAATGCAGCTGCAAAAGCGACAGCAACAGGGATTACAATCACTAAAAATCTCACCGCTGGTTTATATGCAAGCACGACAGGGATTAAGATTGTTGGCGTGAATAGTGGTGCGAGCTATGCGATTGCTGCCTCTGTGACATCAATGACAGCTCAAACGCTGGCGGGTCCAATTAATATGACTGGTTACTCTACAGGAGCTGGCGCCAGTATTTATCTCACCGGATTAAGCCTCAATTCTGCTAATGGCATTAATTTGACCGCTTATGGCACAACGGGTGGTCCAATTAATAATCTATATATGGCGACGGGTTCCATTACTAATGCATTGGGAGATATTAATTTCATCTCTAGCCAAACGGGACCGACCAGTACTTATGGAATCAATATTACTCATTCGATTGTTCAAAACGCAAACGGCGGTAATATCAATTTTGTTGCAAACAACGCGATTAATCAAACAGGCAACATTACCGTTGCAGCGAATACCAGTGGTGTCGCTAGTGCCATTACTTATGACACAAGCTCAGGCACTAAAGCTTCAAACACTACGACTGGAGCACTGACCATAACGGCAGGTTCAACCAGTAGTATTAATTATTTAGTTAAAACATCTGGGGCAACCATTGCGCCTGGCGCGATTTCAGTCCCTGGGACCATCATATTAGACAACACTTACGGTGGTACGGCAGGTTCCGGTGGAAGCGCGGCCAGTGGTTATATTACAACCGCAAATGCTGGAACATTAGCTACAACTACGAGTAGTGGTATTTCAATTGCTTCGGCCTTAGTCGCTAATAACTTGAGTGGTGCGATGAATGGCATTACGATCAAAGGCATTTCTGCTTATGTGAATACTTCATATAGTGGGGTCGCAATAGTTGCGAACATCACATCGAATAATGGCGATATCTCTATTACCGGCATTGCTTCATCTGGGGCTTACGGAGTTTACGATTCTGGTGGCGTGATTAGCTCAGCTGGTGCTGTCAATATTGTAGGAACCTCAACCACTGGCCAAGCGGTTAGTATCAGTTCAGCTATTAATGCGACTAGTGGAATTACTATTACCGCCAATGCAACGACCGCCACCACAATCAGCACCCTCAATATCTTGTCAAACTCAGCAGGGGTGATGGGACTTAACGATTATCTTAGCATCACCTCAGGAACCCTTACCTTCTTAGGTAATGTCAGTGGTTCAACTGTTGGTGTGCCAACTCCAGTTGCGGCCAATATGAATGGTGCTGCAATTGGTAGTTCAACCTTAGTGACCAATTTCGCATTGCAGTCTTCAACCGCTAATTCGGCAACGTACCTGTTTGCATTTTATAACGGGGTTCACGTTAAGATTGCCCAGGTAGTCTTGTCACGTCAGGGCAATGCAATCTATGGCTATGAATCTGCAGCAAGATATCTAACAAGTGGCACGGCGCTTACTAATACCCAAATATTAAGTCAGTGGGGGACAGGGACAGTCTATACAGCAGGGTCTGGTGGTTATGGTGTGCAAAACCTTGTGATGGTGCCTTCGGCCGGGGATATTACTGTAACGGCCAATAACACAGCAGGTGGGAGTAATACCGGAATCACTCAAAGCGGTCTGGTTACGCAGCAGACTAACGGCGGCAATATCAGCTTCATTTCAAACAACAAGATTAATCAAACTGGCGCCGTGACTTTTGTTCCAAATACTAGCGGTGCTACTAGCAATCTGACCTATGACACCACAAGAGGTACTAACCTTTCTACGATTGTGGCGGGTGCGTTAACACTTCCTATAGGTTCAACCAGTGATATTAATTTCACCATGAAATCTGCGGGCGCATTCCTTAATCCCGCTGCGATTGGAACCAGTTCGATTAATTTACCAGGAACAGTGACTTTAGATAATACCTACGGGTGCACAGGTACTGGTTGTTCGCCGACTAGAGGGTTTATTACGGCAAGTAATTTAGCGACACTTGGAACTACGCATTATGGTGTGCAAATTAACAATGCAATTTATGCGAATAAAACAGTCACGATTAATGGCATTAATAGTGGTGGTAATTCTACTGTGTTCTTGCAAAGTCCAATTACAACCGCAAATGGCAACATTAATATCACGGCTGTGGGTACGACGAGTTGGGTACTCACCAATGGGTTGAGTGGTGTAGGTTGGTATAGTGCGGCTTTAACAGCTAGCAATGGCACGATTAATTTGACCTCGACTGCTACAACGGGCAGGGGCATGTTGTTTGGAAACAGCACGTACGGTTTACTCACTGCTAAAGCAATCAATATTACTGGGACAACAGTTTCAGGCGCTGATGCTGTTTACCTCACCAGTATGACAATTTTGGCTGGCGGCACAGATATTAATGTGGTGGCAAATACTGGTTCATCATCGCTCACCGCACTCTACCAAACAGATCAAATTACTCTGGTGAGTGGTTCTAATATTACATTCAACGCAAATGGCAAAATCAACCAATCAGGTGCAATTGCGGTAGCTGCGAATACAAGCGGTGCAGTAGCTAACCTTACTTATGACACCACCAGAGGTGGCAAAGATTCAACGATTGTTTCAGGTGCGATGACGATTACGACTGGCTCAACGAGTGATATCAATATCACCATGAAATCAGCTGGAGCCAACATTAATCCGGGCGCCATTGGTAGTACAACGGTTGCCTTGCCAGGCACAGTGACTTTAGATAATACCTATGGCGGATCAACGCCGGCAACAGGGTTTATTACAGCAGCTAATCTTTCGACTTACGCCACTACAAGTGCTGGCGTGACCATTAATAGTGTCATCTATAGTGCTAAGGCGATTAGCGTCAAAGGGATTTCGAATGGTGCTCAAGGGGTTGTTAGTTCTGCGATTGTGAGAGCCAATACGGGCAACATTAATTTCTATGGAATTGGGGTTGCGCATCGCGGCGTTGAATATTCAGCGGATATTACGGCGCTCGCTGGTAACGTTGTGATGACAGGGATTACTAATAGCAACTACGGTATTTACACCAGCAATGCTGCGCTTATTAAAGCCAATAATATTACTTTAAACGGTTCAGCTAGTGCTGCTGCCGGTGGTTGGATTGTTCAAATAGGCGCTTTGACTATTAATAGTACTGCTGTGGGTGGCAGTATTTTAGTGACAGCAACTGGGATTACGACAGATACCAGCGATGGTCTTTACCAATCTGGCGCGATCACTTTAGCGAGTGGTTCGAACATGACCTTTAGTGCGAATAACACCTTAAGTCAGAACGGTGCAATTGCAATAGCGGCGAATACAAGCGGCGTAGTAGCCAACCTTATTTATGATACAACGCGCGGCGGTAAGCTTTCGACGATTGTCTCAGGTCAGATGACAATCACAACCGGCTCGACCAGTGACATTAATGTCACGATGAAGTCAGTTGGTGCCAATATTAATCCTGGCATTATTGGCAGCACATCAGTGGCATTACCTGGCAATGTGACTGTGGATAACACCTATGGATGCTCAGTGACCGGATGTACGCCTGCGAGTGGATTTATTACTACAGATAACATTGCTACTTATGCAACAACATCAGCTGGCCTGACCATCAACAGCGTGATTTACGCCACTAAAAATATCACGCTTAAAGGCGCTGCTGTAACGAATCAGGGTGTTGTTTACTCTGCAGTCATTAAATCAACCGGTGGTGATGTGTCGATGACAGGTAGCACGACTAATAACTACGGTATTTATAACAGTGCTGCATCACTGATTACCGCTAATAATATTACTTTAAATGGTTCAGCCAGTGCTGCTGCTGGCGGTTGGATTGTGCAAGCAGGGGCTCTTACTATCAATAGTACTGCTGTGGGTGGCAGTATTTTAGTGACAGCAACTGGGATTGCCTCAGATACCAGTGATGGTATTTATCAATCTGGCGCGATCACGTTAGCGAGTGGTTCAAACATGACATTCACTGCAAATAATACTGTGAGTCAGAACGGTGCAATTGCGGTGGCAGCGAATACGAGCGGTGCAGTAGCAAACTTGATTTATGACACAACGCGCGGCGGTAAACTTTCAACGATTGTTTCAGGTGCGATGACGATTACGAGTGGCTCAACGAGTGATATCAATATCACCATGAAATCAGCTGGAGCCAACATTAATCCGGGCGCCATTGGTAGTACAACGGTTGCCTTGCCAGGCACAGTGACTTTAG
>JACCDZ011003805.1_pt1 | contig 12008 bp, 24 predicted proteins | sample 7449551 | NCBI WGS metagenome assembly JACCDZ01 (sample SAMN15323452, study PRJNA562643) | freshwater metagenome | isolation source: river surface water | place: USA:Blue River Watershed | collected 2017-08-18
GGGATTATGGGCTACGGCAATGCGCTTGATCGTAATGCGCAGACGGGCAAGGACGCTCAGGCGCTTGAGTTGCAGAAAATGCAGGTGGATCAACTCAGGAAGGCGGCGGCAAAGAGTGACCGGATTGACGCGCTTGCCCAGAAGTTCTTCACGCCTGGCATACCGGAACAAGCTGGCATTCCTAGCGACGTAGGCCCAATGCCGCCCACGCCAGCCACGCCGAGCAGATTTGACGCATTAGGCTACGGCAATGCCTTAATGGGAGTTGACCCAACAAAGGGCGCGGAATGGATGCAGGCGATGCAAAAGGACAATACGCCGATCAACGTCGCTGCTGGTGGCACGCTGTTTGACCGGCACACTGGTAAGATTCTGTTTACTGCTCCAAACAAAGAGGAAAGCACAGACCCGAAAATTAAGCAGTTTGAGTACGCGAAACTCAATGGCTTCAAGGGTAGTTTCGCGGATTGGGTAGCTATTGGCCCGAACATCATGGCTGGTGCAATGGCTCCGCTGCGGGCGGCGCAGGTCGAGAATATCGAAGCCGAAAACGCCTACAACCTACCGCCTCCAAGGTCAGCAGCTAAACCAGCCGCCCCCATGCGTGGTCAAGTGGTGGATGGGTACAAGTTCAAAGGTGGAAACCCCGCAGATCAGAACAATTGGGAGAGAAAATAATGTCCGGCCCTTGGGAACAATACGCGCAGCAAGCGCCACAGCCTTCAGTCCAATCTAATGATCCTCCATTTATGGCAAATATGCCGCAAAAGGAGCGCGATAAGGTAAACGTTGATAGGTACGACGAAGGAAGGAAAAGATTAGGCGAGCTTGACACTCAAATATCGGCTGCGTCATCAATAATGAATGACTTGGAAGAATTTGGCAGGTTGAATCGTGAGAGTGGAACAGGGTCGTGGTGGCAGCAACTAACACCAGATAAGCAAATGTTTCGTTCCCCTAAATCTATGGAAATGGTGGCAATTCAATCAAGACTTGGGCCTTCACAACGTGTTGTTAACTCTGGCTCGTCATCAGATAAAGATGTTAGCTTATTTCTGCGAGGGCTACCAAGTGTGGAGAATGAGGGGCCAGTGAACGCTGGAATTAGGGAAGATTTCAAACGCAAGTATGACTATGCTATCTCTAAGCGTAGCGCGATGCAGAGGCACCTTGACAAATATGGGAATTTGAGTGGATTTGATTCGTCATGGGCAGATCAGCAGCGTAAATTCTCCGGTGCTGGTGGCGTATCAATGTTGGATAGTTCTAATAAAGATGTTCGATCCGAAGCCGACAAGATTCTAGGACTATAATGGCTACCGCTGACCAATACGCTAGTTGGATCGTGGCAAATCAGGACAAGAAGGGTACTCCTGAGTTTGAAACTGTCGCTTCTGCTTACAAGCAAGCGAGGGGGGAGTCTTCCGCCTCCGCATCACCAGCGCCGAGTTCTGCCAAGCCAAAACCACGCTCGTTTCTTGCAGAAACAGGTCGCCAACTCGGATTATCCGCACGACACGGAATCGAAGGCGTCGGCGGAACGCTCGACATGCTTGCATCACCTATTCGCGCCGGGATGAACCTCGCATTGCCGCAGGACATGCAGATTCGGGGGCAAACAGGGCAAGCATTGTCTGACGTAATCGGACTCCCGAAGCCAGAAACCGGAATAGAGCGAGTCTCTGGGGACATCGCTAGATCAATGGCGGCAGGTGGTGGGTTTGTCAAAGGGGCGCAACTGGCCACTTCGGCCACATCAGGCGTGGCAAACGCGGTAATGCGGATGCTTTCACAAGCCCCCGCAGCGCAGGTAATTGCAGCAGGTAGTGCTGGCGCTGGTAGTGGATTGGCTCGGGAGGCTGGCGGAGGCGAAGGCGCTCAGCTGGCCGCTGGATTGGCTGGGGCAATGGCACCCGCTGCGGCTGGATCAATGATAAACGTAGGTCGAGCAGTTAAGGACTATGTTCATCCGTCTGTCGGAAGCATTGGCAGGCGTGCTGCCGGAGATAAAGCAGATGATGTAATAGCTGCCATGATGCAAACCAAGAGCAACGTCCCAGGCGTCAAACTTACCGCTGGTGAGGCATCTGTTCCAGCAAATAGCGCGGAGTTCGCTGCATTCCAAAAAGCAGCGGCGAATGAAAACGGATCGAAGTTCTATGGGCCGATAGGCGTAAAGGGGCAACAGGCTACGGCCAGACAGGACGCAGTTCGGTCGTTTGGCAAAACGCCTACCGATCTTGAGACCGCTGTCTCGGCAAGGAGCGCGGCATCTGCAAAGAACTACGGTGACGCATTCCAGCAGCAAATAAACGCCGATCCTGATCTAGCCAAGCTGATGCATAACCCGTATGTTAAAGATGCGCTTCCAGAGGCTCTTAAACTAGCAAAAGCGAACGGTATCACCCCAAAGTCAAATCTGACTGAATTCCTGCATTTCGTGAAGCTAGGATTGGACGCAAAATTGCAGTCAGCAAACAATCCGAATCTTCCTGCTATTTCTGGTGCGGCCAAGAAAACAATTCAAGACGCACAATCAAATCTTGTTGCGTGGATGGGGCAAAAGAATCCGCTGTACGACGCTGCAAGGACTAGCCACATGGCAGCGTCAAAACCTATCAATCAGATGCGCGTAGGGCAAGACCTTGAGCAAGCACTTGTTGCCCCTGCTACTGGAATGGAACGCGCTGCATCGTTTGGAGCGAAAGTTAGGCAAGCAGAAAACACGATTAGCAAAGGTTCCGGCAATCCTAGAATTCAAGATTTAACTTCTGGACAGCGAAAGATTGTTGATGCCATCGAAGAAGATTTCTTGCGGAATCAACAATTCAAAGAACTGGCAATTGCTGGTAAACAAGGCATGGAGGAACGCATTGGAGCGCCGACATTGCCGCCAACCGGATTTTTTCAGCCGGTGATTTCTGCGGCAAGAAGTTGGGTTAATAAAGGACTTGGCACAGGGCATCAGCAGGCGCTTAAACGTGCCGCCGAAGTCATGGATAACCCGCAGGAAATGGCCCGTCTAATGCGGGAAGCTACTCCAGCACAACGCAAGATTCTTGAGGCGCTTTGGGCGCAAAGGACGATGCAAGGGGTTGTTACAAGTTCGGAAAATCAAAGAAACAATGACGGCTTGCTCAGCGAACCAACCAGCAACCGCAGGCCATCCACTAGCGGCCTTCTTAATTAGGAGTAACTATGCCAGTCCCCACTTTAATATCGCAACTATCAACAACCGCATCGCTTAACTCGCCTGATGGCGCAGTAGATGCGCCTAGTTCGATTGACGATTACCAGCGGGCGCATGCTGCATTTATTGCGCAGTTGCGGGACAGAACCGCAACGGATTGGCCAAACACGCCCGCAGGCAACATCGCAGCAACTACGGTGCAGGCCGCATTGAATGAACTGGATAGCGAGAAGGCCAAAGTGGGCGCATTAGCTTCCTCGGGCATTACCGGTGCAGCGGCCTCGGGAGCCAATGCTGACATCACCAGCATGACCGCTGTCACCAGTATCAGCGCAACCGGCGGAACGGCGGTCAAGGGCACCAACACCAATAACAGTGCCGCAGCGGGATATGTGGGCGAATACATGACAGCACAACGCCTAGGAGCAAGCGCATTGGCGCTAACCACAGGCACGTCGGCAACGATTACTACCTTGTCCTTGACGGCGGGGGACTGGGATGTGTCGGGGCAAGTTGGCTTTATTACCGCGACAGGGACTACGTTGGTTAATCGGATTATCGCGGAAACTACTACTGGCGCAGGTTTTTCTGGCAGCGCTGGCGATGGGGTTGCCGCACTGGTTTATCCGGGAGGGGCTGCGCTGAACTCAGGTGGGAATGGATCGGTCGTTATAAATACCGGTGTCCGAAGATTCAGCCTGTCCGCCACCACCACTGTTAATCTGCTGGCCCATTCTGACTTTAGCACTGCGGGGCTATCCGCGTTCGGCTCAATTAAAGCAAGGCGTGTTCGTTGAAACTATTAGACTACCCCTTCATGCTATTCGCCCGAACGCTGCTTCTGGCGCTGTACATCTGCGCCTTACCGTTCGTTTTGCTTTACATCGGGCTGACTCCTCAAAGCCCTGGGCGGTTGCGTTACGCTGCTTACTTGCTAGTGAACTTTGCCTTTGACGTAGTCGCAAATCTGATAGCGCCCCTGCTACCACTATTCGCCAAGCCTTCATTGGGGAAAAGTAATAATGGGATTGAAACGCTTGTTGAGCCTAGGTTGCCAAGCTGGTTAAGCTGGTTTATGACGCCAGATAATTCGCTCTATGGCGACAAAGGCTGGCAGACGATACATTATCCAAATTACAAGAGCTACACAGGCCAATGGCTTTGGCTGGTGCGTAACAATGCGCATGGCTTGGTTAATGGGCCACTTGCTGCTAGGTTTAACTCGCTGAGTGATATAAAGCATGAAGGCAATCCGTGGTTGCACAAGAACAACCCTGAGCACGTAGGGCAGAAGTTTTACGCGACCTGCGGTAATTATTTCCAGTACATGACTGTAAGGAAAATACCTACAATAAACCGTGCGATATTCTTCAATATCGGCTGGCAGTTCGACCCGTTCATTGAGGATTCAAATACAAAAAATGCTTATGTCGCAGCGTTAAAGTTTTCTATAAAGATCGGGGCTAAGGTTTGAATCCTCGCACTCGCAATATCTTGATCGGCATTGACCAATTCTTCTATGTGGTGATTACTCTCGGCCAGGGTATGCCAGACGAGACCATGAGCAGCGCGGCATGGCGTACTGAGCGCGATGGTAAGATTCTTGGGCGGGTGTTCCGCCCTGTAATTGATTCGATATTCCGGCTATTTGGTGAGGACGATCACTGCTATAAGTCATATCTGTCCGAAAAAGAACGAAACCATATGCCGGATGAATTAAAATGAAGCACAAGCCATATACCGGCAGCAAGTTAATAGCTTCTTGGCTGGTGCTAGGCGCGATCAATGTAATCATGTGGTGGGCTATGGTTGAATATGTTTTCTTGCCGACCTTGCACATGCTCGGCGGATTTTTCAGAATGGCGGCGATCCGGTGAGGTGGCTTTTAAGTGTTGCCGCTGATGTAATGGTCGTTATTATTTTTGTCAGGATTATTTTTAATGACTTCAAAGACTGGGTATTCAAGAAGGTTAGACGTGCGCTCAAGTTTGAATAAATCTATTTTCATCGCTTTTTTCTTGGCGGCTTTTTCTGCACAAGCGGGCGATCTACGTCTATGTGATACGCGACAAGTGAGAGGATATGCGGCAAAGGCTGAATTTCGTAAAATCCACGCTTGCCCGTCTACGGGATTGGCCTCGGGGGCTATAGCATGAATCGCCCGGGTATTTACCGTTTGCAATTTCCAAGTGGGCACTATTACATAGGGTCATCGAAAGACTATGTTACTCGTTGTCATCAGCACCAGAACAACATGAAACGCGGCGCGCACGATTCCATTCGGGTTCAGCGGGTGTACGACAAATATGGGGAGCTTCCTGTGTACGGACTCGTGTTGGGATGTTCTCTTGAGAATCTTCAAAGCGAAGAACAAAAACAGCTTGATGAACATGTAGGGAAGCCAGCATGCCTGAACATAGGGCGTTGCGCCGAAGCAGCTAGACGGGGTGTTAAAGGAGATCCGCATTCAAAAGAACGCAGGGAATACATGCGCGATAAGATGCGGAAACGTGTTTTTACCGACGAACACCGAAAGAGAATTTCTGAGGCGAAGAAAGGGAAACCAATAAACGCCACAAGAACACCTGAGGCCAACGCCAAGCGATCTGCTTCCCTAAAGGGTAGGGCTATTTCGCCTGAAACAAGAGCCGCCATTTCAAAAGCCCTGACAGGCCACAAGCCAGCGCACTCAAAGGCTGTTGTTCTAAAAAACACGGGGCAGGTGTTCGAGTCGGCAATGCTTGCGGAACGCTCTACGGGGGCTTCTGCGGTAGGAAGAGCCTGTAAACGTGGGTTCTCAGCGGGGAAAATGCCAAATGGAGAACCGATGCGATGGGAATTTGTTTTTATCAAGACGTGCGCTGGCACTGAGTGCAAGGACCGCTGGGAAAGAAAAATTAACACCTGTAAAGGCGGCGCGCTATGAATCAGGGACTACCTAAAGAAAGGTTTAAGATGGAGTACTACGGTGGTCAGGAGCGTAGGACTCGCAGCGCTCTGAGTGAGGAAGAAATCGAAGATATTGCGGAGCGCGCTGCGGAAAAAGCCATGTTAAAAATGACTAATCAGTTATATCAAGAAGTCGGTAAGGGGATTATCTCTAAGCTACTATACCTTGTCGGGATAGTAGCTGTCGGGCTATGGGCTTGGCTGCACCAAGGTGGATGGCTTAAATAATGGCCTACTCCCTTGGAAGCAAATCTCTCGAAAAGCTGCGCGGCGTAGAGCCTCGGCTGATTAGTGTGGTCCTGCGCGCCATCGTCTTAACTAAACAAGACTTCAGCGTGACGTGTGGCGTCAGAACACGCGAAGAACAGCGCAAACTGTACGCGCAAGGTAGAACCAAGCCTGGCCAGGTAGTTACTTGGACGCTCAACTCTCGCCATTTTGTGGACGCCGACGGCTTTGGCCGGGCAGTGGATTTAGCGCCATACCCGTTGGACTGGAATACGCCGTCGAGATTCGACGCCATCGCCAAAGCCATGTTGCAGGCGGGCGAAGACCTCGGCGTGAAGATTCGCTGGGGCGCAGATTGGGATCAAGACGGAAAACCGCGTGAGCGGGGGGAGTCAGATTCGCCGCATTTTGAACTTGCTTAAAGCCGCGATTCGCCAGCAGCGCGGGATATTTTCTTGCTGGTACTTTTAGGAGATTGAAAATGGATATGCTTAAAAAAGTATTGGGAATGATTCTTGGGGCTGGCATGGGATACCTTGGTACGGCGATTCGTGTAGCGATTGCCGGTGCTGCTGGTTATTTCGTCAGCCATGGCTTCGTGACGGCTGATGCCGCCAGCGGCATCGTGGATCAGATCGTTGGTGTAGCGCTGTCGATCCTTGCCGTTGTTGGTTCTAGGTTAAACTCTAGTGCTGTGGCTAGTAAATAACTGGCATGCTACGCGCTGCTTATAAGTACGGTGTCTGCGCTTTAACCGCCGCAGCCCTGTTTGGCTTCGGTTGGGTGCAAGGCGCGCACCGAGAGCAAATCAAAGCCGAACGCTTCGAGGCCGCGACCACAGCGCTGGGGCAGGCCGCGAAGCGCCACGCTGCCGAAATCACCAAAGCCGACAAATTACGAAAGGAAAAGGCAGATGCTGAAAACAAGCGCACTATCACTAGCCTTCGCGCTGATGTTAAGCGGTTGCGCGACGAGCGTACCCGTGGCGGTGGATTGTCCGCCCCAGCCCCCTCTGCCGAAAGTCCTGACCGAATCTGTTTCGACCCCGCCAAGTTATCTGGAGCGTTACGAAAATTTGACGAAGGAATTCTCGGACTCGTTGAAGGATGCAGTGAAGCCGTGATTAACCTAGACACAGCAAAGAAATGGGCGCAAGAGCATGAGTGATTTTGCAGACGATGCTTCGGCACAAGAAGAAATGGAGCGCGAATTATCTATTGCGCACCATCGCAAAAAAACACATGGGCTTTTACCGGTAGGCAGTTGTCATTTCTGCAATTCCCCAGTACAGCCTATGCTGTTATTTTGTGACTTCGATTGTAGCCAGGACTGGGAACGTGAGCAACAGGCAAGGATTAGGAACGGTCGTTAGCGTAAACGATTAATTTCCCTGTTTATATACCAAAGTGCTTTCTTCAAATCTTCTACAGCATCGCCTTTTTCACCAGCACGCCAGATGTATTTAATGGCATTACCTCGGCAAAAATTCATATGCTCTGTTATAGTGATGCACTCTATGCCGCTGGGGTGATTAGTATAGTGTTTTGGGTGATTTACTGGATCAGTATTCATTTCGCTTCCTTTGTCCTGTCAATCAAAATGGCAAGGTCTTCGATTGTTTTAACCTCTAACCATTGGTTATTCGATAAAAGCGCCTTCTTTGGCTCTTTTCCCATGGAGCACTCGTACTCGTACCATTTAAGCCATTCGTAGTTGTCACCAACCAGCTCTGATATGGCCTCAGTGTATGCCTCCCATATTGCGAATATTGGAGTCATAAACTCGCAATCAGGCATTGCCCCTGTGAGTTTATGGAAAGCATCATAAACTTCTGTGAATTCTTCATACTTGCGCTTCCATAGTTCTAGGCGTTTTATTGTGGTCATTTTGTTTCCTTCCGCTGAATACTCTTAGCCAGCAACCACTTATCTCCAAGGTACTGAATCTGTTTAATCCACCCACGGCGCAGGGTATTGACTGCATGGCGGTTGGCGTATTGGTTGCGTGGGTAGAGCCTGATTGCTTGGCGGGCTAGGGTTAGGGTGGTCATTTTTGCTCCTCTCCTTCTTCCATGAAATCATCAATCGCATACCGCGTCTGTGCACACTTGGTTTCTTCACGAATCTCGCGAATAAAATTCTCAGCTTCATATAACTTAGCAAGAGCATCATCAAGCATAACTGCTTTCAGCACCCCGCCATTTATTTCATTGGTTACGCTAATTGCTGGATTTGTCACATGCTCAACAATGTAGGTGTAGACTGACATTTCAAATTAACTCCAAAAGGTTAACAACGTAGCCAATGACAAGCCCTATGGCGAATGCGTATAGCACGATAACTGCTACGCATTCGCTAGGTGTATTATTATCAACACCTTTCATTGGTATTTACTTGACTTCAGGGCAAGGAGTGCCAGCGGCTTTCATTGCTTCTGCAATCTCTTTCTTCTGGCAGAGGCGGGCTTGTGCTGCTTTAGGCAAACCAGCGGCTCGGAGTGCTTCTGCGTCGTAACGCATATCGCAGCTTTCATCAGTCCATGTAGAGCCTACAGAGATACCAAGTCCAATTCCTTGAATGCCGCCAGAGGTGGAACCCATACACGTGCCATTTGAGGCGGTCAGCGGTGCAGCATACGCCGTACTTACTGGATCACGGTCTTGTGCCTTGTAGGTAACAGTGTCGCCATTCACGGTCACGCTGTTGCCGTTCGCGGAGTTTGCCGAATTATTCCCAGCGTTTGTCTGAGTGTTGCCGCCAGATGACGAATTGCTAGACAGTGTATTACTACCAGAATTGCTGGACAGCGTATTGCCGCCGCTATTGCTGCTGCTACCACTTGTGCTACCACTGAAGCTGCTGCTTGCGCTGCTAGAAGATGATTTGCTTACGCCAAGACCAATTCCTGCCACTACTGCCGTGCGGTCTACGGAGACGCGTGGCGCTTGTGGCTGCGGCTGCGGGAATACTACAGTGGCATAGGACGAGAGTGATGAGAGTGATAAAGCTGCGGAAACTGCGATTGTTAAAATGTTCTTTTTCATTTTTGTTACCTTTCTTTTGTGGTTAAAAAAACTGCATTCGTATGGTGCATCAAAATAATCACATGCCAATAGGCATTTACAAAATAATTAAAATAATTTGAACCGTTAGCTGATAGTGTGAATTTCCGCTACGGAGTCAAAATCAGCACACCTGCGCTTCCACCCATAATCCTGATCAAGCGTGCCAGTTGGCTTGTAGAACCTTGGCTTGTGACCGCTTGAACAGATTAAATTTCCATCTGAATAATGGCTTTTTGAGCACCTGTAACAGTATTTAGCGGTTAGTTTCTTAATATCACTGCTCATAGCTTGGCTCCTAACAAAAGCGCCGTCTCGCGGTAGCACACAACGCCGTCGCCCCAGTCGTTTGGGTTAGCATACTTGGCGCAGTTACAGGATTCAGCACATGGTGCATATCTTGCCTCTGGGATCAAGAGGCTGTGCTTTAATGCAATGTCTTGTATCTCACAACCATATAGCCTACCTGCTGGCCACGCTTCCATAATCTCTTGCGCGAAGGCGCGCAGCTTTGCGTTTTCTTCCGCATAAGCAGCTGCAACAGTTGCTGCCTCCATTGCATCCTTGTAGTTGCTTGCGACTTGCTTTTGTAGTTTCTCTGTTTTATTCGCCATCACATCCCCCATTTCCAAAGTGGCGACACTTTCGCCGGTGGTAAATAACTATCTACGCGCACAGGCTTGGCCTTCTTCGCTTCGCTTGGCTTTCTTCGCGGCGGTGCAGTCTCACCATCGCCAATGCCCCACATCGGGAATTTCTTTGACGCGTATCTATAGCTAACGATCTTGGCTACACCTGCGGCATTCATATGGTTAAGCGCACGCATTGCGCCATCTAAGGTCAATCCGCATCGCTCGGCAATTTCCTCTGGTGTGCGTGGGCTGATCTGGATTGCCCGTGCGATCTGGTGCATGATCTTCGCCTCGGTTGATGTTGTGTATTTTGTTTTGCGCGGTTCCATTTTTAATTCGCTTCGTCTATCAAGTTATTCTTTGTATTTGGTGGGGCGACCTGACGTTCCCCCGGGAACCCCCAGAGACAGGTTGTATGGCTGCACACGGATAATCCGTAGTACCAAATAGCACCCCTTGATCGTTAAGCCAGGCCGGAAGGATCGGGCAGCCATCCGCACAAATCCTCAAACAGCGCCGTGTTGCTGTACTGGCTGCGCAATGACTTCGTTGCGGTTCAGGGCTACTTTTTGTGATTGTTTAGCTTCCATCATAGCTTCGCCACATTCGACAGCCAGTCTGATATTTCTAACGCCATTTCGTATTCTGCATCTTTATCGGTTGTCCTTTTAACGCGGTTGATCATGTCCCAAAAAACCACCGCATCTTCCTTTGTTTCAAGGACGATAGCGATCTGGCTGAATCCATTATTTTCTTGATGTATTTTCATGGTTATTCCTTTAGTTTCAATGTATACATCTGTTTAGTGGTCTACTTTACGTTAGGCCGCACGAAACAGCCATCGCAGTTCGCGCTCAGTGCGTTCCTGCATCGCCTGCACCGTGGCCCACTTGCCGCGCGGGAACCAGTCCTCGCGGTCCTCTGCGCGCTTCGCGGCCTCGATCACCAACAGCGCAAGCCCTGGCTCCACGAAGCCCAAGTCATATCCGTGGTCGCCTATGGCGGCCGTCAGCATGTCCTCCAGCCCGTCGCGCACACGGTCGCTGTCGGTCAGGCGCACGCTGTCCAAGCCGCGCGGCCTAACTGACGGTTCGAGCGGACCCACAACGGCCCGGCTACTTTGTCCCATGCTCTACCTCCTGTGCGGGCCGTTGCGGTCCGCTCAACCTAGCGTTCGGCGTCACATCCACGAATCCCTGTTTGAGCATGCGAATCTCCATGTCCTTGCGCTCAAGTACAAGCCGCACCAGTGTTGCCGGTGGCGTCCCGAGTGGCCCATGCTCCTCGATCATCATGTCCGACAGGTCGAGTTCATTCACCACGTCAAACAGCATCTCTTCAAGTTGTTCTTTTGTGTGGCATGTCATGTCTTGGTCTCCAAAAGTCGGCGTTCATGGCACGGCGGCAGTGACGCCGAACCCTACGGTCAAGCGGACCGTTCGCAATAAGGCCGCTCACGGCCGCTTACCTACACATTCGCTTCATTTCATGTCTCCGTATATGTCTGGCATTTCACAGCATCCCCCGCTCGGCTTCTTTTCTGGCCTGACGCCGCAGCTCATCCATGCAATCCAGCTTTAGGTTAGCGATGTGGATACTATTGTCACCGTGGCCCATGAGCAGATTGGCCATACGGGTTTGCGTATCAACATTATCCCCAAGACAGGTCAGCACCGCGTTAATAACGTACGCTGGATCAAGCATGCGGTCGACTACAACCTTTTCGATTCGAGCGTCTTTCAGCTCTGCAAATTTATCAACGGCGGCTTGCTCCTCTGGGGATAATTCCGGAGGGTTAATTGGTTGTTCCACTTTTAGATCAAACATGGCTTTTCTCCTTTTTGAATGATTCAATGGCTCATTTAACTGCTTCCAACTGCTCCCGCTGCTTGGCTTCTTCGCACCTGGTGCAGCGGCAATTAAAATCAGCGAGTTGCTTGGCGGTATA
>JACCDZ010438381.1_pt1 | contig 12005 bp, 15 predicted proteins | sample 7449551 | NCBI WGS metagenome assembly JACCDZ01 (sample SAMN15323452, study PRJNA562643) | freshwater metagenome | isolation source: river surface water | place: USA:Blue River Watershed | collected 2017-08-18
AATTGCTTCTTGGACTTTGTGAGGAGAATGTTTGCAAGCTTCTGTACAAATTTCGGCTGCAATTCCCACTCTTTGGCGAGTTCGTCGAGTTCGTCTAATGCGTCCCCGGCCGATGTACCCCCTTTCTTCACCTCCTGTTGGAGTTGGCGAATGGTAGGAATGACCTCGTCTCTAATCATCTTTTTCATCTCACGATTCTCTTTCTTAAGGTCGACTATGAGACTTTCTTTCTCATCACCCTCTTTGGGCTTCTCGTCCTTGGAATCGCTTGATGCTCCCGCAACTTGTGCAATCGATTGACCATTTGAAGGGTTGTCTGAATCTTTCTTGCCACCCTTATTGGTTGGCTCTGATTCCCCTGCAGCTTTTCCTGACTTATCGTCAGTGGATGCTGCTTCCTGATGTGGTTTTGGCATATACGTTTTATATTTCGATGGTTTCGCCCCATCGGTGCTTTATTTGGAAACGCTAAGCACTAGCGCAATTAACCTTTTTATTAATAAGAGGTTGGCCCCTCTATGCTGATAAGTGTGATGTATAAAAAAAGTAAAATAGGGTGTATTACTTTTCCAAAAGAAAACACCGGACCATATCCGGTGATTTCTCTGAATTTCCTGAGAACTCTACTTCGCTTCAGCGGCTGCTGCACTTGGTCTTTTTCGTGCTAACTCATTGAGGAGGACATCTAGATCTTCATCAGCTCCGATAAAACGCCTGAGCATTTGAACGGACGCTTCAAAGCAGGCAATTGCTGATATCAGCCTACCCATCTCAGGATTTTGATGAAGCATAGTAAAAAGCTCATTCATTGCCTTCCGTGATTCATTCTGAAGTCTCTCGATGGTGTCTTTTCCTGCAGGAGTTTTTGACCACGATGCTAAATCATGAGTTACATCAATTGCCTTATTGATCTCCTCAACTTCAGCATCATCCTGCAGCACCTCTGGTTTTATTTCCTGATCGGAGTTGTGTGGACCGGTAAGTTCTGGTTCTACTTCTTGATTTTCATTCATAGTTTTAATTGGTTACGAATTTCTTTATCTTCTTTCTGGAGAGTGCGAAGAATGCTTTTTGACATTCTTTCTTGATCCTTGAATTGCTTTGCTTTATTCTCTTGTATCGAAAGCATGATGAGCGCATGACGCTTCTTGGGTGATAGCTTCTTCATGTATGCAACAAGATCAGAGTTCGCTCTACGGATATTTTCAGCGAGAGCTTCCTGGAGCTTGGCATTAGCCTCCATTTCTTTCGCCTGCTTGCGGATCTGTTCGATGTTTCGACTCATCTCTCGCAGGGAGAATTCAGCAACTTGCCCATGCTTGGTGATTCGGTAATCACCTTTATCCTTTGCCTTCTTCTTGATTTTATAAGCAAATGTAAGCATTAGAGTGTTGCTGATCCTGTAGAATTATTCTCTCCCTGTTCAGCTGAATCTTCAGAAACTGTTGCAGTTCCAACTGTCGATTCCTCTCCATCTGATACCGTATCGATGGATTCAGGTGAACCCTCTACCTTCTCTCCGTTTAGTTCATAATCCTCTTTTGCTAAACGCTCCGTATCGAATGATGGGCTACGATAAATTACCGAGCCACTTTCGTCATACCGCTTCCAAAGCCACTTTCCGTTATCTTCTACGAACCTTACATTGTTTGATTCATTCATAAATTTATTTTAATTATTTTGTTAATGCTGGGACATCCCTACCTGGACTTCCAGGAGGAATTGCTGCAGCTGGATCAGTTTTGTCGAGAACGGGCATATCGACTGGACCGCCTGGACCACTGATCATTCCTGCTTCCGCAGCTTGAGCTACCACCGAACGGGCTGCATTCTGCTCTACTATCGGCGTTATCTGCTCGATGTAGGCAAATACCGCATCATGTTGTTCAGGTGTAAGCTCATGGTCAAATTTGTCTGATAGATCATGAAGTCTCTGGAGGAATGCAGTATTGGCATCTTTGTAAATTGGAGCCTTATGTCCACCGATAATGAGCTGGAATGCTTCATCAGCTTGGGCTACCACTTCAATCGCATCGTAGTCGCTCGTATCGAGAAGTCGCTTGACGGTATCATCATCAACGCCAGCAATTGCTGCTTGGGTTTCAAAGAGGACTTTCTGATTTACATTTTGATCACCTTTGTATGCGCTTAGGAATGTGATTTTATTCTTACTTTCTGCAGCATTGGTCTGAGCTTCGGCACTGCTTGATTCAACTAAAATGTCGTAGTCATTTTGATATGGTTTCAAATCTCTTGATGTCACCATTTCTATCTCAAGACCCATAGGACCGATAATTTGTACTGCTGTTTTCTTCTTCAAATCCTGCATCACTCCTTCTTTGTGTAGCACGGCAAACCGGTAGTACCCTTCTGCATAGCTTTTGTTCAACAGACTGAAACGATCACCTGCTTGTGCAAGATTACCCTCATAGATTCCGAGAGTATCTTCATTTCCTACTCCCTTTACGCCTGCAGTCACCCCACTCTCGCCTTCAACGATTGTCTCCAATTTGTCATAGACCTTAAACGGACCTTCGATTGGGGGAGTCTGTCTTGTCTGAATCACCCTATTCACGTCTGCATTTCCCTCAATTTCGATGTAACGATCCTTTTTGTATCTCACTTGAGCAAGGTTTCGGATATAGTCTACGTTTATGGCAATTTGTGGCTTATTGATTTGCTCTGAGTTATCAAGAGACTGATTGATACTCCTTTCCTGAGCCGTGAAGATTCCTCTTGCAAAGTCGCAGTACGAGGGTGTCCAGAATTCTCTTGGATCTGGGAATGCGGCCCATGTCCAGATTGGATATCGCTCACTCTTTCTGATATCTTTCCAAGGTTCACAGCGTATGCAATCTCCGGATGGAGTGAGGACCAAGTAGTAGCGATTGTCTTCCTCGTCAGTGGTGATCCAGGTATAAAAAATAAATTGATTCTCGTTCTTGAAACGCTCTCTTGGAGCTCCACCTATCTTTCTATTGTCCTTATCAATATCCTGCTGGGTTTTAGTCTTTGTATTTGTTCCACCATCGAGTAGATCTTCGACAACCTTTTTGTAATAAATTCCATCTTTGATTCCCTTGGTTAGCTGTGCTTTGGTAAGCTTGGTATTCCACCATCCAAGGTAGGATGCTTTCTCCACTCCGCTTCCATCTTCTTCTTCGGTACAAAGGCCGCCTACGTCTGGATCAATGAGAAAGTCTTTGGGATCTATGAGATTCAAAAGGCTCTTGTAAACTCCTTTATCGTTTCGAGTAAGATATAAATAAATTGTCCTCCCATAAATTGCTGCATCACGCTTACCCATCAGATCCTTGAAGTTCCAGCGACCAATCTTGGAGTCCTTGTCCTTGATTGCATTCATGAGTTTTGCTTTCTTCAAATCTGCTGATTCTCCTTTGACGTATTTAAATGTGAGAGGACTATCTATTTTCGAGAGAATCGTGTGTACAAATCCATGCATCTTGTACAAAGGCACTTGAGATCGTGTATCACCTGCCTGCTGAAAAGTGTTACCACCGAGTGGAGAAACCACTGCCTGACCCGCTCGATCGGGATTCATCATATCCTCGTTTTGGTTCCACGAGCTCATTCGTGCTTTCTTGTACCGATAGGAATAGTCGATCTCCTTCAGAGCTTGCTTTGCCAGTTCATCTCTTTTCTTGTAGTGGGATAATGCCATATTGCTATCAGTATGAGCTTAGAAAAAAGCAAAATAGGGTGTATTACTTTTTTAGTAGAGGCCATCGTCAGGGTATTGAGTGCCTTCTTCATAGTATTCATCGTCGTATGCAGGCTTTACCTTGCCGTAAGCAGTATCGATGAGTACCTCTGGCCTTGGATCACGTGACTTTTCCGTCCCTGCAGGACGTGCAATGTCGCTCTGGTAGGCTGTGGCATCGCTCGTATCATCGTGAGGTGAGTCCGGGAAGCGGATAAGTTCATTCTCAAGATCCCTACATTCGCCTTCAAGGTGAAAAATGCTTCTTGTTTCGTATCGATACAAGAGTCCCGTTCTAATTCGATCTTCCTTTGATCTCCCTGCATGCTTGAGCCACATGAGTGGTAAGAAGGTCTGACGCATTCTCTGTTCGTGCCTTAGCATTGGTTCTAATCCTCTAGTAAAGGCAGTATCTTCCCATCCAAATTTCACCGGAGGAGTTCCGGACTGAATAAGAAAGCCGTATACGTTAAACATCTTCTCAATGAGAGCTGTTGGACCAAGTTTCTCTCTCCATGATTTCAAGTGCCACTTACCCTCCTTATCCACCCAGTTAATGCAAATCCCTACGTAGTCTCCATCTTTGCTCACCTGACCCTCTTTCCTGCTTGGGGTATCGATCGTAACATAGGCTGCTAGTCTTTTTTGAAGGAGTGATTGCCATGAAATTGGTTGAAACCATTCACGCTTGAAGATTGCTTTTGTCTCGTCAATTGGCTGACAGAGCATTTCTGCTTGAAAATCTGAGTCTCCATCTTCCGGAGTCCACATGGATCTTTTTTTGCTTTCAATGCTTACCTTTCCGGTAACCTTTGCTTCTTCATCAGTAAGTGTCCAACGCTCTGGCCAGATCGGTGTATGCAGGTCATCTAAAGTTCCCAGGCATATTGGTACGATTCGGACCCTAAGCTCTGGATCGTGTTTGGCACGTTCAATAATGCTTTGAATGTTTCCGTATTCGGAGAGGATATTTCCAAGATACATTACCTTTCGACGCTTGGAGTCCAAGCCTCGCTTGAATTCTTGGATATGGGTTCTTATCTGAGTAGTTGCCACTTCACTTCTTAGAGTTTTCTTGGTTTCAAAGTCATCGAGAAGGACAAAGCCTGGACGCATTGCTCCGTGGATACGTCCTCGAACGCTTTCTTGGGTGCTATGTGCTTCCACACGGATTCCTTCCTTCACAATATTGCCTTCCTGATCCCTTATCGGATTCGTCACAAAGTCTTTGATACGCTTCTGCGTTACCTCATCCTTGCTGCGTGTAGTGTTGTATTTCTGTCCAAAGTCGTCGATAAAACGCTTGTTCATTTGTAGCTCCCATACAACGTCAAAGAGGATACGTTCCGAGTTCGTGCTATCAAAGGCATCAGCATTGATGTACGGTTCAATATCAAAAGCGATCATGTAAAGTATCAGTGCTTTGGCAAAGCTTGTTTTTGCACTTTCTCCAAACATGAACCACCCTAATTCTCTTATTCTGTGATTAAGAAGGTCATCGATATCACCCATCATGTCGTAGTGAAAGTCTGCAAATTCACTCCGCACATAATTCCAAAGATAGTAAGCAACAAAGTATCCGAAATGCTTACGAGTTGCTTTCATACGCACTTCCTTGTTGGCACCCTTGAGAAAGCGTAGTCCCTCTGCTGTGATCCGATCCATTTTCTTTGCTGGTCTTTGGTTCATTAGTTTTATTCTTTAGGTTTATAATCTCGACTTCCGACCATTCTTTTGGTTCAAACAAATCCTCTACACGTTTCTCCTCTGCAGCACTCATTACGAAGGTCACGAAGTTGTTCACATTGTTCTGCGTATTACCGTTTTGCTGTGGCTTACCATCCAAATAATTCCAGATAAGCTCAATCATCTTTCTGTCGCCTGCCAATGCCATTTTGATGACCTTTTCTGCCAATGCTTCCTCTACCTCCACAGGGTTTCCAAAGGTGTCTTTGGCTGAGAGCTTAGACAGGCCATTTCGGACCCTAGTGGTGAAATTCTTCATTCCTACCGGCCTTCCTGGACCACCGGGGTTTCCGGGGAGGAAAAAGCCTGTCTCAGGGTCCTTATCTGGCTCATTAACCGTTTTTTCACCGTTTTTTAACGGTGGGGCTGGTAGGAGCAACAAGGGTGGGTTTTTGTCATTTTCGGGTGTCATATTGGGTCTTTTTCCAGATTACCGTAGTATCATTTTTGAGGACTTCTTCGATACCGGTATAGTCAACCCAGCGCTGAATAATGACGTCTACAAACTTCGGATCTAGTTCAATACCGGCACAGACTCTACCTGTTTTCTGACATGCGATTAAAGTGCTGCCACTTCCTAGAAACGGATCAATGATTAGGTCTTCCTGCTTCGAGCTGTTGAAGAATGCATAGGTGATAAGTTCCACTGGTTTCTGTGTTGGATGTTTATATTCATTCACCCTGTCTCTCTTCATGGTCCAAATGGTGTGCTTTCCTTCAGACTCAAGTTTCTTTTGCAGTTTGGCCCAGTTTAAAAGTTGCTGATCACTTTCATGAAAGTCTAGAATGGTGCTGTGAGTACGATCGCCATAAAAGACAGTTTCTGTTCCATCCTTTGAGGCATAGAAGAATGGCTCATGCTTCCACCTATAGTCTCCCCAACCCATCGAAGCCGTCGGCTTATTCCAGATGAGTTGGTTTCTGATTGCCATGCCATGTTTTTTGAGAGCAGCTTCAAACTGAGCTTGGGTTGATGTCGAATGAAAGACGTACCAACCAGCACCTGACTTTGCTACATCTGCAATACAGCCAAATGCCTTGTCTAGAAAATCATCAAAGGCTCCGGACTCCATGTTGTCATTCATGATTCCCTCGCTCGTATTCTTTCCTCGCCCTGCATAATTAACGTTGTATGGAGGATCGGTAAAAACGCAATCTGCTTTTCGGCCGATCATGATCTTTTCCCATACGGACCGATCAGTTGAATCACCACAAACAATAACGTGGGGACCGATCTTGTAAACATCTCCGGGTTTCGATTTTGCTTCGAGCGGAGTCTCGGGAATAACATCGTCGTTTTCGTCATTCTCAACGATTAGATCTCGGTCAAAACCGGTAAGTGTGATATCGAAACCTGACACCTCGAGGTCTTTGAGCTCTCCGACGATAAGATCCATATTCTGGCCAGTGAGTGCATTGAGCTGGTTATCAGCAATGCGGTACGCTTTGATTTCATCTTCAGTTAGGTCATCAATCATCACGTACGGAATGATTGGTTCACCTTTCTTGGTAAATGCTTTCTGCTCCATGAGCGTGTAGCCTAGGAGCTCAGTCATTGCAATGAAGCGGCCATGACCAACAATGATCGTGTTTTCTTTGTCGAGAATAATTGGTTGCTTACATCCAAAAGCTTTAATGCTCGAGGCAATCTTTTCAAGCTGGAAGCCTGGATGCTCCTTTGCATTCTTCTCGTATTTTTTTACTTCTGTGATTTGCATAGATTTATATTTTTTCCATCCAGCTCACCATGCTCGACTCATTGCATGCGCCAATCTTTCCGTCATCGTCGACATAGTCGTAGACAGGCTTATCCTTGCTTAGATCCATCCCAATAATGAGACGTTCCAGTCCTTCCCGATTCCTACACACAGTTCCCAAAGGGTACTCGATTTTCTTATCGGGATTTTGTATCTTAATATGCTTGTCCAGAGCAATGAAAAACTTTCTATTAGCAAAGTCCAAATATCTGAGAATTGTTTTCCTGTGCTCGAACTTGAACATAAGGAGAATTGAGTAAGCATGAGCTCCCCATGGTCCCACAAGATCTGGCCGAGCAGATAGAAAGCGGGGCATCAAGGACATCGCATGGAAGATTTCAAACTTATCAAACTTTAATTTTTCGGTTGGTTCTTTTATCATAATGTTTAGTTGATTAATAATTAGCCTGTGGCATCTGATCCGATGATCTCGCCACAGAGGCTGCATCGCTTTATCCACCTCACATGCTGGCAACTGCTTATTCTCTTTTCTTCTGCCAGCTCTTTAAGATCCGCGTAGGAGGTTCTCCTTTTCATTCTTAGTTCATACCTTTCTCTTTTCTTTTGCCGATAAATTTCCATCACCTCTTTTGGCTTACACTTCAGAACTTTGATTCTTCGTATCCATCCTTTATGTCTGATGTGAAAAATTACTGATCGTTCATCAATTCCGAAAAATACACCTATCCATTTAACTCTCCAGCCTTGATCCTCAAAATAGCTCTGGGCTTCTTTGATCTGATCTTGAGTGAGTTTGTAGCGTGAATTAATGGAGTTGTGCATCCGGCAAAAGTGTTAGATGTTCATGGTAATTTCGACCTCGACCTTTCCTTTGCCGTCCGATGAGTAACACGATTCAAATGCTCCATCGAGAAACTTGTCGTTTTTAAACAAAGCATCGGCCAAGCCTTTGAAGACATTGTCGGGGTCGGCATGGACCCCATTTACCCAGAAAATCTTGATGGACATCTTTGCCCTTTCAGAGATCTTTGTGTTTAGAGGCTGCACATCTTGCGAGGAATACTCAGGGTAGTTGCGAAAAAAGATACTGCGGACATATTCCTTCCAGGCATGGTATTTCTTTGCACCTGGGAGCCATAGCGCTCGGCCGACTACTCGAACGTATGGGAGTGGATTGCCTTCGATATCTTCCTGGTTTCCCTTTATGGTGAATGTGATTGTCTTTTTCATGTTAGTAGTGATTTGATTGATTAATGGTCATCTTGCTTGCCAGTTCCCCTATCTGTTCTCTTAAGTTATCCACAGGCGGTCCTGAATTTTCCCTAAGACTTTGTTTCCCTTTGTTTCCTGAGTTTTGTGGGTTAACCCCATTAACCACTTTTAGTAAATTTCGTTTACTACTTCTAGTTAACTTCCTTAACTGGTTAAGTTCGTTAACTACTTTATCCACATCCACCTGTGGATTGAGCATGTACCGATTTCCTCGGAAGTTTTTCCTTACTAGCACAAGCTCGGCTTTCACCAGATTCTTGAGAGAACCGGTTATCGCTGGTCTTGAGAGTCCTGTGCCAAGGTCCAACTGACTACCCATCCTGGACCGTATGCCATGCTCAAACTGCGAAAGGCTTATACTGTCGAATTTCTTATGGAATCCGAATGTACGTCGACAGATGTAGAGAAGGCATCTTGTCTCGGCTTCAGAAACCAATGGAATGACCAAATCCAGAATAAGGTTCGGGATTTGGGTACTGTTTGGTATCAAGTTTCTTTTTTGTTCAGTCATGTTGATGAAGAGAGAAAGCGCCTGTTAAGGCGACGATCTCTTTGACTTTCCCCGAACTTTTTGAGAAAATGAACCTATCTTACGGATTCACTCTCTCCTCACGGGGAGATTTTATTTTGATAATTTTTTCTTTGGGCACTTCTCCAATTGCTTGATTGTTTCCCAGATGAGAGCGCAGTAAATTACATTTGCGACTTCATCGATTTTCTTCGTATCATCGGCGGAAAGGGTCGTGAGCTTGCCCATAAGCTGGCCCGACCAATCAAGGATGTTGTCGAGGATTTCGGGAAGAATGCGCTCATCTATGATGCTAGGCGCTCTCTCCTTCAAAAGTCTCTGTACTTCCTGTTTTGTTGTCATACGCTTGGTTTTTAATTTCTTGGAGATCCTTGAGTTTCTTTTTGCGTTCAAGACTGAGAGTCTTGTTTTTGCGCAATCGGATCTCATCTTCCTGATAATCGATATCGACGACATCTCCAATTGCGAGTCGATACTTTTCTGTGAGCCATTTACCTTCGAGGATCAACGCTGGTATGCCGTATCTCCGGTAGGTAACTGCTCGAGTTGATTTGAGTGTTTTCATTGGTAGCATCTGACCCCGTCGGGCCCGATCCCTTTCGGGACAATGATTAGGGTTACCTGTACTTTTTATGAATCTCCAACGCTGCGGCATACATGCCCTTTTCCTTGAACAATTGGTCTACCTGGTGAGCATCTCCTTTGATGCCTACATGCCACTGATTGACCTCATTTACGGGTCTAGGGTCCTTGTAGTCGTAAATAGTCACCACCATTGGACGCTTTGGGTGTGTGGACCGGAAAGCCCATTCAACACGGACCTTTTGGTCACCTGACCTCCATTCACCCTCTTGAGTCCTGTCATTTGGCATTCCCAACTTATCCACAAGCTCCGGGTAGGAGATGTGCAGATATCCATGGAAACTGGAGTGCATGGTGTCCTTGTGTGAGGCTGGTACAAACCTAGTTTTTGATTTCATAATTAGTTTGGTTGATTGATAAAGTTCGACCTTTTTTGACGGAATCGGTATATGAAAAAACGCCGATTTTTGATCGACGTTTCTCAAACTTTATTTATTGTTTTATAAGGGTTTTTTCCGTTTTTTACCCTAGAAGATGGGGTTGTTATATCTTAAACTCCATCACATCCCCATCCTTGACGACATACTCCTTGCCCTCGGTGCGCACGAGGCCCTTTTCGCGGGCTGCGGCAAATGAGCCGGCATCAAGCAGGTCTTTCCAGAATATGACCTCGGCGCGGATGAACTTGTCCTTGAAATCGGTATGGATCGCCATGCCGGCAACCGGCGCGGTCGATGCGCGAGCGATGGTCCATGCGCGAGTCTCCTTTTCTCCAGTAGTAAAATACGTCTCCAGGTCGAGAAGCCTGTATCCGGCCTTGATGAGGCTGTCGATGCCGTCATCCTTTGCCCCGAGCTCGCTTCGGAACATTTCCTTTTCGTCGCCTTCGAGATCCTTGAGCTCATGCTCGACTCCCGCATCGACGATCACGTACTGATCGTCCTCGCTCTTGAAATATTCGAGCAGCGCGGAGAATCGCGGATCAGTCGATCCGTCGGCAAGCGGCTCGTCCAGGTTCTTTCCTCCTGCCTTCTTGTTCAATACGTAAAGTATGGGCTTGAACGTGAGGAGATTGAGCAGCCTCATGGCAGCCAGCTCCTCATCGGACATGCCGGCGAGAGCCTTGCGGGCAAGCCTCCCTGCCTCGAGGGCTTCATTCACCTTGACGAGGGCGCTCTTCTCGGCGATGGCTGCCTTGTCCCCGCGCTTGACGTCGCGCTCAACTCCCGCGAGCCTCTTGGTCACGGTCTGCATGTCGGCGAGGATCAATTCGAGATTGATGACCTCGATATCGTGGCGAGGATCAACCTTGCCATCGACATGAATGATGTTCTGGTCCTCGAATATCCGCACCACTTCGGCGATGGCATCCGTCTCTCGGATATTGGTCAGGAACTGGTTGCCCAGGCCTTCGCCTTCGGATGCGCCCTTGACGAGGCCCGCGATGTCCACGAATTCGATGGCCGCAGGAACGGTCTTTTGCGTCTGAGAAAAGGCAGCCAGCTTGTGCAGCCGCTCATCGGGAACCTCCACGATGCCGACGGACGGATCGATGGTACAGAACGGATAGTTCTGCGCGGGAACGGATTTTTTTGTAAGGGCGTTGAAGAGGGTCGATTTGCCGACGTTTGGAAGGCCGACGATGCCGATTGAGAGTTTCATGGGATAAAGATAGCATACGAGCCTTGATTTATAAAGGTTTTCTAGGGTTTATATTCTTGACTTTTACACTTATATATGCTATAATTGAAATAGTAAGAACTTTGAAATCTAGCCCAATTCGTCACAGCGTTAAGTTGCTTATATCTAGGCAATTCAATGCTGTGACGAAATCAATCTGATAAGCGTTCAGCACAACCCCGGCCATAGTGAGCCACAACACCGTTGAAATCATGAATACACCGAACATACTCGAACCCGCCACCCTCGCTGAACTTAAAGCCATCACGGATCAGCTTAGAAACCTGGATCGTGTCGCTCGTGAGCAAAGACGCGAACCTCTAGCATTGCTGAATAGTGTCAAAACTGACTATGATGCTGAGCAAGGACGCATCAGCGCAGACCATCAACAGGCTCGCAAAAAGCTTGAGGATGAGATGAAAGAGTTGGAAAGAAAACAGTCCCGGGCTTGGGAGGAATATCGCCAACGTCAGCAAGCGGCGCTCCAACCCCATCAACAAATCATCAACGGGATTCAGGAAAACCTCAAAACAGAGGAGGGGAAACTCACCGCTGCTGCTGCTAAAATCGTCAGCGGAAAAATCAGCCTCACCGACGCCGTGCAGCTCATCCCAGAAGACATTCGTCCGACGTTGATCGCGATTGACTCCCCTGAAGGAAACATGTTCTTGATGCAGCTCAAACTAGCTCCGACTTGTGCATTCGTGATCAAAGCCAATGAAGGCGGGAGCACCAAATGGGGAGTCGTTGTAGACAC
>JACCDZ011835464.1_pt1 | contig 12004 bp, 4 predicted proteins | sample 7449551 | NCBI WGS metagenome assembly JACCDZ01 (sample SAMN15323452, study PRJNA562643) | freshwater metagenome | isolation source: river surface water | place: USA:Blue River Watershed | collected 2017-08-18
AATAGAGGCCTTGTACATACGTTCACCTGATGAAGCGAATTTACCTGCAAGCGCAACATTATTGGCATCAGCTGTGTAATCATCATTGATGGACATACCAAATTCAGTCACATACTTGTCATCTGATGAGTACAAACCTCGATTGAGTTGGAACGACACCCCAGAAATGACCAAGTTCACAATGTCACTGGCCTTGTAGGTGACTGAGCCAGCCCCCGTATCAAAGGTGTATGCAGCGGCTGAAATCACCAATTTATTAACGCCCGCAGGTAGTTTGCCTGCTGCATCTACTAGCTTGTTGGCTGAGTCATAGTACTGAACCTTGAGTGTGCCCGCTTTGATAAAGTAGTTGAACAACGAAGAGTCTACGAACAGGAAAGAACCCGCGTGTGCCCCACGTGTGGGAGACAGAGTGACTTGGAGATTGGCACTGTCATCAATGACAGACAAGCTCGAGAGGTTCACCGCATGGGTACCAAAGACACCTTCCAACTCCTGCTCTGAGGATGTGTAAGCCACTTCAGGCGCTTTGTTGTACTTGACGGCTGAAATAGTTGCCTCTACGTTGCCACCTGCACCGTCTTTGGATGACTGTTGCACCAACAAGGTACCTGCCTCGTTCATTGTCTCAACACTGACTTGGAAACCGGATGCCGTCGTCAACACCACCGCGTCATTAGCCGCTGTCAGCGCTGCTCCAGCAGTTTTAGAAATAGCGGTGGTTAGGCCAATTTTTAGCTCGCCTGGAACGGCAGCAAGGCCCGCTTTGATGGCCTCATTCAGCAACTTCGCTGGATCGGGATTTTTAGTTACCAAATCATTCGTGATCGTGGCTGTGAAAGACACACTGCTGTTGCCGGCCGCATTCGAGACAGTAAATTTCAATTGATCGCCGGCCGTCAACTTGGCGGCAGAAGATACGGTGAAGTAGTGTTTAGTTCGTGTAGAAACATAGAGTTCGGATCTGACGACATCTACACCGTCTTGATCGATTCCAGTGACTGCGCCATTTTCGGTTTTCATGCCAACTTCCGAAAAAGTGAGTGTGTCGCTGGCTTGATTACCTGGCATCAGGTAATCCACCACCAGTCGCCCGTTGTCACTGGAAAATTCGACAAATTCTTTCAACCGATCTAACGTTTCACGTTCAGATGTGTCAATACCGTTAGGCACCTCATTCATCCCATTGGTACCCGACAACACATTCGCCAAATCACTCATCGCGCTGTATGAGTCAAAAGTCCATGACGAGGTATTGAACGTCACTTCCCGCTGATCATTTGCATCAACGACACCATCGCCATCCATATCTAAATTTTTGATTTTCAAGCTCAATTCACGCTGGGTGAGGTTGACGACAAGCTCTCCATTTTCGTCATACGTGACAGTACCGCCATTGTTGTTGACATAACTCCAAGGATCCGTCCCGCCGAGATCACTTTGAGTGAGCACCTCAATATCACCACGACGCCACCAATCGGTTCCATTCACAGCGCTTGCGAAAGAAAGCACCGTGCGTTCACCTCGCCCGCCTTCAAAAGAAATGTTCAAGACGGGGTCACCCGATGCATCAACACCATCTGCGCCGTAGTTAGGTGTCACCACCAGTGCACCCGCTTTCAATTGAGCGCCGGTCAATTGGATCGTGTATTCATCGCCTTCTATGTCTTGCGTGATGTCGTCCAAGGTCACCGTGACGAGCTCTGACGATGTCACGGACTTAGTCGTGAGCGTTGTCATATTCATGAAGCTATTCAGGAAATTCCAGTGATTCTGGAATTGTTGAGCGTTGTCACCCCACCAACCTTGTGGCAAGGTTAAGTTGGCACCACGAATTGCAGCCTCAAACGCTGCATCATCCATCACCCGGAACACCACGAAGTCGCCATCATCGGTGAATTCATCATCAGAAGCGTCCCAAGGCGTGGTGTCAGTTGCCCCATCGGCTGCCCATGGCTGGTTGATGTAGTCCATGCGGCCTCGATCGACCTCCACGTCAAACTTGAAGACGTTGCCATTGGCATTGACCACAAATGTCAATGGCTCACCATCAGCACTAGATACCAGTGCTTTGATTTGATCTGTGTACTTGAAAGAGAAACGCGGCAAATTCGAGTCATTACCACCCCAATCACGCTGCCAATCACGCTCAAATGGCGCGGCATTCCAGCCGTACATCTGATATGCATCTGGAACACCGTCAGGCCAATTCCAACCCCAGAATTGGTTCAAATCGACCCCTGAAGGCGTTAACGAGTCGAATATGAGGTCTGTCGACAACTGCAACGAGTCGCTGTCTGAGGCCTGCAACTGCCCAAGTTTGATACGCACGGTGAAAATGTCGTCATCCTTGACAAGGCTGAGGTCTGTTAGTTTTTGATCAGTTTTGCCGTCAGCAGAGCGCTGGGTTAAGAAGTCTTCGGCTTTAAAAACTATGTCCTGACCCACAGCCACTTTGACCGTCGGAGCAGTCGATCCAGCCGTGGCACCTGCCACGCCAAAGGTTTTGACTACGGCCTGCTCAAATTTCGCCCCCATGCTCTCTAGGGCGGATCGAGAAGCTGGCAAGAACGTTAATTCTGAATCATTTTCATAGGTCACGATGATGCCTGTCAGGGCTTTACTTGCATCGACAGCTTTACCATCCGCAGAAGTGACCTTGACCAAGCCCCCAACGTTGGCATTAGAAGCAATCATCGGCATTGCATCGGCCAGCATTTTGGCCGTCATTTTCAAACCGCTGGTCGTACCACTGATGCGATCCAAACCAATTGATGCCAATTGATCCAACACCTGCCCCAAATCGCCACCGTCTTCAAGTGCCTTGAGCAGGTAGTCATCAGAGATTTTGGCGCGCAAGCTGTCGCCTGCATCCACCACGATGTCGGCTCTCATGAGCGCACGAATTTGTCTATCTGTAAGAACAATTTCCGTTGTGTCTGTCGCGTCAATTGCACTCAACCCCATTGTGCCAAGCGCCGAAATTTGCGCCGCCGAAAGCAAAGAAATATTGGCTGCTTTATCCGACAACACAACATAAGAGTTGGTTGCAAATGTCAACCCTGCCACTGCAATAGCTTTGGCTTGATCCGCAGTCAACAGCAACTTTTTAAAGTCAACCACATCAATAGAAGACACCCCAGCTAACGCCAGTGCCGACGCATCACTGATAGTGAGCGCACTCATTGTTTTGAGCAAAGCATCTGCGGTACCCGACCAAGTGATCAAACCGACACCATCTGCATTGCTGAGTGAAATTCCTTTAGATGAAAGAGATGAAATATCAGCGTACGACAGTGCGACTGGCTCATCCGAGTCAACTGAAATCTTTGCCACTTGCCCATCTGAGCGCGTGAATGACAGCTTGGTTGACTTCAAAAAGTTAACCACCGACTTCAAGGAGTAAGTTTGACCTTCGTTGTTATCGGGGTCCAAATCAATCACGATGTCAGACGAGGACACAAGCGCATCCACACCTGCCAACTGAAGCGAGCGCAAGAATGCGAAACCAACGGGCTGAGCGCTGGTTGCATCGGTAGGCAAATCCGGCAGGCCGTCACCATCCAGATCTGCAAAGCCAACATGCACATTCGTCTGGCGGAAGTTGTCGTCACTCGAATTCCCGTTTAACCACTGTTGAACGTTGTTGCCCCAAAACGTATTTTCTGGATTTGTCCCGTTGTAGCCGAACATCCAATCCAGTTTATTGACCCAACAATTGGTGGTGGGAACGAAAACCACTTCGCCACCATCATCAGCACCGTTGCCATCAATATCGCCCAAGTTGTACCAGTTGCGATACCGAATACCCAAGGCCTTGAGATCAGCCAATGTATCGACTTCACCATCTTTGCCAGAGTTGGCGAATTCTTTGTTTGAATTTGTGCGCCAATCCCAACCACTGAAAGTGCTGACCAAGTCAAATTTACTGGTGTTGAGTTGACTGGCAGAAAGGTCAACAGAAACCGTATCAGTTGCTGTGAAGCGGAAACCTAAATTGAGCGCGGCTTGCGCAAGATCAGCTGTGACCACCAAGTTGCCATCAGAGCTTTTAAGTTCGACTTTGCGCATTTGCGCAATGGCTGTTGCATATGCCTCATCTACCGACTGAGGAGACTCATTTTCAGAACTGCCCCACCACCATCCGCCGTAACGCGCTTGCTCATAAGCGCGATTGAACATTTCGCCCAAGACACCACCATAGCGATGCACCAAAGCCCCGTCGCTGGTGTAATCTTGGCCTGTCTGCGGGTTGTGAAAACCAGAATTGCCATCAATGCGCAACAACTTAGAATTAATCTGCAGGTTTGCATCTTGATCATCACGCGTGAAAGACCCACCGCTGTCATCTGAAACAATGGTGAGACCATCTGCGAAAATATTCAAAGCACGGGTGACGTTGTAGTCACCAATTGTCAAATTAAAGTTTGTCTGTCCCTCACCCCATGTGGCCTTGTAAATATCGCTCGGCGTCTGCAACGAGACGAGTCGATCTAAGGAAGCTTCGATACGAACATCAATAGAATTTTTGAGTAAGCCAATTTCAGGCTGCAGCTCCCAAAATACACCAGTAGACACAAGCTTCATCAACACGCCGGGGTCAACCGAGAGCGACTTACCTGTGAAAGCAGAAATGAATTCACCTAACTGCTCTGTACGCGCCATCTGCTGCTCTTCTGTACCCGATGCCAGTGGCCCAGTGGCAGACACAAGATCAGACTCTAAACGCACGCTCAAAGTTGTAAAGGAGCTCAAATCCGTGTTGTTAGCAACCAATGACGCCAAGCCCGACGAAGAGCCCACCGTCATGTTCACCTTCACGCCAACATCTGTGAAACCTTTGACAATCGGGTCTGTGATTTTCTTGTCAACAATGAGCTTGGTCATCTGCTCAGGCGTGAGGTTAATGGCCACATTACCCAATGCTTTGATATCGGCTGGTTTGGTGCCAAGCAATGTAGTAACCGCAGATTGACTGTCAACCACAGAAAGTGTCACGTTCGCAATTTTGGCTCCAGCTTTGGCAAGCTTATTGAGCTGATCCACCGTGACCGAGAGTCGATCCAAACCGGCAGGATCAGGCGTGTTGACGTCAACCACAATCTCAGAAACTTTTAAGCCGCTGGGCGTCTTTAAACCGCCTAAGGTGGTTGAGAAAAACTCATTGCTTGCACCGAGCAAATCATTGGAGCCCATGTAAAGAACATATTTATCAGTCGCTCGACTAGGCAAGGCTGAAACAGGCATGGTGGAAAACTCTTGCGTCCAAGAATAACGCTCAACACGCGTGCTAGACCAATCAATCTCGCCGTCAGGACGAAGGCCCACACCACCCAAGCCCTCTAGAAACGCCTTGACATCATCGGTAGAAGTTCCACCATTGAGATTGTCAAATGTGTCATAAATTCGAACTTTGCCTTCATCGATCCGGGCATAAACAGTAGGAGTGCTGGTTTTCCCAATGAGCGAGTCCTGCGTGAAAATAAAAGTAGTCATTTTTATGCCTTTCTTGATTAAGGTGGGTGGCTGTACCTAACTTCAAAATAATACTCGAACAAAACAGCGAATTCGAAACAATTTGAGTTTTTATAACATTATCTTCAAATTCAACAAAACCTCTCCATCGCAGGGGTTGCTCCACCGTCAAATATCAGACCGTTCGAGCATGTAGAAGCAGATAGCAAGCCTATGTAAGCTTCAGCGCAGTTGCTTGTACCAGCATCTTGCGGTACCAATACATCGAAGATGCGCCGCATGATTGGACTCGAAACTACAAACGCAAAAACGACTGAGCCCTCACGAGGAGGGCTCAGTCGTTGTTTCATATGGAGGCGCGACCCAGAGTCGAACTGGGCTAAACGGATTTGCAACGTATATGAGTCTAGATTTATACATATAAATCAACAGGTTAAGTCGCTATTTTTTGACCGTGTAATAAAACGTGTAATTGAGCAGACGCTAAAATTAACCTATTAGCAATACCTATAGCATTCAGCTCGTGGCAGTAAGCCTCTCAAACAGCTCCCTCATTCCCGAAAGCTTTCGAAAACGATCTGCCAACCAGATCGCCTCTTCAAGCAGCCCTCGATCGGCCAAAGTAGAAATGATGAACTTAAGGCGGTCTTCGAAGTCAAAAATCGGCGAATAACCTTCAAGCATGATGGTTAGTATGAGATGCACTCGTGCAGGTTGCTTCGCACATAAACGTGCCAATTGCTCGATAAATCTGTCTGCATGATGCTCTATGTTTACATATGGAGCAACAGCCTTCAAAAGGCTTAACTCATTCTCACCCAACTCCTCCAAGTAACAAGCAAGCAAACTCAGTGAGGACATCAACTTAGCAGCATGCACATGCTTTAAGTCCACGACTTCAAGACAATACCTCCAAAAAGCGATCACTTGATCGATTTGTTCTCGAGTAAGTTGATCGCTGCTCACACTCCAAAAGTATTTAGAGATGATGGATAGCATCTCTAAGCACTGCCCATCGAAAAGCTCCTTGTAAGTGCCTGAATTCAGCTGCTCAATGTTCATCAAATACGCCCATCCAAGGCGCTCAACCAAACGATCCATGAATTTCTTCTTGTTAGAAGATTTTTCAATTGCAAACTGAATCACCCCACTATCACGTAGCAACTGATAAGACAGAACCGTAGGTCGCCCGTAGATCAGCCCCTCCAGTGCGACATCAAGGTTGTCTGTTCTGTCAACAGGGAATAAATTCTCAATGTTCTTGATTAGCCATTTTTTGCTAAGGTATTCAATGTTTGAAATGTAGGATGCAGCCAAAACTAAAAATTCATAGTTGATTTTTTTTGCTTTAGATAACTCTTGATCAAATACAGGCTCGAATTGAGCCCAAACATCCTCGTGAGTGGCGACACGATTCTGGTTGTTTACTCGACATGCTCGTAGAGCGTGATTGAACAACGCTTCAATCGCCTTTCCTCTTGAAGAGTTGATAGCAAAAGTCATTGCCTCATCATTACGCAACTCTTCTGGCGACAGTTTTTCTAGAAGCCGGACTAACACCTCAAAAGCAACAGGCAAGAGTTTCACAGGATAGGCGTGATCGTCCTTAGCTGTACCAGATCTCAATAAATCTGAAATTACTGGAGGGATCCAATTTTTAGTCGGCGTGCTAGTTTGATCAGACTTAACGTCCTCATCCCAAAAAGAGTCAGGCTGAATCAATGCATTGATGAAAGTCAATATGCTCTGCCAATGTATGTCCCATGTATCCAGACGATTAGCAGGCACTTTGCTCCAACCCTTTTTAAGACCTGCCAGAAGTCCATACTGATAAGGGCGTTTAGCTTCAATGAAGATAAGCAAGTTAGACAAAAAAGACTCAGGTGAACTTTCGACAGCATTCTCTAAAGCATCAACCAAAGCCGCGATCGTAGGTCCGTGCCAACGATCAACCTCCTCGAATGAGTTCAACTTTTCAATCAAAGTTCCTTGCTCTACGTACGCAATTAATGCATCCGGTAAATATGGAGAAGTTCCATTTCCCCATGATGACTCCGAATAAGCCAAAAAATCTGGGAATTTTTTTTCAGTCGTCGGAGGCTTAGATGATTTGTCAATTAACTCTTGCACATATGAGCACTCTGCATCTAACAAAGCAAAAAGATAGCGACTCTGTAGCGAACTCAGTGTTTTTGTTCCATCTTCCGCCTTATCAAAACCTATTGCCTCTATGGCTTTAACAACTTCGCTCTGTAAGCCGTCATTCATTTGACGGAAGTGATTTTTCAGCAATCTATACACTTCATGAAAGTTTGAAGCATTGAATAGGCCAGAGCCCAGGCAATCTAAAAAAACAAACGCAAGACTTGGCCAGCCTTCATCAATGACATGCACTCCAATACGCTTAGCGATTTCTAAGTCAGAGCTCAACAATCTTGAAATAAAAGAAGCTACACCTTTTGCGTCAACCTTATGCCAAGCAATCAAGGCATCACGTAAAGCTTCAACAAAAGCATTCTCTGTGTAGTACCAATCCCGGTTTTGAGAATGACTTTCGATCGCAGGACGATACAGATAACTTAGGCCTTTTCTTCGTTCCCCACCAAACGCTTGAGTCAATCTTTCATAAAACAGCTCAGCTGCACGTTCTTGCAGAAGTTCACCGATCTTCGCGGAGTGGTTAGAGATCAGCTCCTTTAACCAATATGAGTCCACCACCGTCTTAGGGTCGTCTTGCTCAATAGATTCAGGGGTAAGTACCGTGCAGTATTGCAAGATTTTGAGAGCTTTACTCCAACTCAGTGAATCATTGCTCGATAAAAATTTCTGAATTGGTCCTTTATCCAGCGCCTCACAAATTAAGCCACGGTCATACCGATCTGATAGCCAATCAGGGATCAGATCAAGTAGATCTTCAGTAACCAATGAAGAAGGAACTAGACCAAGGATTTCTGAAAATTTTCGATTTGTGTAGTAGTTCCATTGAGGTAATCCATCACAAGTCCGAATTGCGCTCACCTCTTTAACGATCTGGAGAACCTTCGTTGCTAAGACATGATCGTTCTTCTCTCCCGATTCGCGAGCGCATTCATAAAGAAAATCCAAAGCATGCCAGTATGGAATGTGAACATACCCATGCTCTTCAGAAGGAATTGGTCCTGAACTTTTATCAGCCGAAAGCAACCCTACGTTCACTAGCTCATCAAAAAACAGAGGCGCCAACCCTTTGGCCACGAGCAAACGAAAGCCCTCTTGCTCTTGCTCGGCACTCTCAAGCATCTTTTGAACAAAGTGCTTTTGATTTGTGGTTAGCTGAGCAGTCATGTTAAAAGCACTTCCATCTGCGCTAGTTTGGGCGACATCAAATTGCTTCCTGGTGGAAGATTCTTAGCTAAGTCATCCAGCACATCTACTAACTGATACCAATCCAACTTATCTCTTGAAAAAGCCAACAACTTGATGCCGAATTTTCTGTAATAAGCCTCAAGATTTCGCACCAACTCTAATTGATGACTGAAAAATCCTTGCAATACAAAATGACGTGGCTCTTCATTTTCATTCGGGGAAACGATTCCTTTTTGAAAAATGTATTCAAGTATTTCGAGTTCCTCAAGTCCATAACCTACGAAAAGAATGGAACGCTGTTTGAACAGCTGCTCAAGAAAAGTAAGAAATGAATTTTCTTGCGCAGAACCATTAATCTTGTGACTAGCATACCGCTCAAGATAATCAACAGTAGTAAGAACCATTTCGTTTGGATCGTAGACAGATCCATGAATATGAATTACAGCAGATTCAAGATCAAGGTTTGCAACTGAAATATCACTCTTTTTTGAAATCCTTGCCCCTCTTGCATCTAGCAAGTTGTCATAGTTTGTTGTGACAAATATCGATGAGATTTGGGACAGACTGTTATAAATTTTTTCACCGATTGATCTCTTTTTGGGGTCTGGCTCTAAGAGCTTTTCAAAATCAATCGCCAACTGGTGACGCCTCTTCAAATCAAGCGCAATAGACAGTTTTACTCGAGCTGAAAGCGTAGAGACTTGATCAAACTCAGCATGGCTTAAATGCCCATGCTCGACAAAGAACATTAACGCTGCATTGGCAAATGCCCCCCATCCTGGGCATCCTGAAAGCTGCGAAACACCAGCCCCTATAAATGGCACAAGTTTTTTTTGAAACGCTGCCGTCCTTAACTTGGACGGTATCGTTACCAATGGCTGTATTGCGTCAATCATCACTCAAGCGAATCATTCTTCGCCAAAGTAGTCTGGGTCTATCTTTTGAACGGTGTAAGTTGCAACCTTGTTTACACCAACACCAAAATCCATCATCAGTTCTGCAAGCTTCTCACCATCAATCAGCACAAGCTTCTTTTGCTGCAAGCGTTTTGCGAATTCAATGGCGTCCTTAGTGAACCTAGATGTCGTGATCAAAACGCCCTTCTGAGCCCCATGCCCTTCCAAGCTGCCAGTGAAGTTGCGGACTTCAGGACTACCGACCGACGCCTCCCACCGTTTTGCTTGCAAGTACACGATATCTAAACCTAGTCGATCCTCTTTGATGATGCCGTCAATACCACCATCTCCACTTTGCCCAATCGCCTGCCCAGCATCAACCCTCGAACCACCATAGCCCATTGCAACAAGCAAGTCCACAACAAGTTGCTCAAAGAATGCGGGCGATGACTTGCGTATTTGTGCAAGTAAATCAACAGCCAATTGCTGCCGTAGGTGCTGATAGCTGGTTTCGAGCTGTTCTTCTGGGCTTAATGTTGAGCTTTCCGCTTCGTCAACATTAGTTTGAACAGCTTGATCATTAGTTGATTTAGCCTTCCCACGAAATTCCAAGAATTCAGGGTATTGCTCCAATACATGCAAGTCGATTCGCCTTGGCTTAGTAGCAAGAAGGCCGAGTCCTCGTTCGGTAATTTTGAACCGCCCTCTTCCAGTGGCATCGAGCAGCTTTGCTTGCCCAAGATGAACACGAGTCCAATAAACACGATTCTTAAAACGTGTTTCTCGACCACTAGGCAGCATCTCTTTGAGATCTTGATCCGATAGCTGAAATGCTTTACCTAAGTGCTCGAAAAGCTCGGAGACTTGATGTTCTGCTCCATCAGCAATATGCTGAAGAAATGGCAACATGAAGTCTTGAAAAGGAGGTACTGCCATATAAATTCACCCTTTAATTTGCAGGATAACGTTCTTTCTAAACATTACCAACGTCTGCGACTACGCCATGTCTTTCCACTAGATCGCGTTGATGTGGTTTTTGTAGATGCTGCTTTGCACTCCATGCATACACGCCCATAACCACCAGCACCAGCCTTGAGTGCCTTATCAAAGAAGCCCTCTAATGGCTTAATACCCTCACATCGACTGCATTGGCGCATTTCCTTGTTGACCATGCCTTCTGCTTGTTCACGAAGTCGCTCAACAAACTTTGAGTGCTGTTCACCCGTGGCTGTTTCAACAATTTTTGCAAGTCTTTCATCAAGCACTGCAACTGGATCTTTGCCAAGATTGAAGCGATTGATGCGAATGAAACGGTATCCATAAGACTCCAGCGTTAACTGGCGCTCAATGTCGGAATCTTTCATGTAGCGCATGTGGTTACCAAGGTGTACGCCTTCGCTTTGCTTGAAGTGGAATTCCCAACCGTCGTATTCCACAACGATTTGAACTACCCCTTTAGGCGTGCGGCACGTTACTAAGAAGTCAACGCGATACGCTGGATGCTCATATGTGGGATCAAGCTGCTTCAAGTACTCGCCAATTGGGAATTGCGGCAAGATTTCCACATCCTCTGGCTGGGCTTGCACAAATGAAGTCGCTTGTAACCAATGCAACACCTTTGCTTCCATCGGGCTAGATGCATCTGTCTGCTCAACCGAACCCAACTTCGCTTTCAGGACTTGTCCGTAGTGGTTAAGTGCTTGTGAAATTGAACCTTTGAACATGCTCAATGGCATTGAATGGACAAACCAAATGCACTCTTGTGCTCGGCTGAATCCGACGTTCAAACGCTGAACCTTAAGCTTTTCTTCAACAGCAGACGAGTGAATTTCTGTCGATGCTGGGAATACGTATGACAAAGCATCGTTGCCAGGTGATGCAACCATTGAATAGAAGATGATGTTTCGCTCTTCACCCTGGCATGAGTCAAAGGTCATAACCTTCAAACGTAGGCGATCTTCAAACTCTCTTGCTCTTTCGTGCGCGAACAAGTGCTTGGTTAAAAGTGTGTGTTGCTCACGGAATGGGGTTATGACCCCAACTGTAGGTGGATCCTCAAGCTCAAGGAACGCCACCAACTTGTCAGCAATGAAGTTGGCTTCAGCGATATTCGTTGTTCTGGTTACTGCTTGCCCATCAATTTCCACTTGGTCAAAGCGAATAACGTCCTCAACTGACACACCACGAATCTTGATCGCTTGCAGCTGTCCGTCATAGAAAGTCTTGGATGAGTATCCAATCAATTCTGGGTACGAACGGAAATGCTTGCGAAGCATGATCGTGTAGGA
>JACCDZ012068119.1_pt1 | contig 12003 bp, 10 predicted proteins | sample 7449551 | NCBI WGS metagenome assembly JACCDZ01 (sample SAMN15323452, study PRJNA562643) | freshwater metagenome | isolation source: river surface water | place: USA:Blue River Watershed | collected 2017-08-18
CTAAAAAATAACGTAGTTTTATTCTCGAATTATAAAGGCAAAAAATCAAAATTTTGCCAAAAAAATTCGGGAAATAAAACGGTAATGCAAAAAGAAAAAAATTGCAATTAAAACTTGAAACCGCCTCACAAACTATCGAGTAAACCATGAAAACTATAATTCTATTTTTTTTATCATTTTTATTGTTTTCTCAAAGCAAAGATTTAAGAGGTCATGTAATTGATAAAAATAATTCTGCCTTACCTGGAATAACTGTAACGATGAGTTATGATGGAAAAGTTATACGGGAAACTCAAACTGACCAAAATGGAAATTTCATATTAGAAAATTTGGAAAACAAGAGCTATGAGTTCAAATTAAGCGCTATTGGATACGAAGATTACATATTCAAGGAATTTTATTTCAGCGGACACGATAGAGTTTTTGAATTTACATTTCCAAATCCTTGCCCGAAATCAATGAAAATTTGTCCAGAAAACCATTCAAATAAATTGATTCCAATCGTTTATGGATTACCTAGTGACAAAATGATTAAAGATGCAAAAAAAGGTAAAATAATATTGGGTGGATGCATTGTAAATGATTGCAGTCCAAAATGGTTCTGTAAAAAACATTCTTTGTCATTTTAAAACGTCTGCTAACATCGGTTTGGCGCAATAGCTAAAATTATCTTAACCACTCGCCTATTTTCCGCAAGGAAATATTATATTAGCAAGAAAATAATCGTTCACGCAGTCGCTACAGCGCCAAGCCGCGGAACGTTATAACACATTTTAAAAGTGACAATTCCTGAAATAGGTTGACAAAAAAGGAAAAGAGGCCTTTATAAAAACTACAACACAGCAATTAAAAAGCAACTAGCAAATTAAAAAGATCGAACTACTGATAAAGCATTTAGGTAATTTCAAGATCTTAAATAAATTAAAACTTGTTTTGTATCTTTGAGAGTATTACTTTTCAAATAGCTAATACAAAATGTAATATCATAAAACTTCTAAAAGATAATAGAAATTTTATTCGAAAAGCAAACATTACAAAAATGAAATCAATAGTTCAACAATTAAGAGAAGGAAAAAACTTAACGCAAACTGAACTTGCCGAAAAGAGCGGACTATCTTTAAGGACAATTCAAAGAATTGAAGCAGGAAATATCCCAAAAGGATACACCTTGAACGCACTTGCAAAAACATTTGAAATAGAACCCAAAAAACTAATCCCATCTGTAGATATCATAAAAATCGACAGAGCAAAATGGATTAATTTTTCAAGCCTAATCGGAATTATTATCCCATTTGGTGGAGTCATATTTCCATTGATTATGACTTACAAAACTAAAGATTCGAAAAACAAAGAATTAGGAAAAAGTATTGTTAGTGTTCAAATTATTTTAGCAGTTACCATGGCACTTTCACAAATAGTAAGTCCGTTTATTCAAAAAGGATTCTCACTAAATTTCCCTCTGTTTTTGTTGCCATTACTCGTGATTATTGGTCTGAAATTATTAGTGGTCATTCTTAACGGTACAAGTTTAAACAAAACAAACGATTTACACAAAAACTTAAAAATCAACTACTTATAAGTTTTTCATACAAATTGACGTAAAATTGTCGTATCCTTTTTGCAAAAAAAATCGATTTAAACTTCGAGTTTTGCAAAAAAGAAATCTTATGAAAATTTTAAAGAGAATTGTGTTTAGCATTTTAATAATTTTGGTTTTAGGCTTTGTTGGCGCTTTTATTTATTTTGACCAAAAATTTACACCTGAAAAAAATTACTTAACCTTAGATAACGAAAGTGGAAATATTCCTATAACTTGGCTAGGAAAAGAAAAAAATGTGCTATTATTACCTATTCATTTCCCAAATGAAACAGTTACTTATTATTTACAATTTGATACGGGTGCACCTTCAACTATTTTATATTCAAAAGCGATTACTCAACTAAAACAAATTAAAAGTAATGGGGAACGAGCAAAAACGATATTCTATATAGGAAAAACCAAAATATCATCTAACAAGTTCCAAATTTTAACAATGGGTGACAATAATACTGACACTCATAAAATTATCGGTACAATTGGTGCAGATATTTTAGAAAATCGAAAAACCATAATTAATTTCAAAGAAAACTTTATAGTATTAAATCTCGCTAAAGAACCCAAAAAATTTAAAGGGAAGTCGTTTGATTTCAAATTCAAAAAAAGAAAAATTATTATTCCTGGTTTATTAAATGGAAATAAAGAAAAATTTCTGTTTGATTCGGGAACAAGTGCCTACGAATTATTAACAAACGAAGAAATATGGGAAAAGTTGAAGCTTCCAAATTCGAAAATTAAAATTGAAAAATCGGAACAATCTTGGGATAGAATCCTAACCACTTACACTTCAAATTGCAATCAAAGCATTCAATTTAGCGATAAAAAACTAAAATTAGCCAATGTTACCTATGTAAAAGGAATTTCTCAAGCTCAATATGCAATGATGAAATTTTCAGGAATGACTGGTATGCTTGGAAACAAAATATTTTTAAACAATTGCTTATATATTGATTGCTCCGAAAACAAAATTACAATTGAATAAAGAACTTTAATTAAAAAATGGTTCAAATTGTAACTCATTGAGTGGCAGAATAAAAAAATCCCGTTATGAGTGTATCAAAAACGGGATTTTTCTTTTTAGTTTTCTATGTAAATTATGCACTGCCTTAATTCTGGTTTTTCTTCTGTGAAACTAAGTAACCATTCTCTTAGTTCATCAATTTCAAAGGGTAATAAAACCCTTGTTGCTTTTTCAAGCTCTTTACAAAATAGCACTACATCAAAACTCACACGTTCTAAAATAGATTTGGTATACATTAAAATTTGTCTTGCCATTATTTATTTTTTTAAGTTGAACAACCGTTAACTCATTATTGTAAATTTACTAATTAAAACAATACAAAGTCTTTTTTAAACTCTAATTTTTAGTTAAATATTTACCAATTTTTTAAAGCTCTTAACATTTCTCTTTTCCCAGGTGCTCCAGGCAGTTTTAAAGTTTGAAAACCAACGTGTTGCATTGCTTTTTTTATAGAAGTTCTACAAGCATAAGTAGTTAATATTCCTCTATTTTTTAACGATTTGTACATAATTTCGAAAATTTCTTCGTTCCATAATTCCGGTTGAACGGTAAATCCAAACGCATCAAAATAAATTAAATCGAAGGTATTTTCATCGGATATATCTGCAAATAACCGTTTTCTTTTAGTTAAAGTAAAGTTCGGATGTATCACAATTTCTTCTTCCCAATTTGAAGCGTGCATTTTCTCAAAATCAACCTTTCTTTCTGGAGATTCTAACTGTGCTACATAATTTAATTGCGCAATTTCCTTTAAACCAATTGGATACGCTTCTACCCCAACATAATTGATTTTTAAATTTCGTTTTTCGGCTTCTAATAAAGTGATTATTGCATTTAAACCTGTTCCAAAACCTATTTCTAAAATGGAAATTTCAGAATTATCTTCAAATAAATCTAAGCCATTTTTTATAAAAACGTGTTTCGCTTCCTGAATCGCACCAAATTTAGAATGATAGGTTTCATCTAATTCTGGAATATATATAGAAGACGAGCCGTCTTGCGTAATGATTATTTCGTGTTTCATTTTTATAAAATGCCTAGTAAAAAGTAAAAAGGCAAAAGTACGTTTTCGAAAATAAAATTCAACAACAATTTTAGCAACAAAATTTCAATTTGTAACTTTAAACCTGAAACTACAAAATCAACAAACCACCTAAAAGATTGCATCACAAGATCACAATGACTACCTTTGCATAAATTTTCATACAAATGGTTACATTCGAACAACTTAATCTTCCAATTTCGCTACAAAAAGCTATAGACGATTTAGGTTTTACTACTCCAACTCCAATTCAAGCAAAAGCTTTCCCTATCGTTATGTCTGGTAGAGATGTGATGGGAATTGCACAAACAGGAACCGGTAAAACATTCGCATATTTGTTACCTATTTTAAAACAATGGAAATTTGTAAAAACCGATATTCCGAGAGTGCTTATTTTAGTACCTACTCGTGAATTAGTGGTTCAAGTACACGAAGAAATTGAAAAATTGACGAAATACATGAGTGTTCGTTCACTTGCTGTTTATGGTGGTGTGAATATCAATACGCAAAAAAAAGACATTTATTCAGGAATTGATATTGTGGTGGGAACTCCGGGTAGAATCATGGATTTGGCTTTGGATAATGTATTACGATTTGACGATTTACAGAAATTAGTGATTGATGAATTTGATGAAATTTTAAATTTAGGATTCCGAATTCAGTTAACATCTATTTTATCAATGATGCGTTCGAAAAGGCAAAATATTTTGTTTTCGGCAACCATGACGGAAGAAGTAGATGATTTATTAGATGAATTTTTCGAATTCCCAGAAGAAGTTTCTTTAGCGCCAAGTGGAACGCCATTAGAGCAAATTGAACAGCGTGCCTACATCGTTCCTAATTTTTTAACAAAAGTTAATTTACTGAAACATTTATTACAAGATGAATCGTATAGTCGAATTTTATTGTTTGTAAACAGTAAAAGAATGGCCGATTTCTTATTAGAACATTTAGACGAAGATTTCCCAGGACAATTCGGAACCGTTCACTCGAATAAAACACAGAATTACCGTTTGAATATGATGGAAGCTTTCCAAAATGGTGAAATTAGAGGTTTAGTGACTACCGACATTATGGCGCGTGGATTGGACATTACCGATATTACGCACGTAATTAACATGCAGTTTCCAGAAATTCCAGAACAATATATGCACAGAATTGGCCGAACTGGTCGTGCTGATAAAGACGGTATTGCGATTAGTTTTATTGGTCCGAAAGAAGACGAATTTCAATTGGAAGTGGAAATGTTAATGCAAACTGAAATTACTTTACACGAAATTCCAGCTGGTGTAAAAATTGAACAACAACGTTTAGAATTTGAAAAAGATCAGAAGAAAGTCAAAACACTTTTGAAACGTGTTAAAAAAACAGGTGGAGATGCTTTTGAGAAAAAATCAGAGAAAAACAGTAAGGTTAATTTAGGTGGACCAGGAAAAAGAAAGCCAAGAAAAACAGCTTCTAGAAACAGAGGAATTGAAAGAAAACGTGACGAAAAGAAAAAGAAAAAATAGAGTTTTATCATGCCGAACTTGTTTTAGCATCTAAAATATTCACTAATTTAGAAACTGAAACAAGTTCAGTTTGACAATATCTTGAATTAATTTTCCTAGTTTGTCCATAAAATTTCTTATTTTTGACAAATCTTTTTAAAAAATGCAATTTAAAAACCCAGAAATTCTATATTTTTTATTTCTATTGATTCTACCAATTTTGGTACATCTTTTTCAATTGAGACGATTTAAAAAACAAGAATTCACAAATGTTAAATTGCTGAAAGAACTTGAAATTCAAACCCGAAAAAGTTCTACAATTAAGAAATGGTTGTTATTAGCCACGCGTTTACTTTTATTAGCAGCCTTAATTTTTGCCTTTGCACAGCCTTTCTTTAAAGCCAAAGATTTCAACAAAAAAAATAACGAATTGATTGTTGTGATTGATAATTCGTTTTCGATGCAAGCCAAAGGAAATAGTGGTGAATTATTGAAAAGAACTATTCAGGATTTATTAGAAAACACACCTGAAGACCAACAATTATCGATTCTTACGAATGATGAAAATTTTTACGATACGAATATTAGAAACATTCAAAAGGAATTACAAAATTTAAACTATTCTTCTACTCCATTTAATCCTGCTGCGATTATTACTCGAATTGAAGCTAAAAAACCTGGAATTCCAAAAGACATCTTATTTATTTCTGATGCAGTTGGTTTAAAAGACGAATTGAAAACCAATTTAAGTGAAGCTTCTTCTTTATATTATCAAACTGTTGAAGCGAACGAAACCAACAACATTGCGATTGAAAACGTACAAATTAGTCAGGTTTTAGATCAATTTTACGAATTGAAAATCAGCATAAAATCGTACGGAGATTTTGAAAATGACGTACCAATTTCAATGTTCAATGGTAAAAAACTAGTTGGAAAAGCCTTAATTTCTAAAGAAAAACCTCAAAAAGAGATTTTATTTACGATTCCGAAAACAGATTTTCATGGTTATGTTTCGATACAAGATAATAGTTTGAGTTACGATAATACGTTTTACTTTAGTATTTCGAAACCACAAAAATCCAATGTATTTGCAGTTGGAGATTTAGATAAAAATCAGTTTTTATCAAGAATTTATAACGCGGAAGAGTTCAATTATACTTCAACCGAATTGAATACTCTAAATTACAATGCTATTGAAAATGCTGATGCCATAATTTTAAACGAATTACCAAATATTCCGAATGCTTTATCTGTAACATTGAAAAATTATTATAGTAAAGGCGGAAACATTATTTTCATTCCGGATGTAAATAGTTCGATGGAAAGTTACAATTCATTCTTGAGAAATTTCAGTAATAATTCTTTGTCGGAAAAAGCCTTAAAAGAAAAACAAATTACTCAAATTAGCTTCAATCATCCGATTTATACGAATGTTTTTGAGAAAAAAGTTAGTAATTTTCAATATCCAAAAACAAACGCAACTTTCATCATAAACGGAAGTAATTTACCCGTTTTACAGTATGAAGACAAAAGTGTTTTCTTAGCAAATATCACCAATAAATTAGGGAATTTGTTCTTTTTTTCAACATCAATAAATAAAGAAAATTCGAACTTTCAAAATTCGCCATTAATTGTTCCTACGTTTTATAATATGGGTCAAAACAATAATAAAACGGGCTTGAACGCATTTACAATTGGCAATAATAATTACACAATTATTAATGAAACGATAGCAAAGGATAACGTTTTAAGTGTTACAAATACCGAAAATAGTTTCATTCCGATGCAACAAATTTTGAACAATAAAATTAAATTAACTTTCGGTAATTATCCAGAAAATTCGGGTAATTATGAAGTCTTAAAAGATAAAGAATCGTTAAAAAATATCAGTTTCAATTATCCAAGGAACGAAAGCGATTTGTCACAAATTAATGCTGATTATTTTGATTCTTGTACCAAAGTTAATTCGGTTTCCACCTTTTATTCTGATATTCATTCTTCTAGAACAAGCAATGAAATTTGGAAATATTTTATCATCGCAACACTACTATTTTTATTACTTGAACTACTAATCCAAAAATTTGTAAAATGAACCTTTTACTAAAAAACGTAACGATACTTGAAAACCAAAACCCATTTCACAAGCAACAAGTTGATATTGAAATTACAGACGGAATTATTTCTAAAATTGGGAAAAATCTCGCTATAAAAGACGGTTTTGAAGTCATTGAAAAAGACAATTTACACGTTTCACAAGGTTGGTTAGATACTTCAGTCGTTTTTGGAGAACCAGGTTTTGAAACCACAGAAACGATCGAAAACGGATTAAAAGTGGCTGCAAAAAGTGGTTTTACAAATGTTTTTGTGCATTCCAACACAAATCCTGCGATTGACAATCAAGCGATAATTCAATTTGTAAAAAGTAAAGCGCAAGATAGTATTTCCAACTTACACATTGTTGGTTGTTTGACTAAGAACAGTGAAGGAACTGATTTAGCGGAACTTTTCGATATGAAAAATGCTGGAGTGGTTGCTTTTGGAGATTATAAAAAATCGATGTCGAATGCAAATCTATTGAAAATCGCGTTTCAATATGTTGAAAATTTTGATGGAATTTTGTTCGTACAACCTATGAATAAAGACATCAAAGGAAAAGGATTTGTTAATGAAGGAGAAATTTCTACCAAATTAGGATTAAAAGGAATTCCAGCCATGGCGGAAGAAATTGAAATCGAAAGAAACATCGCTTTATTGGAATACACGAAAGGAAAATTACACATTCCAACCATTACGACTAAAAAATCGGTAGAATTAATCGCAAAAGCTCAGTCAAAAGGTATAGAAATTACCTGTGGAGTTTCGGTGAACAATTTAGTTTTAAACGATGAAGAATTAGTAGATTTCAATTCGAATACAAAAATTTACCCACCACTTCGAACAGAATCAGATAGAAAAGCGTTGATTGAAGGTGTTTTAAATAATGTCATTTCTGTGATTACATCTGATCATTGTCCGGTTAATATCGAACAAAAACAATTAGAATACGATTTAGCAGACTTTGGTTCTATTGGTTTAGAAAGTGCTTTTGGAGCGTTGCAAACTGTTTTACCAACCGATGTGATTGTAGAGAAATTCACAGCTCAAAAATCCTATTTCAACATAGAAAATCAGACAATTTCTGAAGGAAACAAAGCAAATATTACGCTTTTCAATCCAAATGAAGAATGGGTTTTCGGTAAAGAGAACATACTTTCTTTTTCTAAAAATTCAATTATGATAGGTAAGAAAATGAAAGGAAAAGTGTATGGAATTATCAATAACAATAAAACTTTATTGAATGAATAAAATTAAATTTGGTGCCATAATTTCCTATTTTGGAATCATTGGAATAATTTTTAGTAAAGCTATTAACAGTGAAGAAAAGAATGAATTTATTGAGTTTCATTTTCGCCAAGCTTTATTAATATCTATTATTATTTTGTGTTTAAATTTTATGAATTTGCATTTAGACAATTCTATTTTTAGAACAATAATTTGGTGTATTTCAATTCCTTTAAAATGTATTGGGATTTTTTATGCATACAATAACGAACAAAAAAACATTCCTATAATTGGCGAGTATGCACAAAAATGGTTTAAAAATTTATAATTAAAGATATGAGTTTAGAATATTTGGTGAAAGCACCAAAAGAAATAAAAGAAAAAAACGGAGCCTTAATTTTATTACACGGTTATGGAAGTAATGAAGAAGATTTATTTTCTTTTGCGCCACAATTACCAGAAGATGTTTATGTGATTTCGGTTCGAGCACCGTACGATTTACAACCTTATGGTTATGCATGGTACGAAATTACATTTGATGCTGATGAAAACAAATTTTCAAATAACGAACAAGCGAAAGAATCTTTACATGTAATTGCAAAATTCATTGATGAGATTTCAGAAAAATTACCTTTAGACAAATCGAATATTTCTTTGATTGGCTTTAGTCAAGGTGCGATTTTAAGTTACGGAATGGCATTTACGTATCCTGAAAAAATTAATAAAATTGTCGCTTTAAGTGGTTATTTGAATGAACAAATTTTACCTGAAAGTTATGATATAAACAAAGTAAATCATATCGAGTTTTTTGCTTCACATGGTTCACAAGATCAAGTTATTCCTGTAGAATGGGCAAGAAAAACACAGCCTTATTTAGAAAAATTAGGTTTGCGAGTTGAGTACAAAGAATATCCTGTTGGACATGGTGTAGCACCACAGAACTTTTGGGATTTTAAAAATTGGCTAGAAAAGATTTAATTTTTTTTGAATATTAAAAAAATGGCTCCGAATTTCGGAGCCATTTTGTTTTTATAATTTTCACTTATCGTTTTAAAGAGAAGTGCGATTTGAATTGTTTTTGTTGATCGTTTTCTTTAAAATCAATAGTAAACCAATAATCTGTTGAAGGCAATTGCGCTCCATTATAAGTTCCATCCCAACCTTTACCTTGGTCTGTAGCACTTAACTGTTTGAGCAGTTTTCCATATCTGTCAAAAATATACAATTTTGCATCTGGTTGATTTAATCCAATAATATTCCAAGTATCGTTGAAACCATCTCCATTTGGAGTGAAAAATTTAGGATAATCAATTACAGTAACATCGATTGTTAAATTCGTACAACCTTCTAAATCAGCAACTAAAACAGTATGAGTTCCTGGTTCAACTCCAGTAAAGACATTAGAATCTTGCCAAGCACCATCATCTAAAGCATAAATTAAACTACCTGTTCCGATAGGATTTACAGTTACTGTAATCGTTGAATTATCTGTAAAAGCATCTGAAACTGTTGCTGTTAAACCTGTTGCTGGGAATACTTCAATTACATCTGCTGAAGCATCGTCCATACAACCAGTTATAGAATTTGTTACGATAACTTGATAATTACCTTCAACCATAGCTTCATATGTAGAAGCATTTGCACCTGCAATTGGTTCATAAATATTAGTAGTAGTGTTTAACAAGAACCAATTATAAGTATAACTTGTACCTGATAAATGCGTATCTAAAACATATCCTTGATATGTAATTCCTGTTGTAGCATTCACACAAATATGTCCGTCAGTTAAAACTGGTTTTGGTAATGGATTAACTAAAACAGTAATATCTGTATAAGATCCTTCACATTCTCCTAAAACAGAAGTTATTCTGTAAGTTACGAATCCTTGAACGTCTGTATCGTTATACAATGTATCATTAATTGAAATTGGTGCTAGCCCACTTCCTGTTGGTGAGAATCCAGTTACATTATTTGATGCGATAACTTCCCATTCTAACATCGTACCTGGAATAAGTAAGTTCTCTGATACGTTTATAGTTGTTGATTCTTCACTACAAATTTCTGGTTGTGGTAATCCAATAGGGTCTCCTGGTATAGGATTAACCGTAATCACGTCTGATAAAAACGGTGTTCCAAAACATCCATTTCTAAATGGAGTAACTTGAAATTGAATAGTTCCTGGCACTAATGGATTAACAGTAGCTACTTGTAAATCTATTGCTCCTGTTGTAGTCCCCGAGTATATTCCTCCTGTTACTTGTACATTACTGTATATTGCTACCCAATTATAAGCCGTTCCAGTTGGTTCTCCATTTATATCCATGTGAAGTGTTTCACCTGAACATAATGATGCATCTTCTTGAGTTATTGAAGTCACTCTTGGAGTTGGATTTACCAATATCGTAACAGAAACTGGATCTCCAGTACAACCGTTGAAACTTGGTAAAATTACCATTGAAATTGAGCCTGTTGTTGACATCGGATCTATTAACTGAACCAATTGATTGATATCTGTTTGATCTCCATCTGTATCAAATCCAGTTAAATCGTTATTAGAGGCACTCCATGTATACGTTGTTCCTGGAATATTACTATTTAAAACAAAATCTAAAGTACTTCCATCACAAATAGGATTTGTAACAGTATAAGTTAATATTGGTTTAGCAGTAATTGAAACATTCGTTTGTACTTGAACTTGTAAGCAGCTCATGCTTGCTGGAATTGTATAAGTTACGACATAATCTCCTGGCACACTTAAACTTGGAATTATTGCTCCTGTTATAGAATTAATATTTAATCCCGCTGGAGTAGCTGAATAAGTTCCTCCTGTGTAAGCATTTGTTCCTGTTAATGTAACTGCTTGAGAACTTGAATCGTTGTAACAGTATGGACCTGAATAACTAATAACTGCTGTTGGAGCCATATTCATATTAATCGTAGCAATACTTGAATCATTAATACATGGCGCAGTTCCTACTAAAGTGTAAGTAAATGTACTTGTAGTTGCTCCCATTGCTGGAGTATAAGTTCCTGCTCCTGCATTGAATGTTCCTCCAGTTCCTGAAGTTTGAGTCCATGTTCCACCTGCTTGTTCTCCGGTAATTAAACTATATAAGTCAATAGTTGTTACACTTGATTCACAAGTTGTTGTACTTCCATCAGTTCCCGCATTTGGTTGTGCGTTGATGTTGATAGTTGCTAAACTCATATCGTTAACACATGGTGCTGTTCCTACTAAAGTATATGTAAATGTACTTGTGGTTGCTCCTGTCGCTGGAGTATAAGTTCCTGCTCCTGCATTGAATGTTCCACCTGTTCCTGAAGTTTGAGTCCAGGTTCCTCCTGCTTGCTCTCCAGTGATTAAACTGAATAAGTTGATTGGAGTTACACTTGAATCACAAACCGTAGTATTTCCATCAGTTCCTGCATTTGGTTGTGCATTGATGTTGATAGTTGCGATGCTTGTATCGTTAACACATGGCGCAGTTCCCGCTAAAGTATAAGTGAATGTACTTGTAGTTGCTCCTACTGC
>JACCDZ010216894.1_pt1 | contig 12002 bp, 9 predicted proteins | sample 7449551 | NCBI WGS metagenome assembly JACCDZ01 (sample SAMN15323452, study PRJNA562643) | freshwater metagenome | isolation source: river surface water | place: USA:Blue River Watershed | collected 2017-08-18
CCACCCCCCGCCTCGGGCACATACGGCGGGCGCAGCGGATCTATCCCGCCCGTACCCGCCACAATCGCACGAACACCGTTACGCGCAATACGCACCGGAACCGCATGCTCACGATCAGCAATCAGCATCGCACGTGACGTGGTAGGCCCCACCTCGATGATCTGCCCCATCAGGCCGCGGGCATCCAGAATGGGTTGTCCCACATAGGCACCGGCATCCAGCCCCTTGTTGACCAGAATGATGTGCCGGAACGGATCGGCATCCACACCGATGATCTCGGCAATCAGGACACGACCATCCACTACCAGCGTGGAGTCGATCAGGCCGCGCAGACGGGCATTTTCTGCTGCCAGTTCGGAGAATTTCTGCAGGCGTCCGGACAACACCAGCAACTGGCTTTTCAGGTAGGAGTTTTCCGCACGCAGTTCGGTTTCATCGAGCGCGACCTCGGTCGTCACATTGGACAAACGTCCCGGCCAGCTCATCATGCTGTAAACCGGCGAGAGCAGCCCGTTGATCTGGAAGCGCACCGGCTCGGTAACAAAATGAAAGCGCACATCAACGAACATCAGGCCCGCCGCCAACAAGGCCGCAAACAGCAGGCTGTAGCCGCCGTTAGAGGTTTTGCTGAAAAGCGTGGTTTCGATGATGGCTCTCCTTGAGTCCGTTTAGTGCAACAGTGCAGACGCTGAAACAGTGCTAACAAAAAAGCCGGCACTGCCGGCTCATTCATTTCCTTGCCACCCTCCCTGACCGAAGGCATTGATCAGGATGGGAGATGCAAGGCAAAACCGGGCGAAACAGCAGAGTGGGGAGATCATCACCCCGTGTCACCCGTTCAGCGAATCCGGTTAATCCACAAACAGCATGTCGTAGGCGGGGTTATCCATGAACTCCAGTGCACGACCACCACCACGCGCCACGCAGGTCAGCGGATCTTCGGCGACGATCACCGGCAGGCCGGTTTCCTTGCTGAGCAGCTTGTCGAGATCACGCAGCAGTGCACCACCACCGGTGAGCACCATGCCACGCTCGGCGATGTCGGCTGAGAGTTCGGCCGGGGTCTGCTCCAGCGCGCTCTTCACGGCAGTGACGATGCCGGTCAGCGGGTCTTCGAGGGCGCCGAGGATTTCATCAGAGTTCAGGGTGAAGGAGCGCGGCACCCCTTCGGCCAGGTTACGGCCACGCACTTCAATCTCGCGCAGCTCGCCACCCGGGAAGGCCGTACCGATTTCCTGCTTGATACGTTCGGCAGTGGATTCACCGATCAGGCAGCCATGCTGACGACGCACATAGGACACGATGCAGTCGTCGAACAGGTCGCCGCCGATGCGGACCGAATCGGAGTACACGCAGCCGGACAGGGAAATAACGGCGATCTCGGTCGTACCACCACCGATGTCCACCACCATGGAGCCACAGGCCTGTTCGACCGGCAGACCGGCACCGATGGCAGCCGCCATGGGCTCCTCGATCAGGCGCACTTCGCGGGCACCGGCACCGAGCACGGACTCCTTGATGGCACGACGCTCAACCAGCGTGGACTTGCAGGGCACACAGACCAGCACGCGCGGACGTGGCGGGAACAGACTGCCGGAGCCCTTCTCGTGCACCTTCTTGATGAAGAACTGCAACATCTTCTCGGTCACTTCAAAGTCGGCAATCACGCCGTCCTTGAGGGGACGAATGGCAGAAATGTTGCCCGGCGTACGGCCCAGCATGCGTTTGGCATCCACACCAACGGCGGCCACGGTCTTGGTGGCACCGCTCTGGCGAATGGCCACTACCGATGGCTCGTTCAGCACAATGCCACGCTCGGGGGCATAAATCAGTGTATTGGCGGTCCCCAGATCAATGGAAAGATCAGAGGAGAACAGACCGAGGAAGCTTTTGAGAATAGGTAGCATGGAGCTGGGAACCTGATATTGAGTCGCTTGCGTGCGAGAACCGGACCCGTCATTCGGGACGACCCGGATGTCCTTGGGAAGCCTGCATCACACCCTGTCCTCACGCTGGCGTTGTGCCTGGCGTTGGGCGATGGACACAAGTCCCGGAAAATGGCGCTAACTCTAAACAAAGGAGGTTCTTTGGACAAGACGAGAACTGTGCTAAGTTGCGCCCTCTTACGCGTTTTCAACAAATTTCCACGAGTTTTCCCATGGCCCTGACCGCCACCGAGGTCGCGAAGATCGCCCACCTCGCCCGCCTGGCATTGACCACCGAAGAAGAAGGCCAGGTCACTGCCCGTCTCAATGACATCCTTGGGCTTGTCGACCACCTGCAAGCCGCCGACACCGCCGGGATCGAACCCATGGCTCATCCGCTGGATGCCACCCAGCCGCTGCGCGAGGACACGGTGACCGAAACCGACCATCGCGAGCAGTACCAGGCCATTGCACCTGCCACCGAGGCGGGCTGCTATCTGGTGCCCAAAGTCATTGAGTAAGCCACTCATTGCCCAGTGTATTTATTGCAGAGAACACTCATCGAGTAACCGTCATGCATCACAAGACCCTGGCCGAACTGGCCACCGGCCTCGCCGCCAAGGAATTCTCCAGCGTCGAGCTGACCCGGCACTTCCTGAACCGTATCCGCCAGCATGATGGCCTGCTGAACTGCTTCATCACCGTGTGTGACGAGCAGGCACTGGCCCAGGCCGCGGCGGCAGATGCCGCCCGTGCTGCCGGCAAGGCCGGCCTGCTGGCCGGGGTGCCGATGGCGCAAAAGGACATCTTTTGCACCGAGGGCGTGAAAACCACCTGTGCCTCGAAGATGCTCGACAGCTTCATCTCGCCCTACAACGCGGCCGTCATCGAACGCAGCCTGAACGCCGGACTGGTGATGCTGGGCAAGACCAACATGGACGAGTTCGCCATGGGCTCGTCCAACGAAACCAGCTTCTATGGCCCGGTAAAAAACCCCTGGGACACCACAAAGGTACCTGGCGGCTCCTCCGGCGGCTCTGCTGCTGCCGTGGCGGCACGTCTGGCACCGGCAGCGACCGGCACCGATACCGGCGGCTCCATTCGCCAGCCGGCCGCCCTGTGCAACCTGACCGGCCTCAAGCCCACCTACGGCCGCGTGTCCCGCTGGGGCATGATTGCCTTCGCCTCCAGCCTGGATCAGGCCGGCCCCATGACGCAGACCGCCGAAGACGCCGCCCTGCTCATGAATGTCATGGCTGGCCACGACTCGCGCGACTCCACCTGCATCAACCACCCGGTGCCGGACTACACCGCCAACCTGAACGACTCGCTGCAGGGGCTGCGCATCGGCCTGCCGAAGCAGTATTTCGGTGAAGGCCTGGATGCCGGTGTTGCTGCCGTCATCGAACAGGCCATTGCCGAGCTGAAAAAACTCGGCGCCACCGTCGTGGACATTGACCTGCCCACGTCCGATCTGGCGGTGCCTGCCTATTACGTGATTGCGCCCGCAGAATGCTCATCCAACCTCTCCCGCTTTGACGGTGTGCGCTTTGGTCATCGCTGTGACAATCCGGCCGATCTCACCGACCTTTACAAGCGTTCGCGCGCCGAAGGTTTTGGTGCTGAAGTAAAGCGCCGCATCATGGTTGGCACCTATGCCCTCTCTGCCGGCTATTACGACGCCTATTATGTGCAGGCACAGAAAGTGCGCCGCCTGATCAAGAATGATTTTGCCCGTGCCTTCGAGCAATGTGACGTTATCGCCGGACCGACGTCGCCGTCCGTGGCATTCGGCCTTGGCGAAAAACAGTCCGATCCGATTGCGATGTATCTCTCCGACATTTATACGATTGCCACCAATCTTGCCGGCCTGCCCGGCATGAGCCTGCCCGCCGGCTTTGAAAAGAACCTGCCGGTTGGCCTGCAGCTGGTGGGCAATTACTGGAGCGAAGCGAAACTGCTCAACGTGGCACATCGCTATCAGCAGGTCACCGACTGGCATCGCCGCATGCCGGCCGCGTTTGAGTGAGGATGACGGAAATGTCCTGGGAAGTTGTCATCGGTCTGGAAATCCACGTCCAGCTCAACACCAAATCAAAAATATTTTCCGGCTCCAGCACCACCTTCGGTGCCGAGCCAAACACACAGGCAAGCCTGATTGATCTCGGCATGCCGGGCGTATTGCCGGTGCTAAACAAGGCTGCCGTGCGCAATGCCATCAAGTTCGGCCTTGGTATTGATGCCGAACTTGGTCGCAAGAACGTATTTGCGCGCAAGAACTATTTTTATCCGGATCTGCCAAAAGGCTACCAGATTTCGCAAATGGACCTGCCCATTGTTGGCAAGGGCCATATCGATATCCAGCTTGATGACGGCCAGACCAAACGCGTCAACATTACGCGCGCACATCTGGAAGAGGACGCGGGCAAATCACTGCACGAAGATTTTCATGGCATGACCGGCATTGACCTCAATCGTGCCGGCACGCCGTTGCTGGAAATCGTGTCCGAACCGGAAATGCGTTCCGCCAAGGAAGCAGTCGCCTATGCCAAGGCGATTCATGCCCTGATCCGTTATCTCGATATTTCCGACGGCAACATGGCCGAAGGCTCGATGCGTTGTGACTGCAACGTGTCGATCCGCCCGAAAGGCACCGAAAAGCTGGGCACCCGCCGCGAGATCAAGAACGTCAATTCGTTCAAGTTCATCGAAAAGGCCATCAACAGCGAAATCGAATGGCAGATTGACGAAATCGAGTCCGGCCGCAAGATCGAACAGTCCACCGTTCTCTACGACCCGAACACCAATCGCACCCGCGCCATGCGCAGCAAGGAAGAAGCAAACGACTACCGCTACTTCCCCGACCCCGACCTGCTGCCAATCGTGCTGGATGAGGCACTGATCGCGGAGATTCGTGCCAGCCTGCCCGAGCTGCCGGCTGCCCGTCGCGAGCGCTTCGTCAGCCAGTACGGCCTGCCCGAATACGATGCCGGCGTACTGGTCTCCAGCCGCGAACTCGCCGAATTTTTCGAAGCCACCGTGACGGCCGCCAACGGCGCCGCCAAACCTGCCTCGAACTGGATCATGGGTGACGTACTGGCCGCACTTAACCGCACCGAAAAAGACATCAGCGACAGCCCGATCACACCCGCACAACTAGGCGGCCTGATCAACCGCATCAATGACAACACCATCTCCGGCAAGATTGCCAAGCAGGTGTTCCAGGCACTAATGGATGGCGAAGGCGCCAGCGCCGATGAAGTCATCGAGAAAAAGGGCCTCAAGCAGGAATCCGATTCCGGCGCCATTGAAGCCCTGATTGATGAAGTGATTGCGGCCAATCCGGATAACGTTGCCGCCTACCGCAGCGGCAAGGACAAGCTGTTCGGTTTCTTCGTCGGTGAAGTGATGAAGCGCTCGAAGGGCAAGGCCAACCCGGGCCAGGTCAACGAGATACTGAAGAAGAAGCTGGCAGGCTGACAATGCCAGCGCAATAAAAAGCCCGCGATTTTCGCGGGCTTTTTATTGCTGAATCAGCTCAGTGCAACTGCAGCGGATTCATGCCGTCGCCCATGAACGCAATGCGGTCATCTGCAAACATGTTCATGTCTGGCGCAAGAATTTTCACGTAACGGTCAAAGTAGAGAATCTGCTTCAGCAACAGCGCAAAGGCGCGAGGGAAGCGGATGCCGTGGCGCTCGCCTACTGCCACGATATCCAGCATGATGCGGTTGATCTCACCATCATTGACCGCGCCGTTCAGCACATGCTCGGGATCAACCGTAGTGAAGGCGCCGTAAATCTCCTCCAGATCCTTTGCCAGTTTACCGGTATCAACAGCACGCTTTGTCATGCCAATTTTGGCCATGCTGGCAGCCATCTTGGCGAAGTTTCCATCCGTCAGCGATTCGACAAAATCGGTGGTCGCACCCCAGGTATCAGGATCAATACGACCAACAATACCAAAGTCGATAAACCCGATACGGCCATCGGTCAGCACCATCAGATTGCCGGCATGCAGATCGGCATGAAAGCTTTCACAGAACATGAGACTGGCAAACCAGGTATTCATGGCCAGAATCAGTGTGCCCGCCGGATCTTTCGAATACTTGCGGATAGTGTCGAGATCAGTGAGCGGTACGCCATAGAAGCGCTCCATCGTCAGCACGCGCAAACTGGACGCGTGCTCATACACCTTTGGTGCAATTGCCGCCTGATTACCGGTACGTTCAAGAAAGGCATTGAACTCACCGATGTTGCGCGCCTCCTTGTAGAAATCGACCTCTTCCATCATGCAGGCCTGGATTTCCGAAACAATCGCGGACAACGAAGCGAACTTGATTTTCGGGAATGCCACTTCCACGATGCGCGCCGCAAAATACAGGAAATTGAGATCGGTCAGCAGGATGTTTTCCACCCCCGGCTTCTGGATCTTGATCACCACCGGCTCACCCGTTACCAGTGTTGCCGCATGCACCTGGGCAATCGAGGCCGACGCCAGTGGCACCTCATCGATATGCGAAAAGACCTCTTGAAGCGGGCGCTGCAATTCACGTTGCAACACCTCCTGCATCACACTGAACGGCAGGGACGATGTCTTGTCGAGACAGTGCTGGAACTCGGTGACATAGGCTTCGGGAAACAGCGAAGGCGAGCTGGCAACAAACTGACCCAGCTTGATGTACGTCGCGCCCAGCTTTTCAAACGTCTGGCGCAGCAGCCTTGGCGTGGGGGGACGATCACCCATGGCCCACGATATACCGGCCTGTGCCAGCACCAGCCCGGTCTGGCTAATGCGAAGCAGGCCCTTGAAGGCATTGCCCAGATTTGCGTAACGGTTGCTCATGCAGAAGTCCTCTCATCTATCCCTGAGGCTGCAGACAGCGCAGTCCGCGTCACGGCGCACCGAAAGGGTGCGCATCATCCCTGCCATGGCCTCCCAGAGCCAGAGCTTGCCGACCAGCGGCTCGCCTACTCCGGAAAGGATTTTCAGTGCTTCCGTCGCGGCCAGCGCTCCCACCACACCAACGACTGGCGCCAGTATGCCGGCCTCTGCACACGTTGCTGCCGCCTCGTCCATCTCCGGGTACAGGCAGCGGTAACACGGCGATGCCGACTGGCGGACATCAAACACGGCAAGCTGGGCACCAAAGCCGATGGCGGCAGCACTCACCAGCGGCACGCCCGCCGCCACGCACGCCACATTGACAGCATCACGCGTGCCAAAGTTGTCACAGCCATCCACCACCAGATCAACCCGTGACAGCAGGGCCGGCAGCGTATCGGCATCCAGCGCGACCGTAACCGCTTCGCAGCGTACAAACGGGTTCACCACCGCAAGCCTGGCCACCGCCACCTCGGCCTTGAGGTTCCCCATATCTGCTTCGGTATAGAGCAGCTGGCGCTGCAGGTTACTGGCCTCGATGACATCAAAATCGGCCAGCAGCAACTCGCCCACACCGGCGGCTGCCAGATACAGGCTGAGCGGGCAGCCAATGCCCCCCATGCCCACGACCAGCACCCGGGCAGCCTTGAGTTTTTCCTGCGCGGCAATATCAAATGCCGGCAACATGATCTGCCGTGCATAACGCAGCAGCTCGTCATCACTCAACATGTGCCTGCCCCACTAAAAAATAACGACCGAAGGTAATGCGCTCATGACCATTGAGATCGGTACGTGACGCCACGTCCTGAAAGCCTGCCGCCTCCATGATGGCACGAACCTGCAGCGACTGGTCATGACCATGCTCAAGTGCCAGCCATCCCCCGGACAAAAGATGTGCCGGCGCCAAAGACACCAGCTGACGGATATCATCGAGACCGTCGACGCCTGACACCAGCGCCGATCGCGGCTCGAAGCGCACATCCCCTTGTGACAGATGCACGTCATCCGCACGAATGTAGGGGGGGTTGGACAATATCAGCTGAAAGTGGCGCTGCCGCAGCGGCGCAAACCAGCTGCCCTGCAGAAACTCGACTGCAAGGCCCAGACGCGCGGCATTGTCACGCGCCACCAGCAGCGCATCCGGCGACGCATCCACCGCCGTAACCGTGCAGGCAGACCGCTCACTCTTGACCGCCAGGGCAATGGCACCGCTGCCCGTCCCCAGATCCAGTACCGCGACGGCAGCATCTGCCGGCAGCTTTTCCAGCGCAAACTCCACCAGCATTTCCGTTTCCGGACGCGGGATCAGCGTATGGGCATTGACGCGCAGGTCCAGTGTCCAGAAGCCGCGCTCACCCAGCAAATGCGCTACCGGCTCACCCTGCTCGCGACGCTGCAGCAAGGCATCAAACCGTAATGCCTGCTCCGGCAAAAAACACTGGTCATCATGGCTGTACAACCACATGGCACTTTTGCCAAGCACCGCCAGCATCAGCAACTCGGTATCACGACGCGCACTTTCGGAGCCCGCCGCCTGCAGACGCTGTGTGGCATCACGCAACACATCGCGCAGCATCATGACCTACGCCTCGCTGTCCGCCAGTGCCGCCAGCTGATCGGCCTGATACTCACGCGCCAATGCATCCAGCACTTCATCAATATCCCCTTCAATCACGCGATCCAGCGAATACAGGGTCAGGTTGATGCGATGATCCGTCAGGCGGCCTTGCGGAAAATTGTAGGTGCGAATGCGTTCGGAGCGGTCGCCGGAACCGACAAGGTCACGCCGCATGGATGCCTGCTCTGCATGCGCAGTCGCCTGTCGTGCCGCGAGTATTTTTGCCGACAGCAGACTCATGGCACGCGCCTTGTTCTTGTGCTGCGAGCGCTCGTCCTGACACTCGACCACAATGCCGGTCGGCAGATGCACAATACGAATGGCCGAGTCCGTGGTATTCACATGCTGGCCGCCGGCACCGCTGGAGCGGAAAGTATCCACCCGGATGTCTTCCTTGCGGATTTCCACGCCCTCGACTTCCGGCGCTTCCGGCAGGATGGCAACGGTACAGGCCGACGTGTGGATGCGGCCCTGTGATTCGGTCGCGGGTACACGTTGCACACGATGCACACCGGATTCAAATTTCAGTCGCGCGTAAACGTTGTCGCCCTCGACGCGCGCAATCACTTCCTTGTAACCACCGTGCTCGCCAGGACTGGCCGACACGATCTCGATGCGCCAGCGCTGTTTTTCTGCAAACCTCGTGTACATGCGAAACAGGTCGCCGGCAAAAATCGCTGCCTCATCGCCACCCGTACCGGCGCGAACTTCGAGATAGATATTGCAACTGTCGTTGGGGTCGCGCGGCAGCATCAGCTGCTCCAGCTCGGCCTGCAGGCTTTCCTGCCGGGCGGCGCCGGATTTCAGCTCTTCTTCCGCCATTTCACGAAAGTCAGGATCCTTGAGCAGGGCACGCGCTTCCGCCTGATCCGCTTCCGCCTGCCGGAATGCCGACCAGGCCTCCACCACAGGCATGAGCTCGGCATGTTCCCTGGAGAGATTACGGAAGCGCTCGCCATTGGCGGCAACGCTACCGTCCGCCAACAAGGCACTCACTTCCTCTGCCCGCTCTACCAGCAACTCAAGCTTGTGACGCAAAGACGCCTTCATGCAGGATCGTCCTTGTCGCCATGCCGGGCGGGTCTGACGCCCAGCAAATCTGACGCCCAGTCCAGCTTGTCCTGTTCGCCGGCGGCTGCTGCCTTCTTCATGGCAATCGTTGGCGCATGCAGCATCTTGTTCATTAACTGCCGGCTCAGGCGCTCCAGCACCGCTGCAGGATCGTCGCCCTTTTTCAGCCCACTGATGGCCTTGGCCAGCTCCTGCTCACGCACCACATCTGCCTGCTGCCGATAGGCCGTCATGATCGAAAGCGCACCCTGCTCACGCTTGTGATGCATGAATTGCTGTGCGCACGTCGTGACAATTATTTCTGCTTCGCGCGCGGCTTCCTGGCGTGAGCGCATGTTGTCATCAATCACCGAGTGCAGGTCATCCACTGTATACAGATAGACATCCTGCAAGTCGGCAACTTCCGGCTCGATATCGCGTGGCACGGCAATATCCACCATGAAAATCGGTTTGTGCCGGCGCTTTTTCAGCGCACGCTCCACCATGCCCTTGCCCAGGATCGGCAACGGCGCCGCTGTCGAGGAAATCACGATGTCCGCATGCACCAGCGCATCCGGAATATCTTCGAGCGTAATGGCGCGAGCACCAAACTGCTGGGCAAGTGCCTGTCCACGTGCCAGGGTACGGTTGGCGACAGTGATTTTTGTGACGCCCTGCTCGAACAGATGCTTTCCGACCAGCTCGATCATTTCACCGGCACCGATCAGCAAGGCCTCGGAGTCACGCAGTTCGGAAAAAATCTGCCGGGCCAGCATGACGGCGGCATAACCAACTGACACCGGATTGGCGCCAATGGCCGTATCCGTCCTGACCTGCTTGGCGGTGGCAAACGTGCTTTGAAAAAGACGTTCCAGCTCGGGTCCGAGCGTGCCGGCAGCGGCGGCCTGCCCGTAGGCGGTCTTCACCTGCCCGAGAATCTGCGGTTCGCCCAGCACCATGGAATCCAGGCCAGCGGCCACACGCATCATGTGCCGTACCGCGGCTTCGCCTTCGTGCCTGTAGAGACTGGCTGAAATATCGCTCAGGGGCAGTTGCTGATACTGGCTAAGCCAGGACAGGAGGGCATCACCGCCATTCTCCGGGACCTGGCCATAGAATTCGGTGCGATTACAGGTCGAGAGAATCGCCAGCTCCTGCACACCCGCATTGGCACAGGCCTCACGCAGGGCAGCCTCCAGCCGCTCCGGCGTGAAGGCGACCTTCTCCCGCAGCTCAAGTGACGCCGTCTTGTGATTGATGCCGAGCGCAAGCAGCCCCATGGTCAACCTGTATAAAGGAAACAGAACCCCCCATTAATGTAGCGGGAGGAGGGGACGGGAGGCGGATTTTGAGGGATAGACGCCGCAAAGACAAACCCGGCCAGCGCTTGCCCCTCCCCTCCCTCATGATTTACAGAGGGCATATGGCCGCCCTGCCGCTTTTTTGCCAAGATGGGCGCTTACGGCATTTCTGCCCTGTGATTGCGACCATGCCCTTGCGCCCACTCTTCCCCTTTCTTTGCCTGCTAGCCCTGTCCGGCTGTGCCAGCCATGCGCCGCAGCCATCAACTGCGCCGCCTCCTCCGGTCGAGGACACCACGGTAGCAGAGCCTGTCTACACGCCCTTTCCGCCCAAAACACTGGAAAGCATCCTGCTGGCCGAGTTTGCCGGGCACCGCCAGCGCGCCGACATTGCGCTGGCCGGTTATGTCCAGCAGGCGGTTGCCACACGCGACCCGGGCATCGTTGCCCGCGCCAGTACCATTGCCCAGTTGCTGAACCAGCCGCAGAGTCTTGAGCTGTCCCGGATCTGGACGGAAGTGGAGCCGGACAATGCAGATGCGTGGTATCTGCTGGTGCTCAGCTGCCTGCGCCAGCAGAAATTCGACCAGCTCATGCCTGCCCTGGACCGGCTGCTGGCCCTGCAACCCGAAGCTGATCTGGAACAGATGTTCCTGTCGGCTGTCCCGGCCAGCCCGGCCGCGCGCGACAGCCTGCTGAAGGCGCTGGATAGCGTCGGGCAGCACCACCAGAACAGTCCGCACATCTTCTTTGCCAGGGCTCTGGTACAAAGCCAGAACGGCACCCTGGAGCCAGCACTCGAGAACGCCCGCAAAGCTCGCCAGCTGCGTCCGCAAAGCCCGCAAACCACCCTGCTTGAGGCCAAGCTGCTGGCCGACCTCGGACGCAATGCCGAAGCCTCCCGGTTGCTGGCTGACGCCGTAAAAGCGCAACCGGAAAGCCAGAGTCTGCGCCTTAACTACGCCCGCACCCTGGTCCGCGTACGGGACATGAAGGGCGCCGAGCGCGAGTTTGGCACCCTGGTCGACAAACACCCCTCCGATGACAGCCTGCGTCTGGGGCTGGCCCTGATCGCCTTTGAAAACCGGAACGATGCGCTGGCACAAAGCGAGCTCGAAATCCTGACAGATAGCGAAGAGCACAGTGACGAGGCCTATTTCTATCTGGGCAAGCTGGCGCACCGCCAGGGCAAGGCAGATGAGGCGATTGCAGCTTACGAAAAC
>JACCDZ010966474.1_pt1 | contig 11991 bp, 11 predicted proteins | sample 7449551 | NCBI WGS metagenome assembly JACCDZ01 (sample SAMN15323452, study PRJNA562643) | freshwater metagenome | isolation source: river surface water | place: USA:Blue River Watershed | collected 2017-08-18
AAGAACGCACATTTGAAGTTAAGATTCCGCCAGGCACACATGACGGTTTGACTCTAAGAATTGCAGGTGCAGGTGATAATGCCTTCCAAGGTGCTCCTGCAGGAGATGCTATGTTATCTGTTAGGGTGTTACAGCATCCTAGATTCCAAAGAAACGGTGCAGACTTAATTGAGCAGATTAACATATCAGTTTGGGATGCGCTGTTAGGCAAAGATGTTGAGGTGCAGACCATCAGCGGAGAAAAGGTTACTGTAAGAATCAAGGAAGGAACACAACCCGAATCGTTCTTGCGTATCCAAGGATATGGTATGCCAAATTTGAATAATCCAAGTGTTAGAGGCAATCATATGATACTAATCAAAGTTCAAGTGCCTAACAACTTAACAGAATACCAAAAGAATACAATCCGTTCTATTCTACCTTAAATATTATTATGAATATTGTAAAACACCCTAATCCAATCTTAGACGAAAAGATGCCAGAGTTTGACTTTGCTAATCCTGTCGTCGATCCAGTACAACTTGAAAAAGACATGATCGAAATTATGCTAGCCAATGGAGGTATTGGTTTGGCTGCTAATCAGGTCGGAGTTCGTGCCCGAATGTTTGTCATGGGGCATCCAAAGTTTAAAGAACATGCACAGGCATTTTTCAATCCAGTTATCGTAGGAGTTACCGAAGACTTGCTCGAAGAAGAAGAAGGATGCTTGAGTTTTCCTAGCATTTATGCTAAAATTAAAAGACCAAGGGCTGTGCTGGTTAGGTTTCAAAACTCAAAAGGTGAAACCCAAGAAGCAGAGTTTTTTGGCACAGAATGTAGGTGTTTCCTTCACGAGTTTGATCACTTAGAAGGTATCACTTACAAGGATAGACTAAGCACATTAAAATGGGCATTAGCAGTTAAGAAATCAACTAAAAGGAAATACAAATAATGTTGGAACCGAACAGCGATCTTGAACAGATGTTTGAACGTGCAGTAGCCGTTGCCACAAAACATCAACATGAGTATATCACGCTAGAGCACTTCCTCTACAGCATGATTACAGATGACAAGTTCAAGGCACTACTCAAGGACTTCGGTGCAGAAGTTGATCAGCTTAAAAAGAATCTAGAAAAGTTTATTCGAGACGATTTAGTAGAAATCAAAACAGACAAAACAGAATATCGTCCAAAGAAAACAAACACAGTTGAGCGTATGCTAAACCGTGCCTTTACACAGGTCCTGTTTGGAGGTCGCACTGTTATCGAACCTATCGATTGCTTTATCAGTATTTTTAGCGAAAAGAAGAGTTTTGCTAACTTCTTCCTACGTAAAGCAAAGATTGAAAAAGACAAGTTTATTGAGTTTATCAATAACTCTGCAATGGCAGAAGGTGAAGAAAGCGAGAACGTCGGTTCCAATCAACTGGAAAAGATGCTATCTCAATACTGTGCTAACTTAACCAATCGTGTTAAAAAGAAAATGATCGATCCTGTTATCGGTCGTGAAAAAGAAATCGAAGAAATCCAGCTAGCACTTGCTCGTCGTCAAAAGAGCAATGTTATGCTAATCGGTGATCCAGGCGTAGGTAAGACTGCTATTGCAGAAGGCTTGGCTCGTAAGATCGAAGAAGGCAAAGTTCCTAAGTTTATCCAAGGTCACACTGTTTATAGCCTAGACATTAGTGCTATGCTAGCAGGCAGTAAGTATCGCGGTGACTTTGAAGAACGCCTTAAGATGGTTGTTACAGCTCTTGAAAAGAAAAAGAACTGTATTCTGTTCATTGACGAAGCTCACATGATGAACGGTGCTGGATCTGCTAGTGGCGGTTCTAACGATATGGCTAATATGCTCAAGCCTGCGCTAGGTAAGGGTACTATTAAAGTAGTTGCATCAACTACTTGGGAAGAATTCCGCAAGCACTTTGAAAAGGATCGTGCGTTGATGCGTCGATTCCAGCGTGTTGTTGTCGGCGAGCCCAACGAAGCAACTGCTATTAAGATCATCAAGGGTCTTAAGAAGTATTATGAACAACATCACAGTGTTAAGATTACTAACCAAGCGGTTATTGACTCAGTTAAGTATTCTATCAAGTACATGACTGACAAGCGTTTGCCCGACAAAGCTATTGACCTTATCGACTGTGCCTGTGCTCGTTTTAAAGTACGTGACGAAGCAGATGGTGTTGTTGATCACGATGAGATTGTTTTTGAAGTTAGCAAACTAACTGGCTTGCCGCTGGATCAAATTGCACAAAAAGAAAACAAGAATCTCAAGGATCTTGACAAGAACATGCGAAACAAAGTGTTCGGTCAAGAAAGTGCTATTGAAATCTTGCTAGACAAGATCTTTATTGCACAAGCAGGTCTTAAGAGTCTTAACAAGCCAGTAGGTAGTTTCTTATTCACTGGTCCGACAGGTGTTGGTAAGACTGAAACTGCAAAAGTTCTTGCTAGCGGTATGGGTGTCGAGCTTGTTCGTTTCGATATGAGTGAATATCAAGAGAAGCACAGTGTTGCTAAGTTTATTGGTGCTCCTCCGGGCTATGTAGGCTTTGAAGACAATGCAGGTGTTCTAATCACTAAACTGCAAGAGCATCCTAACGCTATCTTGTTGTTTGATGAAATTGAAAAAGCACACCCAGATGTAGCTAACATCCTTCTACAAATGATGGATAACGGTTATATCACCGGTAGCAACGGCAAGAAAGCAGATGCAAGAAACGCTATCATTATCCTAACCAGTAATTTAGGTTCGGCAGATAATGATCGCAATGCTGTAGGTTTTGGTAGTCTTGAACGAGGTGACGAAACAGATGGTGCTATTAACAGTTTCTTTAAGCCCGAGTTCCGTAATCGTTTAGATGGTATTATCAAGTTTGGCAAGTTGGACCACGCAACTATGGCTAAGATTGTTAAGAAGTTTATTGACGAACTTAACGCTTTGCTCAAGGACAAGAACGTTGCTGTTAAAGTCGATGCAGAAGCTGCCGAGCTACTGATCAAGAAAGGCTTTAACCGTAAGATGGGCGCTCGTCCATTACAGCGTACTATTGATGAAATGATCAAGAAGCCTATGAGTAAGGAAATCTTATTCGGACGATTGACCAACGGTGGTCTAGTTGAAATCACTGCCGAAAACGGTGAGCTAAAACTTAACTACCCTGAAATTCTAGCAGTTGATAAAAATGTCGAGACAGATAAAGAGACAGAAAGTCAGTAAGCTGTTTTACAACAAATGGCCCTATAAAATTGAATGTGTGATTGCTGGTGCAAACAGAATCACCATTCACGGGCCAGATCGTGTATTGCAGTGGTGTGACGGCACATTTAAAATGTTTGGTAGAGATGAACGTCACATCAATAGGGATGACATTAGGACGTTTATAGGACTAGCAAAACCATTCTTAGAAGATAAAGAGAATATTCGGATTCGTACAGAAGGCGGGCATTTTAATCTGTTTTTTAAAGACCCCGAACTCTTAGATAAGATTTCAACTGATCTTAAACCTTGGATTTGGAACATTTTTGAACCAAGTAGTGAAGAAGAGTTAAAGTTTTTGTTAGAAAACGAAAACAAGCGAGTGTTATGCGACGAGCTACCTTATGAGAAATATGTTTATAAAGTAGTAATGCGTAGTTCAAAAGTCTCTGTTAAAGAACAATTTTTAAATTGGTCAAAGAATTACTCAGAAGATCAAATTAAAATTAGTGGTCAAACTGAACGATGGCTACAAGGACATTATGCTTATAAGCAAGATCCGTTCTTCTATGTAAAAGATGCGCCTATGCTAACCATGACTAGACTATTTCTAGGCGATAACGTTAGAAAAGTGTTCGAATATGTTCCGAGAAAAGGGCTAAATACAGCTTTAGAGCCGTAATATGCCATCACTAAGTAAGAGTTTTAAATTCACTGTTTATAATGGAATAGGTACAACCGCTACCAGTGCGGCTGTTGCCTATCCACTTTATCCTATCGGAACTACTGGAACACAAGTTTTTACAAGTGCTCCGGAAACAGGTGCAGGATATTATGGCACAACTAGTGGTCTTCATACTCTAACAGTTAATACTACTCCAACGTTTGTTGGTACAGCTACCGTTCAAGCATCACTAGCAGTTAATCCACAGGAAACCGATTGGTTCGATGTTAGTGGTGTTGAGTTTATCTACACAACAGCTAGTCCCGGATATATCGAACCTAGCAGAGTAGGGGCAATTAGCGGACCTACACGCACCGAATATGCCAATTTTAAAGGTCAATTTGCATGGTTGAGGGCAAATATTCAAGTTGATTCCGGTGCAGTTATCACAATCAGCTACAATTACTAAGCAGTCAAACAAGCTAAATACTCTATAACATCAGAGTGTTAGCTAAGGCTTGGAAAAAAATATGCTACTTAATGAATTCTTCGGAAGTTTAAAAATAAATGTGAATGGCAGACCTTCAAAAGATGATGAGAAAAAACTCAAAGAAGAGGGTATGCTAGAAGATGTGTTTGAGTACATCATTAACGACGACACATTACACAAAACTGTATTCTTCCCTATTGCGGAAGAAATGGGTAATAGCCCAACTAAAGAACATTTACCCGAAGAATGGATGCCTCTTGCAAACAAGGGCTGTATGAAATTTTACAACAAGTTTAAACTCAAAGAAAATCCTAAAGAACTATTTCATAAAAAGTTTAGAGAAGACTTATGTTCCCGCTTGTCAGAACACTATAACGGCGATATTCTAAAAGGCACTTATAAGTTAGGGAAATAATAATGAACTTGTATGAAATGTTTAACGGCTTTAAAAAGAAGAAACTAGTCGAAGGTGGTAACCTAAGTGTAGGTGGTCACGAAGCTCAACAGATTGATCTTAAAGTTCATAATCGAGGATATATTGTTCCTATCCTTAACAATCTTCTTCAAAGCATTAACAATGCTTATCAGCAATCTTACCAAGCACCGTTATGGGATCCTAAACTATTACAGAGTAGAGCATTCCTTAGCGGCAGTAGCTTACATTTCTTTAATACAGATATCCCCGATGACGAATTTGTCCGTGTAAAACCTAAAGTAGGCGACATTGACACACAGGTTAATAAAGAAAACGAAGATAATTTAAATCAGTTTTTAACAGCGAACCGAGGAAAGGTTGTTGGACCAGCAACATTACTAGGCCATCAAAAGGGTAACGAGCAATTTAGTAGCCTATGGGAACTAACTGATCCCCCTATCAAAGTGCAGATTGATCTAGAGTTTGTTGCGTTTGATGAAAAAGGTCCAACTCCATGGAGTCAGTTCAGCCACAGCAGTTCCTGGGATGATTTACAAGCAGGTGTTAAAGGTGTATTCCATAAGTTCTTAATTCAGTCTTTTACAACATTAACCAGTCAAGACTTCTTGTTACAAAAGTCTGTAGGACGCGGTGCAAACAAAACATTACAGCACATTCCTACAAGAGATAATATGTTTTCGTTTGCTGTTAGCAGTAAAGAAGGTGGTGGTCTTCGTGCCAAGTATGAACAAGTTATGGACGAAAGAGGTAAGCCGCTGTATATTGACGGCTTGCCAGTTATGCAACCTCTTCCTGCGCAGGGATATGAGCAAGATCTAACTAATATCTTTGCAACTATTTTTGGAGATCGTGCTAAGAAACCACAATTAAAGAAGTTACTACCAGACACTTGGTCTTTTACAGGTCTTTTAAAGGTCATGGATCAAGTATTATCCCCCGAAGAAAAACAAGAAGTCTTAACAGGTTTTATTGAAAAACTGTTCGGAAAAGGTGCTCAAGGACTTTACAGAAACGATCCTAACAGAGATATTACTGAAAAGAATACTGCATTAAACTTAATGCTAAACACTCTTGGCATTCAGCCTCCTAGCGACTTAGAACAAAGGCGTCAAGCATACAAAGCAGGCTATAAAATGACCAATGAAGGTCCTATTGGTTTAGACAAACCCGTTAATGAAGCAGAAGTAAAGGCACAGTTCCGTAAGAACATGCCGCACCTTCGTGATTTAAAGCCTATCGACTTTCTAGACTTGCTTGACGAAATTCATGACGGCAACGGAAACTTCAAACTACAGAATATTCCATTAAATGTTAAAGTAGATGGCTTCGGTGGCCGTTTTGGCAAGGATGCAGAAGGTAAGCCGTTTATGGCTACCAGTAATACTCCTCCGAGATACAAAGCAGGCTTTGTTCAATATCATCAAGAAAAAGGCACAACTGACCCTGAAATTTTAGGTCGTGCAGAAAAGTTTGATCAACTGTTTAATGAAATGATGAATGCCATTAAACTAGTTGATAGCAAGCTGGGTGCAGATTTTCTCGTTAATAAACAAGTAACATGCGAAGTCTTATTCTTGCCTTTTGCAACAGAAACAGATGAAGGCAAATTAAAGTTTGTAGGTATTCAATATGATAAGTTTGCACCAGGTGTAGAACTAGTACTTGTACCGTTCCGTGTAGTCGATGCTAGCACTGGGGAAGATGTTCCCGATGCAGATCAAGTAGTTGCTAGCTTAACTAAAATTGGCGGTCAAGGTAGTGTTAAATTTATCAGCAACAGTTTAATGCAAAAAGAAGGCCTTGATGTTACTGAAATTATCAATCCTCTAGAGAATATTGAAGAATTAAAACAGATCGTTTCTGACACATTCGGAAAGCGTGATCGCGCTAGTCTAGAGTTACGCAGAGAAGTAGAGGCTAAATTAAAGCCAGTGCAGATTGCTTTAGAAAAAGCAATTGACGAAGATCCTAATATCATTGGCAAAGACATTCTAGGCCAAGACTACGAAGGCATTGTTATTAACAGTCGTCTAGGTCCTATCAAAGTCACAAGTCAAAAACAAAAAGATATTATTACTCAAAAGAATGCTGCTAAGGCTGCGGCTCGTGCAGAACAACCGAGAGAAAATCAAAATAAGACCGCTGTAGTTGCTATCGGTAGTTTTGTAGGACACAAAGGTCATCAAGAACTTTTCAATTACACAGTTAATAAAGCAAAAGAACTAGGTGGAGATCCTTACCTGTTTATGGGTAATGCTGTAGGCAAGGACGATCCTATCCCTGTAGCAGATAAAATTAAAACTTGGCAACAACTTTATCCTCAGTATGCAAAGAACATTAGCCCAACGCAAGAAGGCGGATCGCTAATGCAAAAGATTAAGCATGAGCTAATTAATCCGTTGCCAGGAAAGCCTCCGCGCTATGATAATATTGTTATTATGGTAGGCGAAGATCAAGCTAACATGCCCATTGCTAATGCACTAATGAAGGCAGTTAATAAGTTTCAAGGTTACGAACACGTTAAAGTAAGACTAGAAGTTACTCCACGTGGTACAGGCATGAGCTTTACACAATTAAGAAACTCATTAAAAGCCGGCGACGAACAGAAAGCATTTGGCATGTGGAACGATGCATTCAATGGTGGAAGTTTTGGTGCTAAACAACTTCCTCCGAACTGGATTAAACATTTAATGGACGTATCTAAGAAAGGTATGGGCATTGTGCAACAGCCTCAAGTAGGAGTACCTATGGCAGAAATGAGATTATTCAACGCATTAACAATGCCACAACTAACAGAAGCTCGTATGAGTGCTGCCGTTAAACTACAACGTGCATTTCAACGCCAACAAGAAAAAAGTGCCGCAAGTCGCAAGCGTGGTGAAGAAGTAATGGCACAGGCTAAAGCCGACGTTGAAAAGAAAAATAAACAAGTCAATGAATTTGCCCCAGACAACGGTGGTGAAGAAGATATATTAAAAAAATATGCTCGCATGTGGTATAAGGGCAACGATGCTGTACAACAAAAAATTGAAAAAGTTTTAGATCGCATGGGTTGGGAGATTGGGCCATTAGAATCTGAAGAAGGTGGTTGCTTTGTTGTACGAGCAGGTGATGATAACAGTTATATAGGATTTGCTCCGGATGAATTAGACGAAGCTCGCAGAGCTAATACTGCAAGTGCTAGAGCAGAGTTTGGCAAACGTCCTCGTAAAGACACATTAAGCGATAAAGAAAAAGATAAACAGAAATCTGATAGCGATGAAGCATGGGCTAGACTAATGGCTTATGCAGATGAACAAAAGAAAAAAGAGCAGGGTGTAGGAGAAGCAGACAGTAAAGCTATGGCACAAACTGCTAAACGTCTAACTGATCCTAAAGATGGTGCTACTGCTAAATTACGTGCGGCAGGTGATAAGCGTCGTGAAGAACATTTAAAAGGTAGAGACATTGCTAAACGCAATGAAGCCATGTTGCCAACTAGCACATTTACTGGCAGTAACAAGAACAAACTAGCACCACAAGGACAACTAAAAGGTACTGCTCCTAAAGAACAACCTACACACAAACTAGTAGGTGAAACTGATAAGAAAAAAGGTGCTGATGGAAAAGCCTGCTGGAAAGGCTACAAGTACGCAGGCACTAAAAACGGCAAGGACAAATGTGTTCCAATCGGCGAAGCTTGGGAAACAGAAATGGCTAGTGCTGTTCTTAAACTGCTCGAAGGCAAGCTATGAGACAGTACAGAGTTACAGGCTTTCCTGTAGATACTTCAACTGATCCAGACTGTTTCCTAAGTCCGGATGATCCTATTCATGCCCTAAAATCTAGTAACTGGTTAGGAGAGCTAGGTGCAGAACGCAGAATGCAGGAATATCTATCTAAAAGAGACTTGCCTGAAATGAATCAAGTAGGCAATGAAAATGCTCGTATTATGCGTGAGCAGGGCATTAAGCCCGGAACTCCTGCGTGGTTTGAACTTTGGTTTGGCGGAAAAAATAAATAACACTATGAGAGCAAATGAATTTGTCACCGAAGCTAAAACAGGTAAGCTGACTAAAAGACAGCAAAAATCTACCCGCGGACTGCATAGATACAGTGATGCTGAAAAAGCAGACAGTGGCTATGTTAGTTTCAGAGTAGGTATGGCAGCAGCCATGAGCGATGGCAAAAACAAGCTCGATATCGATACTAAAAGCTGGGCCGGTAAGAAAAAGACCGCACACCCTTACACACAAGTAGAAGCAGACATGTTAAAGGCAGCATACAAAGCAGCCGGTGCAAGTTATGAAGATCTAAACCATGGTGACATGGACAGCGAAGAATTAGATACTATTAATACACACGGTCCTGTGCCAGATAGAAAGAAACTAACAAAATGAGAATTAGACAAATCCTAGAATCAGTAAGCGCGGGCGGTATGGGCACAGGCTCTATTGCAACAGCACCTGCAAAAGCAGGTAAAATGATTAAAAGAGAAAAAGGCAACTTACTTGCACAAGAAGATCAAGATGTTGCAGAAATCAGCACAGGTGATTATTATAAAAAAGCCACAATGCAAAGAGCGCAAGCAGGAATGGGTGCAGGATTTGCTCGTAGTCCAGAAGAACGCGAAAAAAATCTTGCTATCTACAACAAGCGCGACAAAGGATTGAATCGATTAAAAGATCGCAACGAAAAGGCTCGTGCTGCCGATCAACAACGACAAATGGCAGACCTAGTTGCTCGACTACCAGAACTAGAAGCAGAATATGAAAGAATGAGAGCAGAGTATAAGTCCCTAGGTGGTAGCGATTGGCAGTATGCAGATCGTGAGCAGAATTTGACTCCAGGCGAACGCAAGGCTCGCGACATGGAAGGCCCGATGAATAACATATGGCGTCAGATTCAGGCTGCTAAAAAACACCAAGGTGTGGCGGAAGGCTTGAGAGGCACTGGCAATCCAGGTATGCCAACCCCATACGACCAAGGTCGTGATGACGCTAAAAAAGGCAGAGCATATGATAATCCATATGACCAGCCAGGTGAAGAACAAGAGCATAGCCAATACAAGAAAGGTCATGAACAGGGTAAGAAGCAAGGTGTGACAGCAGGCTCGGAACAGATTTATAACATATTAGCACTTGACAAAGGCAACGCACTAAAGAAGCCAACAAAACTAAAATGGAAAGCCAGTTCTTTAGAAGATATATTTGATGCTTTAGCGGCTCAGGATTGGTATCCTTTAGAAATCAATGGCGTTGAAGTCATTGCTGGCAAGCGTCTAAAGCCGGGTGTGGCGGAAGACTCGTTAGAAGAATACGGCGATACTGCTAAAGGTCAAAAGATGTTGACCAAAGTGCAGAAACGTGCTGTAGATCGTGTAACAAGTAAGAAAGCAGATACAGATCCTAAGTATGCTAAAAAGAACAAAGACACTGCTGATCGTGCTTGGGACAGAATGACTGACAAGGATTTAGAAGAAAACAAAAAAGGTGTTCGCGCTGTCAAACACACTTCTAAAGCCAAGGGTATTGAGCCTCCTAAGCCAAGAAACTTTGTAGCTAAGAATGCCAAGATGGGTGGCGCTGGCGCCCACAAGGACAAAAAGAAAGCACAGAAGCAGGGCGACACAAAACACAAAGCTAAAGAGCCGGCATACGAATCTCGCCTGTGGGCAGCATTAGAACGTAAGATTCTCAAGTAATGCGTATCCGAGAGTTATTAGAATCATCTAGCAAAAACCCCGATTTGATAGAAATTCTTCGGGCATTTCTTCCCTTTGCAGTTAATGAACTCGAACTATCGTCAGTACCAAAAATTAAACTACACCTGCACCTAGGGCACGACGAACAACCCAGCTTTGGTAGTTTTAATAACGAAACAAAAATAATTGATGTTGCCATCGAAGATAGACATCCTTTAGATATTCTAAGAACACTTGCACACGAAATGGTACATTACAAGCAAGAAGAAGAAACTGGGCTTAGACCAGGTGCAGGAAAAACTGGCAGTCCCGAAGAAGGTGAAGCTCATGAACTTGCAGGCATTGTTATGAGAAACTTTAACAAAGCCCATCCGGAGTTTTTTAAATCAGATGCAATCAATCTAGAAGAAGGTTGGAGCAATAAGTACAAACGTTCAATAAATTGTAGTAGTCCAAAAGGTTTTAGTCAAAGAGCGCACTGCCAAGGAAAAAAGAAAAACGAAGATTTTAAAGAATCAAGTAGTTCAAATAAAAAAGAAGCAGTCCTTAGAATACAAAGAATGTTAAACAAGAAATTCGGGGCTAATTTAGACATTGACGGAGTACTTGGGCCATTAACTATAAAATCAATAAACAAGTTTATGCCAAATGCCAAAGTAGGTTTAGCTGACGATCCTAATAGAACTACTGCGGTCCAAGGCAAAACTATTAAGAATACAGATGTAGAAGAAAATTTTGCCGATGGTCGTAATCCGCAGGACAAGGGTGACAGCAAGCGTCACGGCATTAATACTAAAGCATCAGTAAGTAGTCTGCGTAAGACTGCAAAACAAGGCGGACGTAAAGGTCAGCTAGCACATTGGCTAGCTAACATGAAAGCTGGTAGAGCCAAAAAGAAATGAGATTCAACGAAATAAGTCCTCCTACTTTTAAAGGTAGCATGACTCCGGATCTAATTAAGAGCAAACTTTGGCTTTGCGATAGTTTAAAAAAATTAGGCAAAAAAAAGTTTTCAACAATTTACATATTGGGTTCTTGGTACGGAACTATGGCCTTAGTGCTAGATAGATGCGGTATAGCTTTTGAAAAAATTATCAATGTAGATTCGAATAAAAAACACATTGCTATATCACATAAATTTTTATCTAATTTAAATATCAATATTCAGAGCATGAATAAAGATGCTAATCAACTAAACTATAAACAGTTGGACAAAAACAGTCTAGTCATTAATACATCCGTTAATGACATTCGGGGAACAGACTGGTTTGATAAATTACCGAAAGGCACATTAATTGCCCTTCAAAGTCGCAATAATGCCAACGGTGTTTATAACCATATCGAAGAACTAGACCAAGAATTTTTCCTTTCAGAAACTTTGATGTTGGATGAAATTACTCTCGAAGATCCAGAAACACAATATCAAAGATTTATGAAAATTGGCATCAAATAATTTGACCTTTGTCAAATCAGCATATATAATTATTAATCAAGGAGATTACTATGAGTAAAGCATTTGGCGCCCCTGAACAGGCAAA
>JACCDZ011015125.1_pt1 | contig 11989 bp, 14 predicted proteins | sample 7449551 | NCBI WGS metagenome assembly JACCDZ01 (sample SAMN15323452, study PRJNA562643) | freshwater metagenome | isolation source: river surface water | place: USA:Blue River Watershed | collected 2017-08-18
ATGCAACCCAGAATGTGTTCAATTCTGCCTTTTGCTTTCCTGCTTGCCAGAGGCAGGCCAAAGCGGTGACCGTCTAAGCCCATGCGCAGTACATCTCGGGCACGTAGTGGGGTTCCGGCATCCAGTGCTCGGTGCTGTGGAATGTAGCCGATTTTGCGATTGCCTCGGCCGATTGGTTTGCCGGCGAGTTTTATTGAACCGGCAGCCAATGGCTCTTGGCCGAGAATGGCTTTGAGCAACGAGGTTTTTCCAGACCCGTTGGCACCAATCACCGCAATGAATTCCTGCGGCTTAACCTCTAGCGAGAGGTTGGTCCAGAGTGTGCGCGCCTCACCCTCGCCACCGGCTACTTGAAAGGTGGCGTTTTTTATCTCGAGTACAGGTGGGTTGGTCATTATTCGCTGGCCATCTGCAAAGTCATTAGGCAAGAGTTCACGTAGTCAAAGTAGGTTTTGTCGTACTGCTCAAAGGTGTCAGGGTCTTGACCCAAGATTTCATAAAACCCCAGGTTGACCACGCCTCCGGTCCACTGTGGTGAATCGCTTGAGTGGCCACCAAATGGCGCGATGATTGCTGAAATCTCGCCCGCATCGATTAGGTCTTGCACTTCTTTCATAGCCAAAGGCGGAATGTCTCGTTCACCCTCAACTGCCTCAGTCATCTCGACCGGGGTGGCATCAAGCATGCCAGTGTCCTCAAGCAGGTATGAGACCAGAGACTCAGTTTGAATAACCTTTAGACCCTGAGTTTTGTTCTTTACTTGGGCCTGCTTTGCAGCCAGCTCATCGATGTTGCTGTTGAAGGCCTGCAAATTTTTAGCCAGTTCATCAGCTAGGTCTGGGCGCATCTTTTGAATCTCTGCGTTCACAATTGCGCCGAATTTTCGCACTCGATCAATGTCCAACCAAATGTGCTCATTGCCGTCTTCGCGAGTGCCAACTAGGTCTACCGCATTCAATACGGTTGGCTGGGCGTCTGCGGCCTCAACCAATGCGGTCATAAATTCGTCGTATCCACCACCGTTTACGACCACAATGTCTGCTTGGTTCACTAAAAGCTGGTCGCGGGCAGAAGCCTCAAATGAGTGCGGGTCTTGGTTGATGTTGTAAATCAGGGCCTCGGCGGTGACTACGTCTTTGCCGGCAGCTTCAGCAGCAATGCTGGCCCAAATGTTGGTGCTGGCCACAATCTTGATTTCACCGGTTCCGGCCGACCAGCTCTTTGGCGCAGCGGCACACCCGCTAAGGCTTAGGGCGATTCCCACCAGCGCAATTACGGATAGCGCGGCAACAAACTTGACCATGAAACTCTTCATGACTCAAGGCTAGGCCTTATTGATAATGATTGTCAATACCAGCAAGACTCAGCTGGGCTGGCTCAAGCCCAGGTTTCGATTAGTCAAGCAGGAGGGCTGGTTCTTCAATCACCGATGCAACGTCTTGCACAAAGCGCGAGGCCACGTCGCCGTCTACAACGCGGTGGTCAAAAGTTGCACCAATGGTGGTGACCTGACGAACCTGAATTTCGTTGTTGACCACCCATGGCTTTGGCCTAATTGAGCCAAGTGCCACAATGCCAACCTCACCCGGGTTCAAAATTGGGGTTCCAGTGTCAACACCAAACACACCGATGTTGGTGATGGTGATGGTTCCATCTTTCATGTCTGCAGGCGTGGTCTTGCCCTCGCGAGCTACCGCGGCCAAGTTCTCGATGGCCTTAGCCAGTTCAAGCATTGACATCTTGTCGGCGTCTTTAATGTTCGGCACGATTAGACCGCGGGGGGTGGCCGCTGCGATTCCAAAGTTCACAAAGTTGTGCACGATGATTTCTTCGTCGGTCCAAGTGGAGTTAACCATTGGGTTGCGGCGAACCGCCCAGATCATGGCCTTGGCCATAATCAAAAGCGGGGTGACCTTTACGCCGGCAAAGTCAGTCGAGGCCTTCAGGCGCTTCACGTACTCCATGGTGCGGGTGGCATCAACGTCAACAAAGATGCTCACGTGAGGTGCGGTGAAAGCCGATGAAACCATCGCGTTGGCAATAGCTTTGCGAACGCCCTTGACCGGAATGCGTTCTTCACGAACACTCGGTGCTTCAGGGGTAGAAAGGTTGCGGAACACCGATGCCTGCTGGGCCCCACCAAGAACGTCTTCGCGAGTTACCTCTCCAGCAAAACCGGTTGGGGTAACGCTGGTGATGTCTACGCCAAGGTCTTTTGCCAGCTTGCGGATCGGCGGCTTGGCAATCACCTTATCTTCGGCGGTGATCGCGGCCACGTTGATCAAGGTGGTGTCTGGGTTTGGAATCAGCGGCAACGATGCGCTGGCGGCGACCACGCTGGCAGGGGCTGGGTTTACCGGGCCGCGGCGGCGTGAAACCGCGTGGCCTGATGCACCGTAACCAACTAGGTTTGGTTGCTTTTCTTCGGTGGCAACTGCGGCAGCTGCATCGGCAATAACCTCGTGGGCTGCTAGTGCTGCAGTTGCGTCAATCACCGGGATTGCGCTGGTGTTAGTGCTGACGGTGCCAACTGCACCATCGGCAACGGTAGCCGAGATGATCGGTTTGCCAACCTCAACGGTGTCGCCTTCTGCGGCAAACAGCTCAGCAACAACGCCGGCGAATGGGCAAGGCAACTCAACCAAGCTCTTGGCGGTTTCAATCTCAACAATTACCTGGTTTACCGCCACGGTGTCGCCTGGCTTGACCTTCCACGAAACAATCTCTGCCTCGGTTAGGCCTTCGCCAACGTCAGGAAGGTTGAAGAACGCTAGTTGAGTCATGTCGTTGTCCTGTCCGAAACCTAGTAAGCCAAAACGCGGTCGACCGCTTCAAGAATGCGGTCGGCATCTGGCAAGAATTTTTCTTCGAGCTTGGCCGATGGGTAAGGCACGTCAAAACCGCCAACTCGAATGACCGGTGCCTCCAGGTGGTAGAACGCAAGCTCTGAAACTCGGGCTGCGACCTCTGAGCTAACCGAGACAAAAGTGCTGGCCTCATGGGCAACTACCAGGCGGCCGGTTTTCTTAACCGATTCAATGATGGTTGTGAAGTCGATTGGCGACATTGAGCGCATATCGATGATTTCTAGGCTGGTGCCTTCTTGGGCGGCAATTTCTGCAGCCTGCAAAGCCACGGTAACCATAGGGCCGTAGGCGGCAACGGTCACTTGGGTGCCTGGGTGCAGCACCTTTGCGTTGTGCATTCCGGCAGGTGGCTCGTCAAGGTTTACCATGCCCTTTTGCCAGTAGCGGCGCTTTGGTTCAAAGAACAGCACTGGGTCGTTGCTCTTGATGGCCTGCTGAATCATCCAATACGCATCGTTTGGATTGCTTGGGCTAATTACGCGCAAGCCCGCGGTGTGGGCAAAATAAGCTTCTGGGCTTTCAGAGTGGTGCTCCACTGCGCCAATTCCGCCACCAAATGGTACACGAATCACCACTGGCATGGTGGTGTAACCCTCGGAGCGATTCTGCATCTTGGCTAGCTGCGAGGTGATCTGGTTGAACGCAGGAAAGATAAAGCCGTCAAACTGGATCTCGGCAACCGGTGAGTAGCCGCGCATGGCCAGTCCGATTGCGGTACCGATGATTCCCGATTCAGCAATCGGTGAATTAAAGATTCGTGATGGGCCAAATTCATCAAGAATGCCCTCGGTCACACGGAACACGCCACCAAGCTGGGCAACGTCTTCACCAAAGACCAAAACCTTTGGGTTATCGGCCATGGCCTTGCGAATACCGGCGTTGATTGCCTTCGCAATCGACATTTCTACAAAGTTGCTCATTAGTTGGCACCGCCCTGACCGAATGATGCCTCGTAGGCTTCAAGCCAAGCCAACTGCTCTTCGATTAGCGGGTGGCTCTCGCTGTAAACGTGCTTGAACATGTTCTCGATTGGTGGTTGACCAAGCGCAAAGGTCTTTTCACGGATGTCGGCTGAGAGGGCCTCGCCGGCGGCCTCACACTCAGCAAAGAAGTCATCGCCAATTCCCTGTCGGCGCAAGAACTTCTCGAATCTAGCCAGGGGGTCACGGGCTTTCCAGTACTCAACCTCATCCGCATCGCGGTACTTGGTTGGGTCGTCCGAGGTGGTGTGGGCGCCAATTCGGTAGGTGAGAGCCTCAATCATGAACGGGCCACCGCCGTTGCGAGCGTCATCCATGTGCTTTTTGGTGACCGCATAGCTAGCCAAAACATCATTGCCGTCGATGCGAATGCCAGGAACGCCAAAACCAATTCCGCGCTGGTACAGCGGCACGGTGGTCTGCGAGGTGACAGGGCTAGAGATTGCCCACTGGTTGTTCTGGCAGAAGAAAACTAGGGGAGCCTGAGTGGTTGCAGCAAACAGGAATGACTCTGAGACATCACCCTCAGCAGTTGATCCGTCGCCAAAGTATGAAATGACAGCTAGGTCTTCGTCGCGGTTCCCGGTGGCCACCTTGCCGTCAAACTTAACGCCCATGGCGTAGCCAGTAGCGTGCAACACCTGGGTGCCCAACACAATTGCGTACAAGTGAAAACGGGTTTCGTCTGGGTTCCAACCGCCGTGGTTTACGCCTCGAAGCATCTTGAGAATCGACATCAAGTCAATGCCGTGGGTGATTGCTACGCCGTGTTCACGGTAGCTCGGAAAAATGTGGTCGTTGTGGCCAACGCCATAGCCAGAACCAATTTGTGCTGCCTCTTGGCCAATCGCGGGAATCCATAGACCCAACTGACCCTGGCGCTGCAGCGCGGTGGCCTCATTATCGAATCGGCGCATGCGGGCCATGTCGCGGTAGAACTTGAGAAAGTCGGCTTCCCCAAGCTGATCGATGTATTTTCCGTACTCTGCGTATTGGGCAGGCACGCCGTACTGGCCGTCTGGTGAAAGAAGCTGCACCATCGGAACGTTCGAGGCATCTTGATAAGTCATCTCGTCTAATTTACTTCTTTGAGTGGCACAATCTAGTCATGATTCGTTTTCTGGTTGGAACCGTTATTAATGCAATTGGCCTTTGGGTTGTCACTCTGTGCATCCCGGCAATCAAGCTGAACCCCTATGGTGGCACCGATTTTTGGTCAATCGCGGGCTCATTCTTGGTGGTTGGTGCCGTGTTTGGCCTGGTCAGTGCCATTGTTGCGCCGGTTATTAAGGTCTTGGCCTTACCGCTCTACATTCTGACCTTTGGCCTTATCTCGTTCCTGATTAACGGGGCCCTGCTGCTATTTGTGGCTTGGCTATCTCAGCTAATCGGTGGCAATGTGCTGACCATTTACGGGTTCACCGCCGATGGCCTTACCGTTGACTCACTGGGCTGGGCAATCTTGGGCTCAATCGTGATGAGCATTGCGTCGTTCCTTGGCCGCGCAATCTTCAAGGCTCTCAAGCTGCTCTAACGAGACACCTGAAAGATTGTGGCCTTGCCCTGGCCGTTAGCAAACCCAGTAATTTGTTCACGCACGCGGGCCAACCCTGGGTCTAGGTTTTCGTCGGCCAGCAAGGCCGTGCCCCGATAACTCCCAATCTCATGGGCTTCTAGAACGTCTGGCTTTCCGTCGTGTTTTTGGGTGGGGGCCTCACGTTCAAAAGTGACCCAGCTTTGGCCAATTGCGTTTTGTTTGAGATCCAGTTTTGGCACGATGTCGTTGGTGTGTTGCAGCGATACCGTGGGCACCCTGATGCTCTGATTGAGCTGGCTGATAGGTGACCCAATAGTCACTAACCCAGCAACTTTGTAATTCTGCTGTTTGCTTGCAATGTTTGCGGCCACCATGCCACCCTGCGAGTGGCCTACCAAAAGCACTTGGTTTTCGGCGGTAACCCCTGCAGCAACAATTGCCTTTTGCACGGCCGCCTCGCTGCTGGCCAGCCCGGGTCCAGCCATTGCTTGCAGGTTTGAGGTGAGATCCAGCGGGTTCTTGCCCGCCATGGGCAGCCAGCTTTGCGTGCCGGGAATGTACACAATGAACCGGCTGCCGAACTGTTCGATGCGTACTCGGCCTGGGGCCGCAGCGGCCGTTCTTTCTAACCGGGTAAGCAGGGCTGCCAACGAGGTAGCCGACGGTACTTTGTTTTGCACGGTTACCGCCACGGCTGAGATTTCTGAGTTTCGATACGGAGCCAATTGCGGGCCAATGGCTGCCAATCCGGCTGCAAGCAACGGCACAACTGCCATTTCTACGGCATCTAGTCGGTTGGCTTGCTGAACCTCTCCGTCAAAATACTCTTGGGCAGCAATTAGACAGGCTTGCTGCAGCTGCCCAATGCGCTCAATAATCGGTTGCGCCTCAAGCGCCAGCCCAATTCGGCGAATCGGCAGGGTCAAAAAATCGGCGGCCTCGAGTTCACCAAGCAGCATGCTTCGAGCTAACGCCAAAGAGTCGTGCACCCGCTCAATTTCTAAGCGAGTAGCAATGATGCCTGGGTCACCGCCAAAAACCGTTACATCGCCCACGAGCCAAGTCGAATTCGCAGCAGATTAATGTCATTTGCCAGATTGTTGAGCGTTGCAGCGCAAGTGCTGGCGGCTTTGCCGTTCCAGAGCAGCGGGTTTGGGGTGGCCATATTCAGCCTGGCCACAACAGCCATGAGGGTGTGTTCAATTGCATCCATCTGCCAATGGTTCAACAGCATTACAACCGAAACCTAGCAAAGCCCCCAATCTGTGCAGAACTTACGGCAAAATAGACGGGTGAGTAATCTTTCAATTCAGCCCCTTTCCCCGCTAGATGGCCGTTACCGTGCTGCCGTTTCAGACCTTGGTTTTCACCTGTCTGAAGCTGGTCTAAATCGTGCCCGCATCGCTGTTGAAATTGAGTGGCTGATTCACCTGGCAACTCGTGACCTACTTGGCACCGGCAGCAGCATCAGTGAGCAAGAGATTTCACAACTGCGCGCAATCGTGACCAACTTTTCAGACGCCGATGTTGCAACTCTGGCCGAAACTGAGGCCACTACCAAGCACGACGTCAAGGCTGTTGAGTACTTCATTCGCGGCAAGTTGTCTGAAATGGGCCGCAATGACCTGCTTGAGCTGACCCACTTTGCCTGCACCTCAGAAGACATTAACAACCTCAGCTATGCCATCACCGTGCGCGATGCCGTGAACGATGTTTGGTTGCCGCGAGTTGAAATGCTTCTTAGCAAGTTGCGCGAGCTTTCTGCCAAGTACGCCGAGGCGTCAATGCTTTCGCACACCCATGGACAGCCAGCAACACCTTCAACCATGGGCAAGGAAATTGCAGTTTTCGTGCACCGTCTGGAGCGTCAGGTAAAGCGCATCAAGGCAACCGAGTACTTGGGCAAGTTTTCTGGTGCAACCGGAACCTTCTCTGCTCACGTAGTAGCTGCGCCAAACGTGAACTGGCCTCACGAGTCGGAGCTTTTTGTAACTGGTCTTGGTTTGAACTGGAACCCGCTAACTACTCAAATTGAGTCTCACGACTGGCAGGCCGAGTTGTACAGCGCGGTTGCTCTGTTCAACGGTATTTTGCACAACCTCTGCACCGACATCTGGACCTACATTTCGATGGGTTACTACAAGCAGATTCCCGTGGCTGGCGCCACTGGTTCTTCGACCATGCCTCACAAGATCAACCCGATCCGCTTTGAAAACGCCGAGTCAAACCTTGAGCTTTCAAACGCAATCTTGGGCAGCCTTGCCTCTACTTTGATTACCTCACGCTTGCAGCGCGACCTCACCGACTCATCTTCACAGCGCAACATTGGACTGGGTTTTGGTCACTCGCTGTTGGCGGTAGACAACGTCACCCGCGGTTTGAACGAAATCGATCTATCGGTGCCGGTTCTTGATGCAGACTTGAGCGACAACTGGGAGATTCTCGGCGAGGCAATTCAGACTGTAATTCGTGCCGAAGTGGCTGCCGGCCGGTCAAACATCAATGACCCTTACGCACTTCTAAAAGAGCTAACCCGTGGAAAGCGCCTGAGCGGCGAAGACATGGTGGCTTTCGTGAACGGTCTTGAGATTGGTCAAGAGGCCAAGGACCGCCTGCTAACCCTGCGCCCACACACCTATGTTGGTGTTGCGGCGCAGCTTGCCCAGCGTATTCAGACTATTTGAGCATTGGCTCGTTAGGGTCGCCTGGGTTTTCTTTTACGGTTAGCGCCAAAGTTGCAATGGTGACCAACGAAGTAATGAAGGTTAGACCAGACCAAATCAGGGTTCTCTGAAACGCGCCCTCAGCCTGGGTTACTCCGCCGGTACCGTAAAACACAAAGAGGCCTACGAATACGGCAGCAATGAATGATAGGCCTAGGTAGGTGCGCAGGCTGCGTGCTTCTGATTTTTTCTTTGGTGTTTTTGCCATGGCTTAAGCCTACGCCTTTGGTGAGGCGGCTGTAATTCCCTGGTGAACACCCAAAATGATGGCATAAGCACCAAAAAAGCCCACTTGGCTAACTGGATCGTTGCCCAAAAGCAAAATGGTCAGCTGTGAAATGTAAAGCAATAGGCCCAAACCAGCACTGATGGCGTGGTCTCGGCGTGCTGCCGACTTGGCCTGCGCTCTGCGCGCGAAAATGGCCTGGGTTAGCGCATCGTAAAAACCCCAATGGGCAATAAGCACCCAAATCAGAATTGGCTGTGCCATTCCGTTGAAGACAAGCGTCAAAACTGCCATTAGGGCGGCGGCGACTGCGATCACGGTGTGCAGAACAAATCCTTGAGCTCTGTAGCTCTTGACTGCGCTCAGGATTGATCCGGCCAACCAGCCGACCGACAGCACCAAAAGACCGATTACCGCAGTTGATGCGTCGTGCACCTGTGAGAAGGTAATGAAAATGCCGGCCGAGAGTGCGGAGGTAGCCTGTATGGCCAATGGAATGCGCATAAACACTATTGTTTCATGCTCCTAAGGCGCGGTTTTCTACTGCTTCATATTCATGAAGCGTGAATACTGACCCTGGAAGGCAACCACAACTGTGCCAGTAGGCCCGTTTCTTTGCTTGGCCAAGATCAGGTCTGCTTCACCGGCTCGAGGGTGCTCGCGTTCACCCAAGGCCTCGCGGTGCAACAGAATAACCACGTCGGCGTCTTGTTCTAGCGAGCCAGATTCACGAAGCTGCGAGATTTCTGGTTTCTTGTCTTTGGTTTGCTCTGAGTTTCGGTTCAGCTGTGAGATGGCAATAACCGGAATATTCAACTCTTTTGCCAAAAGCTTTAGGGCTCGAGAGAACTCTGACACCTCTTGCTGGCGTGACTCGACCTTTTTGCCCGAGGTCATGAGCTGAAGGTAGTCAATGACGATCATTTTTAGCGGAACGCGCTGGTTGAGCCGCCTGGCTTTGGCACGAATCTCAACCAATGTCATGTTTGGGCTGTCGTCAATGTATAGCGGTGAATCATTGATCTGGCCACGAACTGCAGCTAGACGGGTCCAGTCGCTGTCGGCAAACGAACCTTTGCGCATGTTTTGCAGCGGAATTTGTGATTCGGCCGAGAGCATACGCATGGCAATTTCGGCGCGACCCATTTCTAGCGAGAAGAAAACGGTAGCGCGCTTGTGCTTGATAGCTGCGTTTCGGGCAAAGTCTAGGGCCAGGGTTGACTTACCAACAGCCGGGCGGGCCGCCAAAATGATTAGCTGGCCTCCGTGTAGACCATGGGTTAGTTCGTCGAGTTCTGCGAAACCGGTTGGCACACCCACCATGTCGCCACCGCGGCTCTGAGCCTGCTCAATTTCGTGAATTGCAGCCTCGATTGAGTCGTTTAGGTCAACGATGTCTTCTTTGGCAGCGCCACGAGTAACCGAGTAGACATCGGCCTGGGCCTGATTTACGAGGTCCTCGACCTCGCCCTCGTTTGCGTAGCCCAACTGGGCAATCTTGGTGCCCACTTCAACTAGGCGGCGCAGCGTGGCCTTCTCGGCAACGATTTGCGCATAGAAGCCAGCATTGGCGGCAGTTGGAACAATCGAGGTCAAAGTGTGCAGGTAATCAGCGCCACCGGCCTTGACCAGGTTTCCACTTTTGGTTAGCTCGGCTGTGACAGTAATAACGTCTGTAGGTTCACCCTTTGAAAACAGGGTAAGAATGGCCTCAAATATGACTTCGTGCTTTGGTGCGTAGAAGTCGGCTCCACGAACTTGCTCTTGAACCTCGGCCACAGCCTCTGGCGAGAGCAGCATGCCACCAAGGGCGCTTTGCTCAGCCAACATGTCGTTAGGCAACATGCGCTCGTTTCCGCGGCTTGGATCAACCGGTGGAACTGACAAAAGCGACATTAATTACTCCTATATGCGACCCAATTCTGAGCCAGTACCTGTCTAGCATCCACTACCGACAGCGATTGGTGAAAAGCACTTGTGAACAGAATTGTGGATAACTGTGGAGACACGCGGTAATAACTGTGCACAAGTTGTGGATAGATTTGTGGACAATTTGTGGAAACTACTCGGAAACCGTTGTATTTACTGACAAGTGTGGTTGTGTATAACTTTAATTTTATAACCCTAAACTACAACTTTAGAGTTTGTCACGACACGCCGATTGGCGCCGGCCGGGCCGTTTTGACCAAAGTTATCCACCGATTATCCACAGGTGGATTACCGTACATTTCCTGATTTTGGGGCCTTGGCATTCTGGGCTCCCAGGCACCGGATCTTGAGTAAAGAAAAAGGGGACCACCCGAAGGTGATCCCCAGTTTCAGCTTGAGCTAGCTCAGGCTTTGAATTACTTCTTGCCTACAACCTGAAGGGTGATGGTTGCTACAACGTCGCCGTGAAGACGAACGGTAGCAAGGTGCTCACCTGAGTTGCGGATTGGAGCAACAAATGCAACCTTGCGCTTGTCTAGCTGGCCTAGGCCAGCCGCAGCAACAGCAGCTACAACGTCTGCGGTCTTTACAGAACCGAACAAACGGCCACCAACGCCAGCCTTAGCGGTAAGGCGAACAGCCTTAGCCTCTAGGGCAGCCTTTAGAGCCTGTGCATCTTCAACGGTTGATAGTGCGCGTGCGTCGCGAGCAGCCTTGATTGACTCAACCTGCTTCTCGCCACCCTTGCTCCATAGAACAGCGAAGCCACGTGGAAGTAGGTAGTTACGTGCGTAACCGTTCTTAACTTCTACAACGTCGCCTGCGCCACCTAGACCTGAGACCTCATTGGTCAGAATTAGCTTTGACATTCGATTTCTCCTTAGCGGCCAGCGCCTGCGTATGGCATAAGTGCCATTTCGCGAGCGTTCTTTACGGCACGGGCGATGAGGCGCTGTTCCTGAACAGAAACACCGGTGATACGACGAGCGCGGATCTTGCCGCGGTCTGATACGAACTTGCGAAGGGTTGCAACGTCCTTGTAGTCAATAACGCCGACCTTGATTGCCTTTGCTGGCACGTCCTTCAAGTTCTTTGCATTGCGCTTTGGCTTCTTGCTGTTGCGAGGATCGCTCTTTGCAGCCATGATTTCTCCTAAATTTTGTCTTTAAAGTCTGATTAGAACGGGGTGTCGTCGCCGGTAGCAGCGGTACCTGGGTTAGCCCATGCGTCATCTGCAGGCTTTGAGGCCTTAGATGCTGCAGGCGCTGAGCCCCAAGGGTCACTTGCTACTGCCGCTGCGCCTGAACCGGCGCCAGCTTCGCGAGCTCGACGAGTAACTGATGCGGTTGCTGAACGCAATGACGGACCAATTTCCTCGATTTCAAGCTCTAGTGAAGCGCGAGCCTCACCCTGTGCTGTTTGGTAGGCAGAAGCGGGCTTTAGACGCCCAGTGACCACGACGCGGGTTCCCTTGGTGAGTGACTGAGCGATGTTCTCAGCAACCTCACGCCAGGCGGTGCAGCGAACCCAAACGGTTTCGCCGTCATCCCACGCGCTGGTTTGACGATTGTAGGTACGTGGAGTTGAACCCACGTTCAAAGAAACAACTGCGATACCGCCCTGGGTGTAGCGAAGTTCAGGGTCGTTACCTAGGTTTCCAACAATCGTTACGTTGACTTCCCCGGCCATGTGACTTTACTCGGCCTTCTTGGTTGATGACTTTGCAG
>JACCDZ011160830.1_pt1 | contig 11986 bp, 8 predicted proteins | sample 7449551 | NCBI WGS metagenome assembly JACCDZ01 (sample SAMN15323452, study PRJNA562643) | freshwater metagenome | isolation source: river surface water | place: USA:Blue River Watershed | collected 2017-08-18
CAGTCGAACGTTTGCATATGCCAGTGCTGGCATTGCGGGACGTTGTCGTCTATCCGCATATGGTAATTCCATTGTTCGTCGGGCGGGCGAAGTCCATCAAGTGTCTTGATGCGGCCATGGATAAAGACAAGCAGATTTTCTTGGTTGCGCAAAAAGATGCGACTTTAGACGATCCTAGCGAAGCTGATTTATATCGCGTCGGTACTGTGGCGACCATTTTACAGTTGTTGAAACTGCCAGATGGTACGGTAAAAGTGTTAGTGGAAGGTGGTCGTCGAGCGCGGGTCGCTGGTTTCACTGAAACCGAAAACACTTTTATGGCCTATGTTGATGTGATTGCCACGCCGGAAATAGATAGCCGCGAGCAAGAAGTATTCTTGCGCTCCGCCGTGAGCCAGTTTGAAGGCTATATCAAGCTGAACAAAAAAATTCCGCCAGAAGTGTTAACGGCCTTATCAGGCATTGACGATGCGGCGCGTCTTGCCGATACCATGGCTGCACATATGCAGTTAAAAATCGAAGACAAGCAAAAAGTTCTAGAAATTGTCGACGTGACTGAACGATTAGAGTTCCTCATGGCGATGATGGAAAGTGAAATAGATATTCTGCAAGTTGAACGCCGCATCCGCAGCCGCGTGAAGAAGCAGATGGAAAAGAGCCAGCGTGAGTATTACCTCAACGAACAGATGAAAGCGATCCAGCGTGAGCTCGGTGAGCTTGATGATGCTCCTGACGAATTTGAAGCCATCAATCGTAAGATTGAAGCGGCCAAAATGCCGACGGAAGCAAAAACTAAAGCGTCTGCCGAACTCGCCAAATTAAAAATGATGTCACCAATGTCTGCAGAAGCGACTGTGGTGCGCTCTTACATCGATTGGTTGACGCAGGTGCCTTGGACTTCTCGTTCAAAAGTGAAGAAAAACTTAGCGCTTGCCGAAGAGATTTTGAATGCCGACCATTACGGTTTAGATAAAGTAAAAGAGCGGATCCTTGAATATCTGGCAGTGCAACAACGCGTCAATAAATTAAAAGGGCCAATCTTGTGCTTAGTCGGCCCACCAGGCGTTGGTAAAACTTCACTGGGTCAATCCGTTGCCAAGGCCACTGGCCGCAAGTATGTGCGGATGGCGCTAGGTGGTGTGCGTGATGAAGCGGAAATCCGCGGACATCGTCGCACCTATATTGGCTCTATGCCAGGCAAGATCATCCAAAAAATGGCAAAAGTTGGCGTCCGTAATCCACTGTTTTTACTTGATGAAATCGATAAGATGGCATCCGATTTCCGTGGAGATCCTGCCGCAGCCTTGCTTGAGGTGTTAGACCCTGAGCAGAATTCGGCCTTTAGCGACCACTACTTGGAAGTTGATTACGACTTATCCGACGTAATGTTCTTCGCCACAAGCAACAGCTTGAATATTCCTGAAGCTTTGCTTGATCGGATGGAAGTGATTCGTCTTTCTGGTTACACCGAAGACGAAAAGCTGAACATTGCTAAGCAGCATTTGATTAATAAACAAATTGAACGCAATGGCTTACGTAAAGGCGAGTTGTCAATTGAAGACAGCGCAATTATTGGCATCATTCGTTATTACACGAGGGAAGCTGGCGTTCGAAGTTTAGAGCGCGAGATTTCCAAGTTATGTCGCAAAGCCGTGAAGCAAATTTTGCTAAGCAAAGCGCAAAAAACTGTGGTGATAAACCAAGCCAATTTGGAAGAGTTCCTTGGCGTCCAGCGTTTTGATTACGGTAAAGCCGAAGATAGTAACCGTATTGGTCAAGTCACAGGGCTGGCGTGGACTTCAGTAGGCGGTGATTTACTGACTATTGAAGCCGCTGCTGTGGTGGGCAAGGGGAAACTGACGCACACCGGTTCGCTTGGTGATGTGATGAAGGAATCTATCCAAGCCGCGATGACAGTGGTGAGAAGTCGGGCTGAAGCCTTACGGATCAATGAAGATTTCTACGAAAAGCGTGATATTCATATCCACGTACCTGAAGGCGCCACTCCAAAAGATGGTCCAAGCGCAGGTATTGCGATGGTCACCGCTTTGGTTTCAAGTTTAACTGGCAATCCAGTGCGAGCTGATGTCGCGATGACCGGTGAAATTACTTTACGTGGTGAAGTGTTACCAATTGGTGGGCTGAAAGAGAAACTTTTGGCGGCGCATCGGGGTGGCATCAAGCGGGTTTTAATCCCACATGACAACGTTCGGGATTTAAAAGACATCCCGGACAACGTTAAAGGGGATATTGAAATTTGTCCTGTGAAGTGGATTGATGAGGTGTTAGATCTGGCTTTACAGGAGCCAACTGCACGTATCACTGTGTTAAATGAGGAAAAAACTGCCACTAAGAGCAAAAAAAGCCAAAAAAATGTGGTTTAGGGGCTTTTCAATTGCGTAGGCTGTGCTAATTTAGGGGCAGTTTCGGTGCAGCCCTTGTGTGACAAGGGCTGGCGAGACACCAACAAATTTTGAGGTCACTTGGATTTGTGCTTGCAAGCGCTTTGCATGCTTGATATAACAAAGGCCGAAAACAAGAACGTATTTAATTTTGGTTGTAGAAAATAATAACAATTGAAGGGGATGATATTGTGAACAAGTCTCAACTTATCGACAAAATTGCTGCAGGTGCAGACATTTCTAAAGCGGCAGCGGGTCGTTCTCTTGACGCGGTCATTGAAGCCGTTACTGAAGCTTTAAAGGAAGGTGACTCAGTTGCTTTAGTTGGTTTTGGTACTTTCGCAGTACGTGAGCGCGCAGCTCGTACTGGCCGTAATCCACAAACTGGCGACCCAATCCAAATCCCATCTGGAAAGATCCCATCTTTCAAGCCGGGCAAAGCTTTAAAAGACAGCGTTAACTAAGATCTGCTGATCCGGTACGCCGGATGAACAGACCAAGCGACCAAGGACCGCAACGCAAAGTATTTAGTGACTATCTAGTTTGCAAAGCAGAGTGTTCCGTGCCTTAACCGCTTCTATAAAAAAGGCGCATCTGTTAAGATGCGCTTTTTTTTTAAGCCAGCAATTGCAGCGATAAGAGATTTAGTAAGCATGTTAGAAAAAATCAGAGAAGGTTCGCAGGGAGTTATTGCTCAGGTCGTGCTGGGTTTAGTCATCCTGACGTTCGCAGTTTCCGGGGTAAGTAGCTATTTCAACCGTTCGGCTGACCAATCCGTTGCCGTTGTCAATGGCGAAGAAATTAGTCGACCTGAATTTGAGCAAGCGTTACAAAATGAACGTGCTCGTCAAGAACAGCAATTTGGCGAAATGTTTAGTCAACTTGCCGCTAATCCAGATTACATGAACAATCTGCGCAAGTCGGTGTTAGACCGGCTGATCGATGATGCGTTGTTGAAGCAACAAGCAGCAAAACTCGATATCACCATCAGTGACCAGTTCTTGATGGATGCGATCCGTAAGATGAAAGAATTTGAAGTAGACGGTGTATTTAACAATGACCGTTACTTAGCGTTGTTACGTCAAAACAATCTGACGCCGAACCAATTTCGCGATTTAATGCGGGATAACTACAGCCGAGTGCAAATCACTGCAGGTATTGCCGGTTCAGAATTTGCGCTGCCAAGCGAGTTAAAGTTCCTGGTAAACCTGCAGCAACAAACTCGTGACTTTGATTTCGCCTTAATTAAGGCCGCTGACCAAGCAGCAGCTGTTGAAATCAGCGATGAAAAGTTAAATACCTGGTATAGCTTAAACCAACAGCGTTATGCGACGCCTGAACAACTGTCGTTGCAATATGTGCTGTTAAAAGGTGGTGACCTAGCGAAGAACATTCAAGTGTCAGACGCTGATATCGAAACCTACTACAACGCGAATTTATCGCGCTATCAAGGTGAAGAACGTCGTCGTGTTTCACATATTTTGTTAGAGTCTGCTGAAGAAAATTTAGATATCTACAACAAAGCCGCTGAGTTATTAAAGCAACTGCAAGCCGGTGCCGATTTCGCAGAACTCGCAAAGAAAAATTCTTCTGATACCGTTTCAGCCGAGAATGGTGGTGATTTAGATTTCATCACTAAAGGGGTGATGGATCCTGAATTTGAAACTGCCGCATTTGCCTTGGCTAAAGCAGGTGATTTGACGGGTGTTGTTAAATCGTCGTTCGGTTATCACATTATCAAATTGACTGAAGTTGAAGCTGCAACTGTAAAACCGCTGGCTGAAGTGAAAGCGCAAATTGTCGCTGCAGTGCAAGCAGAAAAAGCGGCAGAACAGTTTGCTGAAATGCAGCAAAAATTAGCTACTGTCAGTTTTGAAGTCGCAGACACTTTAGACGACGCAGCAAAAGCTGTTGGTTCGACGGTGCAAACAACTGCATTATTTAGCAAAGATAACGTCCCAGCTGATTTAAATTATCCTGCGGTGTTAAACGTGGTTTTCGGAAGTGACTTTATCGAAGGTCAAGTAAACAGCGAAGTGATTGAAGTTGCACCGCAAACAGTACTTGTTGCCCGGGTCGTAGAGCACAAAGCACCAAAAACTCGTACCTTCGACGAAGTGAAAACTGAAGTACAAACCGCTTATGTCGCTGAGCAAAGCGCTGAATTGGCGAAAGCTAAAGCAGAAAAGTTAGCGGATGAGCTGGCTACAGGTAAAGCTGTTGTTGATTTGGTTGCTGCTGAAAAATTAACTTTAGAAAAAGTCACCGCTAATCCTCGCTTCGGCGGTGCTATGGATGCACAAATCCGCAACAAAGCATTTGAGTTAGCAAAACCTGCGGAAGGTAAGTTCACCGCCGGTGCCACTGCAGTGCAATCAGGCGATGCCGCCTTAGTGATTTTAAATAAGGTCACTGACGTGCCGGCTGCCACTGAACCTACAATTGAAGAGTTGCAAGGTTATGCATCGCAATTGAGTCAAAGCAATTATGAAGTAGTGCGCAAAGCGCTGCGGGAAAAAGCTGAAATAGTGAAGCATGATATCAATGCAACTGTGCAAGAGTAATTAATCTGCACGCAAAAAAGGTCAGCAATCGCTGACCTTTTTTATTTCATCTGCTGGCAGTTCACCCTTGACCACTACACCTGCCGAAAGTTTTGCGCTTGATTTAACGCTTATCGATGGCGGTAACCAATCACTTTAAGTTCTCAGGACCAGGCGTTGTCTTGCTCACCGTAAACAGCATTCTTGTATTTCAGTTCAGGGGGCAAGCCAGTTAGGCTATAGTGCGCTCAATCGCAGCATGCGGCCATTTAACGACCGACACTTAAAACTGGATACTCTTCATTAGTTTGCGGCTGTAATCATGCGTAGGCTGGTTAAACACGTCCAGGGTCGGCCCATAGTCCAAGCAACGCCCTTGGTGTAATACCATGGTTTGGTCGGCAAAATGGCGCACTAGACGTAATTGGTTGGTGATCAAAATATAGGACAAACCAGTTTTTTGCTGAAGATCTAGCAATAAGTTCACAATTTGCGCCCGTAAAGATGGGTCTAAAGCCGTCAACGCCTCGTCCAAAATTAAGACTTTCGGATCGAGAATGAGGGCGCGTGCCAACGCGACACGTTGTAATTGACCGCCGGAAAACATATGCGGGTAATAATTGCCGTGTTCATTCAGCAGCCCGAGTAATTTCAGGGTATTCGCAATTTTCTCGTTGCGTTGCTCCTCGTTTAATACTGTCGAGTAACGAAGCACCGCATGCAAAATGTCAGAAATTTTTTGGTTCGGGCTCAATGAGCGGGCAGGGTCCTGGAAAATATACCGTATAAGGTGATTGGTTTTTTGGTAATCCCGGCAGTTCAAAGGCGACCCGCCAAATAAAATTTCGCCGTGCTCCGGTTGCTCGATGCCGACCAACACTTTGGCTAAGGTACTTTTGCCAGAGCCAGTTTCACCAACCACCGCAAGTGTTTGCCCACTTTCTAAGGCAAAACTAATATCAGTGAGTGCTTGGATTTTTTTGCTCCGAAACATGCCTTCAGCTTTATGATAAGCCTTACTAAGCTGTCTTACTTCCAGCAACTGACTCATGATGATTAAACCTTACTCAGTGGGAAATGACAGCTGAAATGATGGTTCTGGACACGCTCAGGCATTGGTGTTTTCACACATTCCTTACGAGCGTTCGGACAACGTGGCCCTAAGCGGCAACCGATCGGCAAATGTTGCAGAGTCGGAATACTGCCGTGTAATGCATACAATTGTTGTTTAAAGGCCAGTTCCGGTTGGAATTCCGGCACGCTCTTTATTAGAGCATTGGTATAAGGATGAAGTGGCTCTTTTAAAATCGTCTCGGTATCGCCAGCTTCGACCAACTGTCCGCAATACAACACACTTAAGCTATCGGTATTTCGCGCTACGGTCTCCAATTCGTGGCTAATCAATAAAATGGAGGTGCCCTTGAGTTGATTAAAACTGGCCAAAAGTCGGAAGAGCTGTGCTTGTGTGGTACTTTCCAAAGCGGTCGTAGGCTCATCGGCAATCAGCAGCTTTGGATTTTTCGCGATAGCCATGGCAATCGATATTTTTTGGCAAACCCCTTCCGAGAGTTGGTAGGGATAACTATGCCAAACTGCCAAATGATCACGAATACCGACCTTGTGCAGTAATGCGATGGCGCGCTTTTTCCGAGCATATGCTCGTTGCCACCAAGGACCGTCTAACAGATGCGTCGGGATTGATTCGGTCAACTGTTCGCCAATGCTGGCTGTTGGGTCCATGCTGCGGCTTGGTTCTTGGTAAATCATCGCAATATCGCGGCTGATGATTTGTCGTTGCTTGTGATAAGGCAGCCGCATCAAATCTTCACCGCACCAACTAAAACGGTCGGCAGAGATACGCCAGCGTTCGTGCAGAACGCCCATAATGGCTTTGGCAATAAGACTTTTACCTGAACCAGATTCACCAACTAGTCCCCGGATCTCGCCTTCTTTGAGGTTCAAGTTGACGCGGTCGACAGCCCGAATGATCCCTTCGGGAGTTTCGAGTTCAAGGGTTAAATTGCGGATATCTAAAAGTTGCATTAGTTTTCCCGCCGTTTTTTCATCGCCACACGCAGGCCGTCACCGACTAAATTGACTGAAAGCACTGCAATAAAAATCAGCATGCCGGGGAGGGCGACTGTCCAAGGGGCCAAATAAATAGAGTCGAGTGAATCGGCGATCATTGACCCCCATTCTGCGGTCGGTGATTGTGCGCCAAGCCCTAAAAATCCGAGTGCGGCAATATCTAAGATTGCCGTCGACAATGCCATCGTCGACAATAAAATCAGCTGTTCCCAGACGTTGGGCAGTATAACGGAGAATAAGATTTGCCAGTCATTTGCACCGTCTAATCGATAGGCCACAACGTAGTCTTGTTTGAGTTGATCTTGAATTGCGTTACGCACACCGTGTACAAATTGTGGTAATAGCGCCAGCATAATGGCCCAAATGGTATTCGTTAATCCTGGACCAAGCACCGCGACGATCACAATTGCCAGCAATAAGCTTGGTATAGTTAAAGCTAAATCTAATAAGTGGTTAAAAATGCTGGATTTAAAGCCCTTACTCATCCCTGATAAGGCACCAAGTAATAAGCCGCCAGCAAGAGCACCCAGTACCGCCAATATCGCAAGCCCAAAGGTGTAACTAGATCCACGCATTAGTCTGGATATTAAGTCCCTGCCCAAATCGTCAGTACCAAGCGGATACTTCACCATCCCTTCAGCCTGCCAAGATGGCGGTAGCAGCAGAAATTCTGGATCTTGAAAATAAGGGTCATGCGGAATTAAAACCAGCGTTACCAGTGCTAACAACAGCAAAATGGCAATGCCGGCTAAGCCGAATAATGCCGTATGTTGGCGAGAGAAATGCCCCCACAGCAACTGAAATGGGCCGCGGTTATATTCTTCATAATAAAGCCGAAATTTTTTCATTTAAAACTTCCGGGCCAATGGATTAAATAATGTATGGAGTACCTCGGTACTAATATTGACCACGATGACTAAGGTAGAAATGACCAGAACTCCAGCTTGAATTGCCGTGTAGTTGCGTTGATAAATGCTGTCAATGAGCCATTGACCAATACCTGGCCAAGAAAAAACCACTTCCGTTAACATCGCGAGGGTAATTAGGGTGCTAAATTGCAAACCAATTTGCCGTGTCACCGGCAGCAATGCGTTTCGTAAGCCATGTTTATAAAGGACTTGTGCCCGGTTTAAGCCTTTCGCCCGCGCAGTTTTGATATAGTTTTTATCAAGCACATTGAGCATTGATTCTCGGACAAATCGCATCATTACCGTGGTTGGATAAGTTGCCAACACCAACGTCGGTAAAGTTAAATGGACTAGTGCGTCGCGAAATGCAGCGTGTTTGTACGGCAAGTCCGACAGCCAAATATCCAAAAGCATAAAGCCAGTATGATGCGGGACTTCGTAAAGTACGCCAATCCGTCCCGAGGTCGGCAACCAGCCAAGCTGTAACGAAAACACCATAATTAACAATAGCGCCCACCAGAACACTGGCACCGAATAACCGACTAAGGCAAAACCAGAAATTGCGTTATCTAGCCATTTATCTTTGCGAACTGCCGCGATGATGCCGCTTGGGATCCCCAAAAACAAAGAAAGGATTAAGGCATAAGAGGCTAGTTCTAAAGTGGCGGGCAGTACAGTTCGCACTTCAGCCAACACTGGTTGTTGGCTAGAAAATGATAAACCCCATTCTCCAGCAACAATGCGACGAGTGTAATCGATGTACTGACGTAAATAACCATGGTCTAGGCCCATGGCCTGACTCAATTCTTGTCGCTGTTCACTTGGAATATCTCGAAGCCCAGTGATATTCGCGAGCAAGTCGCCTGGAAACATAAAGTTTAAACTGAATGAAAATACCGTCAGTGCAACCAAAACAAACGCGAGCAAAAATGCTCGACGTGCGAGATAGCGAAACATCATCGGGTTTTACCTGCTGCGGTAAAGCTTATGCCGCCGTAAGGGTTAATCTGCATGCCGGTGACTTTTGAACTTTTGACCTGGAAGCGACGAGAATGAGCGATTGGAATTAATGGCACCTGTTCTGCGACATAATCTTGCGCGAGGAAATACAGTTCTCGGCGTTTGCTTACGTCAGCGGTTAACACCGCATCAGCAATCAGCTGATCGTACTGGCTATCACACCAGTTCGTTCTATTACTTCCTGAAATTGCTGAAGCACAGCTAAGCAGTGGACGCAGGAAGTTATCCGGATCAGCATTGTCGGCAGTCCAGCCTATCAGTACTGAGTCGTGTTCGCCTGCGCGTAATTTTCGACGAAAGGTGTTCCATTCAAAGGATACGATGTTGGCACTGACACCAATTTTCGCTAAATCAGCCTGCAATAGCTCAGCCATTTTCAATGCATTAGGGTTATACAGCCGCTGGACTGGCATGGCCCAGATATCAAGGCTAAAACCATTCGGATAGCCGGCTTCATCGAGCAGTTGTTTTGCTTTCACCAAATCAAAATTACTATGCTGACCATCAGGATTGTAACCCCAAGAGTTTGGTGGCAGTACTGAGTTTGCTTCTTCCGCCTGGCCAAAATACACCGCTTGCAAAATACTTTGTTTATTCACGGCATAAGCCAAAGCTTGACGCACTTTCACATTATTAAACGGCGCTTTTTGCGTGTTAAAGGCCCAGTACCCAACGTTTAGGCTAGTTTGTTGGTCAACTTTAAAGTCTTTACGTTTTGCCAATAAAGATAATTCCGCGAGCCGAGGGATCGGTGCCACGTCACATTCGTGAGTTAATAATTTGGCGAGCCGTTTGGTGTTGTCCGGGACAATATCAATGACAAGTTGGTCTAAATTGCCGGTTTGGCGCCAGTAGTTATTATTGCGGTAATACCGGATCAGCACATCTTTTTTATATTCACGGAATTTGAAAGGTCCTGTGCCGATAGGCAACACGTCGAGTTGTGGCAACTGTTGCTCTTTTTGCAGCTTTTCCCCGTATTCTGCAGACAATATGGCGGCAAAATCCGTTGCCAGTGTCGATAAAAAAGAACTGTCCGGTTTATTAAGTTGAAAAACAACCTGCGACGAAGTAACTGCAGTCACTGACTTAACCAGTTCTCGCCATTCTACACTGTCAAAGTAAGGATACTCGGTCGCTGTTTGATGAAACGGATGGTGGATATCGAGAATCCGATTAAAGGTAAATTCGACATCGGTTGCGTTTAAATTACGGCTCGGTGAAAAGTATTCTGTCTGATGGAATGCGACGTCACTTCGCAAATTAAATACATAGGTTAAGCCGTCGTCACTGATTTGCCAGCTGGTTGCCAGCGCTGGAAGCAGATTGCCGTTATTGGCATCGATGTCGAGCAATCGGTCGTATAGTTGCTGACTGATAGCATCAATGGTCGTGCCTGACGTCACCAATTGTGGATTAAAGCTCTCAGGAGAACCTTCCGCGCAATAAACCAAGCCATTTAATGTTGTGGCATCTGGGGCTGGCGTGCAGCCACTGGCTAGTATCATTAAAGCCAATGGCAATAAACTTCGTTTCATCATTGTTGGCTGTCTAACAATTTGTATTTTTTCATATAACCACGTAACTGATGATAAGTCAGATTAAGCGCATCGGCGGTTTTTTTCTGATTATACTGGCAAGCTGCTAGTGCTTGCTTGATTAATTGCACTTCATAACCTTCGGAAAGCAACTTAAAGTCTTGTATTTGACTGAAATCAGGCTCAATTGCGGTTTGCTGTTGTGGCGACATTACCGGCATCGCCATGCTCGCTGGGCTATGGATAACTGGTGCTGTTTGGACATTAGCGGCTGCAGTTGGCGCACTTGTGACGATCCGATCAACAGTCCGTACCCTCGCTTGTGGACGAAATGGCGAGGCAAAAGGGTCAAATAGAATATCGTGGACCGGGACATAAGGATTGTTAGTACGGTAGACGCTGCGCTCGACCACGTTTTTCAGTTCGCGGACGTTGCCTGGCCAGTCATAATCTAACAAGAGACGTTTCGCTTTATCTGAAAAACCGCTAAAAAGTTCGAAGTTTAGTTCGCGTGCCATATTGATGGCGAAGTGTTCGGCAAGCACCAAAATATCCTCACGCCGCTCACGCATTGGTGGCAGGGTGATGACATCAAACGCTAGTCTGTCCAATAAATCGGCGCGAAATTCGCCGCGATCGGCCATGCCTGGTAAATCTTCATTGGTTGCACAAACCAGGCGTACGTCGACTTTAATTGGACGACTGCCGCCAACACGTTCAAATTCACCGTATTCAATGACTCTTAGTAGTTTTTCTTGCACCAATCCCGGCGTGTTAGCAAGCTCATCGAGGAACAATGTGCCAAAGTTTGCACGTTCGAATCGACCTTCGTGCCGTTTCGCTGCACCAGTAAATGCACCCGCTTCATGGCCAAATAACTCACTTTCCAGCAAATTTTCATTTAGTGAGGCGCAGTTTAACGTCAGATAATTTTGGTCCCAACGTTGTGATAAATAATGCAAACGAGCAGCGATTAGTTCTTTACCGGTTCCACGTTCGCCAATGATAAGGACAGGCTTATTTAACGGGGCGATCTGCGAGACCTGATCTAAAACGTTTAAAAAACTGTTAGATTGCCCGATGAGATTGTCTTGCTGAAATGATCTGGCCATTGCTCTGCTACAAATTAGCGAAATTAACTAAATAGTAGTGTATTTCAAAATTCGGTTTGGCAACAGCATTTACTTGAAATAAATTAAGTTAAATAAAATCAATAAGTTAAATGTTTTTGAAAAGTTGGCAAGGATTCTGAATAACCTATACTGACTTACACAGACATTAATGAGGTAATTATCATGGGTATTTTCTCTCGCTTTTCAGACATCGTGAACTCAAACATCAACGCTTTATTAGATAAAGCTGAAGATCCAGAAAAAATGGTCCGCCTGATTATTCAGGAAATGGAAGATACATTGGTTGAAGTGCGTTCAACCTCAGCACGTACCATCGCTGAGAAAAAAGAACTGCAACGCGTAGTCAACCGCTTA
>JACCDZ011151154.1_pt1 | contig 11979 bp, 13 predicted proteins | sample 7449551 | NCBI WGS metagenome assembly JACCDZ01 (sample SAMN15323452, study PRJNA562643) | freshwater metagenome | isolation source: river surface water | place: USA:Blue River Watershed | collected 2017-08-18
ATGCGCTGGCGGGCTCCTTCAGCGAGGGACTCCAGCCCGCGACCTTGCAGGCGCTTGGCGGTCAAATAGTCTTCCTGCACCGCCACCCAATCCGGCACATAGAGGTCCAGCAGCGGCTGCCCTTTGCTAACTTGATCCAGCAACGCACGCACGTGCAGTTTTTCTATAAAGCCGGTGGCGCGCGCCTGCACCACATATTGACCGCGTTCGTTCCAGGCCACGGTGCCAACGGCTGAAACCTCGGAGGCCAGTTGACCAGAGACGACCTCACCCGTGCGCACCCCGAGGTTCTGCTGAATGCGCGAGCTGACGGAGACCGTACCACTGTCGGCACCCTGAGCACCGGCGTAGGCGGGCACCAGCATCATGTCCATGAAGGGCGATTTGCCTGGCGCCTCGAACTTTTTGCCCGGCACCATGGGGTCGTGGTAGTAAAGGATTTTTCGACCGGTGACCGGATCGACGTCACCGCCTTTGATGCCAGCCTCGATATGTCGCCGTGTGGCCGTTTCGCCTTCAGGTATCCCCCAGGTCGAGGGGTCGATTTGGGTACCCGCAGGCGAGCCCTGGGTCTCGGTGGGCGTAGCCATCGTGGCGTGCGTCATCCCATTTTTGAGACCCAGTTGGTAGAGACCCAAGCCGCCCGCGCTGAGCACCCCGGTCGCCAGCAGGGCGGTGATGATGGTTTTCTTGTTCATGGTTGCGACTCCTGAGCGGGTTGGTGGGAAGGACTTGGTGGGGGTACCTGCGCAGGCAGGTCTTCAGGAATCAGGAACTCAAGCTCGGCCCACCATGCGGCGCTCTGCTTTTCGATTCGCAGCCTTTCCAGGCGGGTGTCGGTCACCATGCGTTGGGCCTCAAGAACGGTGGCCAAAGGACCCCTGCCTCCACGGAAGGCTGCTTCCGTTGCGTGGACTCGCTCCGTCGCCAGCGGGATCAGGGTCTTGTCGTAATCTTCCAGACGGGTGCGGCTGCTGCGCCAGTTTGCGAGCAGGCGCTGTACCTCGAAAAGATGCTCGCGCCGCATCTCTTCGCGCTCAAGGCGCACCTGTTCAACCCGCTGCAACCGGGCTGACAGCTCACGATCTTGTTTGCGGGCCTGATCCCATTGCAGAGGAATCGAAACGCCGAAGGACACCATGTCGCCGAACTGGTTGCCCCGCTTGCTGTACATCAGCGACCAGCTCCAGTCAGCGCTTTTGTCCTGTTTTGCCACTTCAGCTTCAGCCAGTGCGATGCGTTCCCGTGCATTCATCACGGCGATGTCGGGGTGCTGCTCGATCTCATGGCCCAACTGATGTTTGGCGAGACGGGTACGGTCGATTTTCGGGGGGACGCCTAGCGGTTGTTCGGCGTCATCACCGATCCAGCGCTGCAACTGGGCCTTGGCATTGGTGAGTTCGGCACTTACCTCGTGCAATCGGTCATCGATTCGAGCGACGGCAGCACGCGCAGCCAACACATCCGCCTGGCTGCTGCGCCCGCCACGGTAGGCGGATTCAACTGCTTCGCTCACCCGGACTGCTTCCTCACGTTGGCGCTGCAAAAGGCCCTGCATTTGTTCCTGGTAGTAGCGGTCGAACCAGGCGCCTGCCGTTTGTGCAAACAGTCTGGCTTTCTGCATGGAATGAGTGGACGCTGCAGCCTCTGCTTCACGCTCATAACGCGCGGCGCGCGCCTGGCGTTTTGATGAGCTTGAGAAGGTCTGCATGATTTCGACCGAACGCATCGTCATGAAGTCGTCGGTCAGGCTGTAGCGCATCGGCCCTTCAATAGGCAGGTTATTCACCGACAAGCGAAGCTGCGGGTCTGGCAGACGCCCGGCAGAAATGGCCATTTCCCGTGCCGCACGGGTCGTGGCATCCTGGGCTTGCAGCGTCGCGGATCGTGCCTGCGCAGCATCCAAGGCGGCATGCAATGTCAGGGGAGGCGAGGACGTTTGAGCCGTCGCAAGGCTGACGATGCCGAGTGAAAGGACGGCAACAGCGAGAGGACTGAACCCGCGCGGCCAATGCCGGCGAGCGCTAAGCATGGGAGGCGTAGTGCCTCCCGGACAGGGAAGTGAATGCATTGGCTAACTCCATGTGTGATGAACGCGCGCGACTGATCGAGCACGGACAAGGAACTGCCAGCCACAGAGTGACCAGCAGCCGTATCGCGGTTACACAGAATTAGCTAAGGGATGGCGGTCGCCAGACGCCAGGGGGATCGAACGTGGCGACAAGCGCAGTCAGCGCGGACACAGGGTCTGATGCCTGTGCAGAAGGAATGTATGCGTGAAACGACGAAAGAACGCAGGCACTTGAGGAACCGCAGGGAGTGTCAGTCTTGCAGAGCTTGCCGGTCTTGGCCGCAGTCTCAGCGTCGTTGCAGCAATCCCCAGTAGCCTGAGCAGAATCATCGACTGACATCGATGTGCTACCGTCATGATCCATCGGGCAAGGCATCTGGAAGGCATGCGCGTTCACGCTGCCTTGGAAGGCAACGACAAAGCAAAGCAACAAAGCCAAAAAGATACGCATTTTTTGATTTTACCAACAGTCATTACTTAATGCCAGCCATAGCTTCAGGATAGTAAAAATCCTTTGCAGTTTTCGTCTCCCATTCTGAATGGTGAAGTAGGTGCCGAAGCGGCAATTTATGGCTCCCCTAAACCCGAGCAGTCAATTCTTGAGCAAAAGCAAGAATTTGAGTGTGGTATTCGAATTATTTAGCTAGTAGTCCGCAACACCCAGCTTGGCCACGCTCCTGTATCGGCGGGCAAGGCACGGAGCCATAAGAGCAGTATACGCAGCAGTCGCCCGGGTTGGGTTTGAGTACGGCGTGACACTGCTCACACTCGTAGAACCACTGGCAAGCGTCCGTGGGCATGGTCTCGGTCTTGCTGTGACCGCACGCGGGGCAGGTCAGCGTCGATTCGAGGAGCACTGCGGTCACTTGGAGGCACCCACCACGGTCGAGGGATAGCCCGCGTCCTTGGTGGCGCGCGTCAGGGCATCGGCGTTCGTCTTCGCATCGTCGAACGTCACCGTTGCCTCACTACGCTCCAGACTGACGTCGATCTTGCCGACGCCGGGAACCTTGGTCAGCGCCTTCTTGACCGTGATTGGGCAGGCGGCGCAGTTCATGTCGGGCACGGATAGCGTCACGGTTTGGGTGGCGGCCCACACCGGGGATGTCATAGCGACCAGGAGACTCAGAGCAATGAGTTTCTTCATGGCGGTTTCCTTTCAGTAGAACCTGTTTCAGTAAAACCAAGGCGCGATCAGCGGGAAGCCGAGCGCGATGATCACCAACCCCACTACGATCCCGAACAGCACCTTGTAGCTGCGGTTGATCTGGGGCAGCGCACAGACTTCGCCGGGCGCACAAGCTGCGACGGGTCGCCAGATACGCCGCCAGGCAAAGAACAGAGCGATGAGCGCCGCGCCGATGAAAATCGGCCGATAGGGCTCCAGCAAGGTCAGGCTGCTGATCCACGCCCCCGAGACGCCGAGCGAGATCAGTACCAGGGGGCCGATACAGCAGGTGGATGCCAAGATGGCCGCAAGCCCGCCGGTCAATAGTGCGCCGCGTCCGCCGACTTCGGTTGGTGTTGGTTTACCTGTTTTCATGGGGTAAGCTTACTTCCGTACTTAAGTACGGAGTCAAGCGCCATGAAAGAACCACCCGAAACACTGACCATTGGAGTCCTGGCCGAAGCCGCCGGGGTCAACGTCGAGACGATCCGCTTCTATCAGCGCAAGTGCCTGATGCAGGAGCCCGACCGGCCTCCGGGCGGCATCCGGCGCTACGGGGAGCCGGATCTATCACGCGTGCGCTTCATCAAATCGGCCCAGCGACTGGGATTCAGCCTGGACGAAATCGCGGATTTGCTGAAGCTGGAAGATGGATCGCATTGCACCGAGGCTCGCGAGCAGGCAGAGCGCAAGCTGGCCAGTGTGCGTGCCCGGCTTGCCGACCTGCATCGGATCGAGATCGCGCTGCAGGAACTCGTCGAACGCTGCTGTGCTGCGAGCGGGCAGGTGCAGTGTCCGCTGATCGCGGCATTGCAGGCAACGTGAGGCGTCCGCACTGGACTATCTCCGTTCTCGGTCGCCGACGCCCGAGCAGACGAAAACCACAACCAATACCCCTCAAACCCGCGAAAACAGGCGACTTCGGCATTTGAACGGTCAAGTGGCTAATAGAGAACGGAGAGAGAAAAGAGGCAATGTCGAGGTCGAAAGTCGGCGTTTCGGCAAGAGTGCGGTCAAGAGACAAATGCACGGAATCGCGCCAGCACTGGCGTTTCGGGCAAAAAAAATCCCAACCGATAAAGGTTGGGATTTTGGGTTTTGGTGGACCAATTGGTCAATTGAACCCAGATCCACCGCTCCCTGAAGAGCACCAGCTTACTCCTAAGTCTAAGGACATGCGCCCTATGAGGAGGAAACCTGGTAAGCGCTAGAGCAAATAAAGCACCAGCACCATCGCTCAACCCATTCAGTGAAATATCCCCTCGGCCATGACTTCCCTCACGGCCAAGTCCGGACTAATGGCTCCCTTGTACAAGGGACTACAGGGTGTACCGGCAAGTTTCACCGACAAAGCCAAGGGGTCAACCAAGCCAAAATGGTCCCTGTAGCCCTCAGCCTGGTATGTGAACTGGTTCATGATGCCCAAGACACTGCGGTTCGATGTCTTGCAGTAAGTCACCTGCCCCATCTCTTCCAATTCGAACTTCACCCTGTCTTGCCCAATTTCCAGCGCCAGCAACACCCGCGCCAGTGCATCAGGAAAACGCTGCGCAAGTGTTGTAGCAGGAGCTAGCGGCATGACAACTGGAAGCAGAGTTTGTTCGTTGACAAGCAACGCCAGTTGAGGTTTCCAGAACAGTGCTGTGGCATACCAGTCACCCAAGACCGTCGTACTGTCAATCGTCGGCCGGACGTCAGGCTTGATCCTGTCCAGTAATTTCTTGGTGCAGTGCAGATTGAACATGGTCAGGAAAAGAACAGCATTTTTAAATCATCATATCTGAGGCTTAAGGTTGCTTGCCTAAGCGACTGCTGCTGAAGTACTATGGAAAAAGGCAACCCGGTTCTTGCTTGACCATAGGCCCAAGTTCAACCTAATTTGAAATCATGGAAATACTCATACTTATCGGCGTCGGATGGCTTGTCTACATTTTTTTTCTTAAAAACTCGAATCAGGGCTCGAGCAGTCAGAACCTGAAGAGGGTGTGCAGGATTTTGTGTAAACGGACAATTCACCCGGGGCATGAGCCCCATAGTCCGTAAACACAATGACCACCAAGAAACACGACATACCCGAAGAGTTGCTGTCTGGCCTGCTAGCCAACTACAAGAAACCTGAAGATCTGATAGGCGAGAGCGGCCTGCTCAAGCAGCTGACCAAGCTGCTGGTCGAGAAGGCACTCGATGCCGAGCTGACCGAGCACCTTGGCCACGACCGCCACTAATCGGTGGCCAATGACAGCGGCAACACCCGCAACGGCAAGAGCAAGAAGACCCTCAAGGGCGAGTTCGGCGAGTTGCCCATCGAGGTGCCCCGTGACCGCCACGGCAGCTTTGAGCCCCAACTGATCCCCAAGCACCAGACCCGCTGGACGGGGTTTGATGACAAGATCATCTCGCTGTACGCCCGTGGCATGACGGTGCGCGAGATTGGTGCACACCTGCAGGAGATGTACGGCACCGAGGTCTCGCCCAGTCTGATCTCTTCAGTTACAGACGCCGTCAGCGAAGAGGTCAAAGCATGGCAAGCGCGCCCGCTCGATCCGATCTACCCCGTCGTCTATGTGGACTGCATCCACGTGAAGGTACGCGAAGGGGCGGTGCGGGTCAAAGCGGTGTATCTGGCCATCGGCATCACCATGGAGGGCAACAAGGAGGTACTGGGCCTGTGGCTGGCCCAGACCGAGGGGGCCAAGTTCTGGTTGCAGGTGGTCACTGAGCTGCGCAACCGGGGTGTGCAGGACATCTTCATCGCCTGCGTCGATGGACTCAAGGGCTTCCCGGAGGCCATCGAGGCGGTCTTCCCCAAGACCGTGGTGCAGTTGTGCATCGTGCACATGGTGCGCCACAGCCTGAACTACGTGTCATGGAAGCGGCGCAAGGAGGTTGCTGCTGATCTGCGCCACATCTATCAGTCAGCCACGGCCCAAGAAGCTGAACAGCGACTGGGTGAATTCGAGGCCCGCTGGGATAATGAATATCTGCCTATTGGCCAGAGCTGGCGGCGCAACTGGAATCGGTTGATCCCGTTCTTCGACTACCCGCCGGAAATCCGCAAGGTGATCTACACAACCAACGCCATTGAGTCGGTCAACATGAGCCTGCGCAAGCTGACCAAAAACCGGGGCTCGTTTCCCAGCGACGAGGCGCTGCTCAAACTGTTCTATCTGGCCCTGCGCAACATCAGTCAGAAGTGGTCGCTACCCATCCGAGATTGGAAGGCTGCGCTGACAAGGTTTACCATCCAGTTCGGAGACCGTATCTCCGATATTTGATGTCCGCCCCGTTTACACAAAATTCAGGACATGCCCAACCTGAATGAAATTGCAAAAACCTCCTACAGTGTTGGACGTCAATTTGACATGTTGGCAGATGTCCCAAATATTCAATGTCCAACGCTGGTTCTTGGCGGTCAGTTGGATCCGATGCTACCGATTGAATGCCAACGCGACATAGCCAATGCTCTAGATCCAAAGCTTTTAAACTATCGAGAATTTGAAGACTGCGGGCATGGCGTCATTCCGGATGTACCTGAACTGGCTATACCACTGCTACGTGATTTCATTAAGAACCAACACAAGCCGATCGCACCAATCTAGCACTGAAGCCGAGCCTAACGCAACGATTTGTGCGCACAGGTTGCCCTTTTAAAGGGCAAGCCAAAAGCTTGCATTTACTTCAAGTTCGCAGCCAACCACTGATTCAAAATTGTGAATACCTTTTCTTTTTCGGGATCGTTCAAAATTTCGTGGTACATCTCTTTAAAACAATGCGCCTCCACCAGATGAGAAGGTGCTTGCTCGGAAAATAAATCACTCGATTTTGAACGAACCAATTTGTCGTTACCCGAATACAAAAGCAAGGTAGGAACTTGCCAAGACTCAGCTTCTCTCACTACTTTCTCGCCAGTTCTAAGTATCCAAGAAGCCAAGCGAGCGGATATTTTTCGGTGCACCAAATGATCATTTTTATATTCTTTGACCGCCCTTTCGTCTCGGGCAAGCCATTGACTTTTCACACCATTGTCTACACGCACGTTGGGAAGCAACGCAGGCAACAAAAAGAGTAGTAATTTTTGAACAGGATTCGTATCAGCGCCCAAGGCGGGCGAGGTCATGACCAAAAAATCAATACCTTGTTTATTTTGAATTGCAGTTTCAGCCGCAATCAATCCCCCCATGCTATGTCCTACCAAAACCAGTGGACCTGAGTTCTGACGCCGAACATATTCAATAACAAAGCGAAGGTCGTCGACCAATTGGTTGTCTGCAATCAGGCTGCCTTTCTCTCCAGACGACATGCCATGACCATGGTTGTCATAGCCAAACACTGCGTAGCCAGCTGCTTGTAAATAATTTGCAACATGTGTGTATCGCCCCATATGCTCACCCAAACCATGCACCAGCAATACCGTTGCCTTGGGTTTTAAAGGCATTCCAACCCATTTATAGAAAGCCAAGAGTCGATCTTGATGGCTGAGATGGGTGACTACAGGTTGAATGGCTTGCGGGAGAATCATACTCACTCCATTGAAGTTTGTAGGATTTTGATTCAAGTTCTCAACAATAACCAGAGGGTCAGTCACTATGCCCCTCGCCAGATACCATGGCTCATCTCAACTCTATTTCTCTTGACAAATTGATAGACAACACTACCAACTGTCGTGTTAAAAGACACCAGGTGTTACTTACGTGTGAGTGCGCCAATGAACGGCGGATATGCAGCGATTGCTGCCGTTCATCTCATTGACTGCTAGTTGCTGCTCTCGGCCAGATGCGGAAGTTCATCCTTCCCATATTGCCGACCTTCAAAGGGCCGTTCCACTCTGAAACCTTCCGGATAGCCAAAACGTGCTTATCGGCCAGAGCCGACCTTGAGCCTGTGGTCCAACTCGGGCGGCAATGCGCCGGTCACCTGCCGTTCCGCAGTAAATCACTCTGAGCGGCAGCTTTGACCATCAGGCTACGACAGGATCGTGCCCATAGCCGACCTCGATTCTTCCTGGGAGCGGCCGTTCGCCGCGAACCCCGAAATTTGAAATGCTGCCATTCGCTATGCGTTAGTGATATTCTTGCCCCGAAGGCAGTTGTGCAGCGAATCCAGCCCATCATAACAAATGACGTGGAGATATGATCCGTGCAACGAGAGTCGCTGAAATCGTGTTTTCGAAAGACGGCTGCTCCTCCGCATTGAAGCCGTTCCATCACCACGCATCGCCCCAGCACGGGGACCACCGCTGTGGGAGGCGGCGGTGGAACAGGCCAGGGTATGGCCCGAGTGGAAACAGGCGAAAGACAGAGGCTGTTCGGCGTACTATATCTACTATCAAGGCATCGCGAAAGTCGGCGCTGGCGGGACGGCGTTCTGATCGTCCGCTTAAACAGAGAGCCATATGCTGATCGTTCATCATCTCGAAAAGTCGCGCTCCCAGCGCATCCTCTGGTTGCTGGAAGAGTTGGGGATACCCTACGAGCTAAAGTTCTACGAACGTGACCCGAAAACCAAACTGGCACCTCCTGCGCTGAAGGCAATACATCCGCTGGGCAAGTCGCCGGTGATCACCGATGGCAAAGTTACGGTGGCCGAATCCGGCGCCATCCTTGAATACCTTGCCGAGAAGTACGGACACGGCGTGGAGGGTGATCTGGCGCATCTGGAGCCGGCAAAGGGCACTGCCGAGCAGCGCCGGTGCCGCTTTTGGATGCACTATGCCGAAGGCTCTCTTATGAACTGGCTGGTAATGAAGTTGGTCTTCCTCACCATTCCCACTCAACCGATGCCCTTCTTTGTGCGCCCGATCGCGCGCCAATTGTGTCGTCAAGTGCTGGCCAAATTGGTTGATCCCAACGTCACTACGGCGATGGAGTTTATGGAAGCGCATTTGATCAAGCATCTGTGGTTCGCCGGGCGGGACTTGACGCTCTGCGACTTTCAAATGAGCTTCGCCGTGGAAGCCGCGTTGTCGCGCGGTGCCGATGCGGATACTTATCCGCATCTAGTGGCCTACCGCGAGCGTATCAATGCACGTCCGGCCTACCAGCGAGCGATCGAAAAGGGAGGTCCAGTCCTGCTCTAAAGCCGCAGACCGACAACCAATTGGAGTTGAATTGCGGTTGCACCTAAGAGGCAGATTCCAACCTCGGCACTTAGTCGGATTTGACTTCGAAATCTCCGGCGTTCCAACCTCAGATTGCAAATAGCCGATTAAACGGAGCTAGATCGACATGACGAGGCCAACTCAATCTTCCAGCGCACCGCCCTGCCCGACTCGTAACTCGGCTCGTAGAAATTGTCGACCAGCACCAGGCCGTATTGCCGGTGACGCCAGGCTGCTCGGTAGCTGGGCTTCTCTGCTACCGTCTCGCTGCGAGCGTTGTAGGTGTGCCGGCTGATCTTGTCGTCCTTGGCCCATGAGGGGATGAGGCCGAATCTGGCCAGGCCGCAGGCCACGCGATTCGTCTGGTGACTCTTCACGACCACCGGCGCAGCGAATCCCGGGTAGGACTCATCCGAGTAGCCTGTGGGCAAGTCCACCCCCAGCTTCTCTTTGACCCACTGGGCGTGCCTGGTTGGCGTGAAGTTCGTGCACACGGGGGGGTTAATAAATCTTCTATCGAGGCAACTTGACTGTAAACCTGCTCCATCATCGCGCAACATCAAAAAACCGCAATGCCTCGCGCAGCAACGCCTGCTGACCGGCCGGAGTTCCGCCCTCACTCCAGCCCATGTCAGACGGCATCTGGAATCCCTTGCTAGCCGCAAACTGTTGCGCTGTTTGAACTTTCATCCATGCGCTCGAAAAAAGAGCTCCACAGAATAAAAACTCTCTCTTATTCATGCCCATCAATCCTTCAAGCCCGCGTCGCGGCGTCAAACAAATCGAACAACTCTCTTTGCCAAGGACCCGCATGGTCCACTGCCGTTTGCACCAACACAGTTTGAGTGGGCATATCAATCAGCACACGCTGGGCATGGTGTCCATTGAAGTACAGACGTGACCCATCAGGCTTGGAGTGCCACATGTGGGCCTTGTAACCGAACCATGGACCAGCCACACCATAGCGGCATTGACGGTCAAGCTCGCTCCAATGGATGCATTCGTTTATCCACGCTTCACTCACCACTTGTTTCCCACCCACACTGCCCACTTGTGCCACAAGACGCCCCAGCCGGGCCCAGTCGCGCAAACGTGCCGAAAAACCAATGCAATTAAACTCTTTTCCTTCGGAATCGGTACTCCAAGTCGCATCTGCTTCTGGCCCCATCGGTTGCCACAACACCTTTTCAGCAAACGCGGCCATGCTCATCCCACTGACTTGGCGAATCACCATGCCCAGCGTCAGCGGACACAACTCGTTGTAGTTATAAAGGGTTCCAGGGTCTTCCCGTCTGCGGTTCCATCCCCCCACCGTGTTGGCAATGTTGGCTGAAGGTGACATGAAGGCCCAAGGATAGATGAAGGGGTTATCGCGGTCGTGCAACACATCAGCCCCACTGGACATGTTGCTGAGATTGCGCAACGAGATACCACCATGCAGCGTACCCTTGAGCGATGGCACATACTTTTCTGCTGGATCGTCATAGCTGTCGATAAGCTTTAGGTCCAAGCAAATGCCCAGCAGCAACGACGTGATACTTTTGGCCATGGACCAACTCGTCAGACGCATTTGCGCCGTGCGTTCGTACTGGTAACGCTCAAACAAAAGATCATTGCCTCGGGCGATCAGCAAACCCGTGACGGGCCAACTTTTCAAGTAGTCCTCGGGCGTACGCTCAGAAAAACCTGTGCGATATACCAGCGAAGCTGGTTTGTCGGTGTAAGGGTCTGCGGGTTGAATAGGCGCTTTTATAGTGTTGTGGGGAAAAATCTTTTCAAAGCCCCCGGAGTAATTACCCACTCGATAGATCGGGTCACGGTTAAGGCCTCCTTGAAGACCCGTTGGATAGCCCTTCCCTTGGCCCCATTTGTCTTGCGCAAAAACCCCTGAACTCACGAGCGTGAGGGGCAAAGCTGCACTGGCTTGCAATAGTTGACGGCGCTTCATCACGGTGTCTCCATTGATGTGGGCTTAGGACTCAGAGTGCTCGGCTCGTCTTGCGGACGCCAGTTCGACTAATTGAGCCGACTGCTATACCAGTCGTCAACTCAAACTATTTGATGTTTTACCGCATAAAACCATGGGTTGCCTTCGGTGCGCACCTAAGGTGAACAGCGAAAACAGCGAGAAATAGCGGCTGGAAGGGCCCGAAATGGTCTATTTGGAGGGTGTGCCAGGCAGTCAACGCACCGCAGGCAGATTGCGTAAGTGGTTGATGAAAAAGAGAAAAAAGAAAGGGGTCAAACTCAGCGATGAGTTTGACCCCAGGTGGTGATTGGTGGTCCATTATGGACTCTGGTTCAATTACTCACCCACGGCACCTGCTATCTGGTTACCGGTAGTTGCGTATGCAGTCCATAACTTACAAATTCGTTCCCCCCCCCTCAACTCAGATGCAGCGCCTAGCATTGAGTATTGGGGCCTTTGAAAACTCTAGATTTTACAAATTTCGGGTTGAACGGAGGTGCACTTGCATCTGAGTACCATGTCATCAATGGAAAAAACATGAAGCATAAAACAAGCCCATCCCCCACATTTGATGACAAGAGTGCAAAGGCCCTCGTGATTGAGCTTTTTGATTGCATCCGATCATCTCGAACACTTGACGACTTGAATTTGATCCCCAAAAACTTCAAGCATGG
>JACCDZ011834216.1_pt1 | contig 11979 bp, 14 predicted proteins | sample 7449551 | NCBI WGS metagenome assembly JACCDZ01 (sample SAMN15323452, study PRJNA562643) | freshwater metagenome | isolation source: river surface water | place: USA:Blue River Watershed | collected 2017-08-18
CCGCTGATCGTCTTGACGATCCGTTCGTCCTCATCGCCGAGGAGTCGAATCAAGGCGCGGATTTGGCTTTCATTCACAAACATGGAAGGACTCCGCTGCGCAATCCCATTCACCCGATCGCCCGCCGGAAAGCGCGCGCGCCGCCATAGAGGCACAGCGCATCGAACAACACCATCACCCCGATGACCATGCCGACATGGGGCAGGGCTTCAGCCCATCCCTGCAGAATGAGCGGCCGCACGGCATCAATCGCCCAGGTCATGGGATTAAACTGCGCGAGAAAACCCATCCAGCCCGGCATCGCCGCCAGCGGCACCAGGGCCGAGCTCAGGAAAATCATGGGCAGGGAGAGAAACCCGAGGACCGAGAAAAAATCGCCGTGGCTTTTCACTGAAAAGGCCATGGCCATGGAAATCGCCGTCAGCCCGACACCGAACATCATGCCGATGAACAAGATCGTCGCCACCCCCAACAATCCCGTGACCGGCTGCACCCCGAACAACCAGGCCACACCAAGAATGACCAGCACTTGCAACGACGTGATGGTCGTCACAAAAATGAACCGGCTCAGAATCACCGACGTGCGGTGAATCGGGGTGGACATCAGCCGTTCGAGAAACCCGTTCTCCTTGTCGAAGAGCAGATCCACGCCACCGGCCAATCCGTTGTTCAACACCGTCATAACGACCACACCGGCGGTCAGAAAGCTGATGTAGCTCGACGCTTGCGTCACCTGCATGTCTGCGGCGCGTTGAAACAAATTCCCGAAGAAGATCAACCAGAATAACATCGGCTGGACCAGGGTAAAGAGCATGCTGAACTTTTCCCGGCTCAGCCGGCGCACCCAGCGCATCGTCAGTGCCCGAATCTCCTGCCAATATTCTTTCATAGACCCTTCACAACGCTCTTGATCGAGCCTTACTGACCCTCTGCCTTCGGTTGGTCGTCTTTGATAGACCGCCCCGTATGGGCAATAAACACATCATCCAATCGCGGCCGGTGATAGTCGATGAACTCCAGCTGACAGGTCAGACGATTCGCCGCTTCAAGAATGGCCGGCAGGGCCTTCTCGGGAGAATCGACTCGAATATCCAGCCCGGTCGGGGTGGTCGTCACAGCTCGAATGGCCGGCAGATTTTTCACCGCCGCCGCAAGCAACTCGACACGATCATGCTCCCGCACCGTCAGCGACACCAAGTCTCCGCCCAAACCGGCTTTCAACTCGTTGGGAACGCCCAGGGCCTTGATCCGACCTCCGTCAATGATAGCGATCCGATCACAGAGCTGATCGGCCTCATCCAGATAGTTGGTGGTCATGACGACGGTAATGCCCCGCTCCCGCATGGCCCGGACATGATCCCAAATGCGCAACCGGCTTTGTACATCCAAGCCGAGCGTCGGCTCGTCGAGAAAGAGGATCTTCGGATCGGGCAAGAGACCGCAGGCGATATCCAATTTCCGTTTCATGCCACCGGAATAGGTCTTGGCGGGACGATCGGCCTGCTGCTCTAATTCAACCAGCTTCAATAATTGGGGGATACGTGTGGACGCGTCTTCAGGCGACAGGTGATAGAGATCGGCGAGTAGCTCGAGATGTTCCCGCCCCGTCAGGAACCGATCGATCGCCCGCTCCTGAGGCACGTACCCGATCGTCTTCCTGACGCGGTCGGCATCCTTCACCGAATCCATGCCGAGAATCGTCGCCGACCCGGATGTGGGATGGAGCAGCGTGATCAGGATACGGAGTGTGGTACTCTTACCGGCGCCGTTCGGGCCGAGCAGACCGAATATCTCTCCCGCATAGACCTGAAAGGACAGGTCATCAACGGCACGGACCTTCTCGTACGTTTTCCCGAGATGCGACACCTCGATGGCGACCGCCCGCGACATCAGCCCCACCCTCCGGCACCGTGCCGCTCCGCCAGCTTGAACTGGATGAGGTCGCTGAGACGGCGGGCCTGCTGCGGCACATGGTCCGCTTCCAGCAAAAACTGCTTCTCCAGCGGGGTGCAGTCGAGATACGTCGAGAGGGAATTCACGAACACCTCGTCGCTCACATCGGGCCGGACCAGGCTGTGCAGCGGCGAGGCTTCCTCATCGGCCTTGAGATATTCGTCGAGCACGTCCGTCAGATAGCGGCGCAGCGCCGGCTCCATGGAGACAGCACCTTCCCGCGGCTTCAGCGCGACCCGGGCTTCGCGATAACTCTTCTCATAAAACTCTTCGTGTATTTCATAGCGCTCAAGGCCTTGGAGGAGGATGTTCGAGCGGCCATCGGGCAAGGCTTGAACACTGGCCAACCGTCCGACACACCCGATCGAAAAGATCGGGGGATTTCCGTCGTACTGTTCTTCCCATCCTTCTTTAAGCAACGCCATCCCGATGCATTGCCCTCCCGCCGCCGCATCCGCTACCATCTGGCGGTAGCGCGGTTCGAACACATGGAGCGGCAGATAGGTTTTGGGAAAGAAGACGAGGTTGGGAAGGGGAAACAGCGGAATGCGCTCCGGCACCGGAAACGGCTGCGCCTTTCCCGATAACTCCCGGCTCGACTGGTCACGTTCGGGCTCAAGAAACATGGCTCACGATAGCTGATGCTTTGCAAAATTGTCAACGCTGCCGGGCAAGGCAGTCACGGAAACGACCCTCGCAAAACCCTCATGAATACTGGCGTTCCGTCGGTCCCTCATCAAAATATGGCACCGCATCATAGGCCGCCACTCCTCACCGCGCACAGGCGACAGCCGGTGAGTCGGACGTGATCACAGTGCGCCATTCTGCATTCGCCGCCCTGGCGGTTATGGTCGTGCTTCTGACCGGCACCGTTCATTCTGTGGCAACGGACAACCAGGCACCGTCATTTGACACCGCCAAGCCCGGCTACCGGTATGAATTTCCTAAAGACCATGGCGCCCACGAACGGTTTCGTACTGAATGGTGGTATTACACCGGCCATCTCACGGCTGCCGGAGGCCGGCAGTTCGGATTTGAGCTCACCTTTTTCAGGCGAGGCATTCCACCGGAACAAGTCCGGACTCAACCCTCGCAGTGGTCGATTCAACAACTCTATCTGGCCCACTTCGCCCTCACCGACCTCGACGGCAACCGATTCCTTTTTGCCGACAAACTCAGTCGCGAAGGTCTCGGAAAGGCCGGCGCGGAGACGGACCGGCTGCATGTCTGGATCGATCGCTGGTCAGCCACCATGGATGATCCCACGTCGTCCCGACAGAAGCTCCAGGCCGCCACCGATGCATTTGCGATCGATTTGCAGGTCACCCCGGGGAAGTCGCTCGTGCTCCACGGCCGGGAGGGCATCAGCCGCAAGGGCGCGCGACCTGAGCAGGCCTCTCACTATTATTCGTTCACCCACCTGACAACCGAGGGGGAGATTCGCATCGGCGCGGACACCTTTTCCGTCTCCGGTCTCAGCTGGATGGATCACGAATTCGGCTCAGCCGATCTGGGGCGGGATGTCGTGGGATGGGACTGGTTCAGCCTGCAGCTGAGCGACTCGACCGAACTGATGTGGTATTCCCTGCGGCGGGCCGATGGATCGGCGGACCCCGTCTCCAGCGGCACCTTGGTCTTTGCCGATGGACGAACTCAGCCGCTCACGGCCCAGGACCTCACCGTTGAGTCGCTCGACTATTGGACAAGCCCGCAATCGAAGGCGCAGTATCCGCAACAGTGGCGAATCACGGCGCCCAGCCTGGGACTCAATCTGGATGTACGATCGCTGCTCGCCGACCAGGAATTGAATACCGCACGCAGCACCCGCGTGATGTACTGGGAAGGGGCCGTATCCGCCACCGGACAGGTCCACGGCACAGCCGTCACGGGACGTGGCTATGTCGAACTCACGGGATACGCCGAGCGCTTCACCCAGCGACTGTAGCCACTCGCCTGATGTCTACCTTGACTCAATCGCCACGCTATGGTTAGGTCTGCGGCCATTGTGATGACACGACGAACTCGAATGGCTGCCCTGCTCCGGACATCCGTCTGCCTGGTCGGCTTGTTCCTCCTGGCCTGCGGGTCGCGCGAAGCGGCGGTGGTCTCGATCGCGCTCCATCCGTCGAACCCCAACATCGTCTATGTCGCGACGAACGAAGCCGTGCACAAGACCCGCGACGGTGGCGCGACCTGGGAACAGTTTCAGGCGTTCACGGCCCGCCGCGTGACGACCCTGGCGATCGACCCGAAACTCCCTGCCACGGTCTACGCGGGCACAATGGGCGATGCCATCTACAAGAGCCCGGACGGCGGGCAGCATTGGCTCCCGCACAATGTCGGGCTCAAAGAGCATGTGTCCTTCGTCAATGAAATCATCTTCCATCCCGACAATACCGAGCTCATCTACCTTGCCACGACGGTCGGCGCCTTTGTCAGCAAAAACGGAGGGCGGGAATGGGAAGAGCGGATGGCGGGTATGAAGGAAGTGCATATCGTCACCTGCATCACCATGGATCATCAACACCCTCGCGTCTTGTACGCCGGGACGACAGGCGGCACCTATCGCAGTGAAGACGGCGGCACGACCTGGCAGAAGAAAAACAACGGACTCATACCTGACGATGTGCTGAACGCCGCCATGGCGCTCGGGGTGAATATGCTGGCGGTCGATCCGCGTAATTCCGACATCGTCTACGCCGCCACCACCAAGGGGCTTTTTCGATCCACCAACCGGGCCGGCTACTGGGAACAGATCGGCCAGAACCTGGCCAATCAATTCATCAGCACCCTGGCCCTGCATCCGACCGATCCCAAGATTGTGTACATCGGTGGCCCGGAGGGTATTCTCAAGACCGTCGATGGCGGGAAAACCTGGCAAGCCCACAACCAGGGACTGACGACCATGAATGTGCGGACGATCAGCCTTAGCCCGAGCGATCCTCAGCTGCTCTATCTGGGGACCAATGGTAGCGGGTTGTATCGGTCGACCAACGGCGGGGACCAGTGGACGCCGATTCCCCTGACCAGTCACGCGCAAGCGGCGCCCGCGCCGTAGGATTGGCGAGAGCTCCCGATGCCGATCGTCCTGCTCATCAGACATGGAGAAACGGAGTGGAATCGATCCGGCCGGGTGATGGGCGATCAACCGATTCCCCTCAACCGGACCGGCGAAGAACAGGCCCGCACCTGCGCCGGCATCCTGTCTCGCACCCCGATCGCGGCCATCTACACCAGCCCGGTCCTGCGGGCCGCGCAGACCGCCGAGATTCTACGTGGGCCACAGGAGATCCCGCTACATCAGGTTCCCGGGCTGAGTGAGATCGGCGTGGGGAATTGGATCAATCGCTATTGGCATGAATTCGCCGACGACCCGGCCAAGCGGGAGTGGTACACCCACCCGGACCGGGCCCGGCCTTCCGGCGGAGAAACGCTGCGCGAGGTGCAACAGCGGGCGGTGGCGGCAGTGGAACAAGCCCTCGCGCCCGCCCACGACAGCCCCGTCGTGATCGTGTCCCACGGGGATGTCATTCGGGCGATTCTCGCGCACTACCTGCAGCTCGACCTGGCGATCATCCGCCAGGCTCGCATCGATCACGTGGCGGTCAGCGGGTTGGACCTGACAGGCACCGCAGCCCAGCTGCTGTTCCTCAACCATCGCCCCGGCTTAGAAACGCTTCTGTAGTCGACCACCCTACCTTCTAGGGTTGGGCGGCAGCAGGGGCCGCAGCTTCTGCGCCCTTGCCGTAGTACCGGCTGCCATACCGTTTCAATTCCTCCGACAATGCCGACCATTCCTCGGCTGTCAGCAAGGACTTCATCTTGAACCGAAGGCTGAGCATCCGTGCGGACGAACGCATCCGGTTGTTGTTCAACTCGTCCAGAATTTTCGTAAACTCCTCCGGCGTCGCCGCATAGTTGGCGTTCAGCTCGTAGAGCGCGCGATGAGACTGGCGATGCTGCTCCCGTGCCGACTTGATCTCAGTGATCATCTCTCCCATCACCGTATTGACCTGCTTCGCGGTCTCCGGATTTTTGACATGCTTTTCAACCAAGCCGGTCACATCCTGAGAAGCCTTGCTCCAATAATAGTCGCCCTTCCCATGTCCATAACTCCCGTGGTGATGGGATGAACAACCGGTCAATCCGGTCACAAGCACGCCGATGAGGACAACCAAGGATCGATAACGCATTACAGCCTCCATACATAAGAAAAATGAATGCCTCGCACGAAAACGCGTTGCGCCGCACGTCGTTCCTCCCGTAAGCTTCCTTTGAACAGGGCACCGCACAGGAGACCGACATGGGCACACAGAAGGACCACCGGCAGGGAACAGGTTCGGTGGAATCGCTCCGGGACGAATTCCGGGAGCATCTCCACATATTCTACAGCACGCTCAAGCTGGCCGCGCCCTACGACACGGTCGAGAAAGCCCTGGGGGCCCTGACCGCGAGACTCAAAACGTTGTCGCCAGAAGAACTCCAACAGATATCCACGGACTCGTCCTTGCGATGGACCTGCTTCCGGCAGGCCTTCGTCGAATCCGGCCTGAGCGCGAAACATCGCGGGATCATCGCCGGCCTGGCACGATCCGGAGCGGCACTGGACCTGCCGCCTGAATTCGAGCCCCTGCTCAACCTCTATCGTCCGACCAGCTAGCCCGCATTATTCATGAGCGCTTCTGCTGCAATCGCGGATTCGCAGCTGCGACAGGCCTATCGGCGGGCGGGCACGCCGCTCGTCTCGCATCGCGACTCCGCAATCTCGCGACGAACCGTCATGAATAATGCGGGCTAGGCCGCCCCTTCACTCTTCAACGCCACGTCACGCAGCTCCGTATAGACCTGCATCAGTCTCGTATTTTCGATGCGATATGCCACCGTAATCGTCAACAGGCCGAAGGCGACCACGATCATTCCCACACCGGTGACGCCGATGCCCAACAGTACGCTCCCCAGTGAATCGAGCCCGCCTTGGAGCAAATAGGTAATCACGAACCCGAGCGTCCCGAACCCCACAAGGCTGAACCACAGAAACGTGAGAATCGAAGACGACCAGGGCGCCCGCTTCGTGCACACCATCTTCAGTCCCTCCGATTCCGGCGCCCATTCGATGGAGCCCTTCAACGGCCAGGCCGTGCGGAACCGCAGGGAGAAAAGACGATGGGTCGGCCTGATGATCATCCGGTTTGCCTCCGGAAAGACCCGCGCGACGCCGTGGGGCAGACTCAGAAAACCGTTCTCGTCGAACGTGCGCAGCAGTTGAGGAACGGTCAGCGCAGCAAAGTGATCCTGCACCCGCCCGATCCCATACCCGTACCGGCTGGCATCGGACGAGAGACGGGCAAAGTACATCCAGTCACCGACGATCAACCCGACAAACAACACGATGGCAAACGCACCGGCCAAAATCATAGTGGAAACTTCCCACAGGGCTCTACGGAGAATCAAGCCCGGACGAGATGCAGGAGCACTCAAAAACCCGAGGAACCAGTTGACTCCCTATGAGTGCTTTGGCTACATTAAGCCCGTTCTTGTCCGGCGGGTGAGGACGAGTCATCCGGATTACAGTCCCGCCTTCATAGATTTTTCCACGCCACACTTCTCATCGCCGTCGCTTCTGCACTGCAGAGTGTGCGGGCGGAGAGGCGTGATTTTGCGGAGGGACGATGGATATCGCCAAAGTCGAGCGAGTGTACACCAGTTATTCCGGCGTCTACGATCATATTTTCGGAAAAATCTTCCACGAATCGCGCGAAGCGTGCGTGCGCAATCTTAGAATCCGACCAGAAGAGAAAATTTTGGAAGTCGGCGTGGGAACCGGAATCGCCCTGGAGTACTACCCGAAGAATTGCGAAATCATCGGCATCGATCTCTCCTCAGGGATGCTGGCGAAGGCCAGACAGCGCCAGTCGCACTATCATCTTGACCATGTGCGACTGATGTTGATGGACGCCGGAAAAATGGACTTCGCCGACGACAGCTTCGATACCGTGATGGCCGCCTATGTCGTGACTGCCGTACCGGATTACCGCAAAGTCGTGAACGAAATGATTCGCGTCTGCAAGCCAGGCGGACGCATCATCATGCTGAACCACTTCAGCAACGGCAACAAACTGATTGCTGCCGTGGAAAAAGTGATTTCTCCCCTCTGCAAGCATATCGGCTTCCGAACCGACCTCTCGTTGAACACCGTGCTCGAAGGGACCAACCTCCACGTCGCCCGTAAAGAAAAAGTCAACCCGATGAAGTTTTGGCACTTGGTGGAATGTGTCAACCAGAAGGGTGCCAAGAACGGCAGCGTGAATGGACACGGGAGCGTGAATGGGAACGGAAACGGAAGGCACGGACATCACAGCTAACAGGCTGATTTAGTCTCCACCTCATCCGCTGGCCTGATGTGTGGGTCTGAATGAGTTCCACTTCACCCATTCCTCGTGTGAGAGAAACGTCTGCCCTACAAGGCACGTCCCGCGATACCGTTGCGTGACCAGGTCGGTCACCAGGCTCAGAAGTCGACCACCCAAGCGACCGGCAGCGTCACGTGTCTGCAGGCGGAGTCCGAATCCGGCTCCATCTAGGGGCCCATACGCCTCCACGCGGAGCGCCGCTGCAGCACCGGCCGCCATGTCGGCAGCCATCGCTAACTCTCCCTCCCAACACATCAGACTGTGCCGACCTTGCCGACGCGTCGCTGCCTTCCAGATACAGGGCACACCCGCCTGATCCAGCCGGGCAAGCAGCCATTCCACTGTGGGGGCCTCACCGGAATCGGCCTGAAACGTCCATTGCGCAATCTCGCCTCCCATGTCCGATTCACTGGCCGGCAACGAGACTTCTTCCAGCGTCGCTTCTTCGCAGACTACATAAAGATTCCCGTCGGGATCGAACCAGAAGCGTAATTTCCCCTCGCTCATCTCCACCTGAATCGCCCCCAGAGAAGAGCAGTCGCTGCCGTCCTGCTCAAAGAGGGAAAGATCGGTGACGCCCAGCATGGTAAGTTTGGCGACCCGTAGAATGCCCTGCGTGTGATACCGCACGACCACCGTCGCCATACTCCCAGCCATCACCTCGCGACCTGAGGCTTCGTCGAAGATCCGGCGCTTGGACAGATGCACATCGGTAATGTGCCCGCCGCGAAACCCCGCCGTGCGCGCCAGAAACCAACGCAGATCATCCACCGTCTTGATCGAATGGGTCATGAATATCCCACGGCCTTTCCCCAAGGTGGCGTTATCCGAGCGCCGCACTCTTTCCACCTTATCATGCCGGGACCGTCGATGAGCGCGTGAAGCAGAGAACACAAGGAGGGAGACGACGACGAGCGATCGCTAGAAAAGAGCCTGTTGCTGCTTGAACTCGGCCAACTGACGCTCTAACTCATCCACACGTTCCTGGAGACGCTGATTGTCGAGGCGCAGCAGATCGAGACGATCCAACAATTGTTCCCGTTGGATATTCGTCCATTTCAGCGACCGCCTCAATCCAGCCAGCTCTAGCTGAGCCTGCTGTCCATCCTCAAACCCGGAACCCATGCGTACGCCTCAGTCGATCGCCATCCGGCAGTAGATGGCAAATCGTAACGCACTCTCGGTCCATTACGGAGTGATTACTGATTTATCGACAGAGAAGGTGAGCGGAGGGGGATCAACCGAATTGGATGAATACACCGGGAGCGTGAGACGATCAACTCGCGCGGGCGCGGATCGGCAATGCGTTGGTCGAACGTGTCTCTCCTGCCTCCCAGCGATAGCGAACAAGAACGCCGTTAGCCTCCCATCCCGGCGGGCACAGCTTGCCTGTGCCATAGTAGTCGGCATCCAGCACGGAAAAGGGCGCCACATTCTTGATCCAGTCCTGGGCATGGCCGTTCGACTCGATATAGGATTGGAAGAAATACGCGCCACCGGTGAGCGGCAACTCAGGCAAAATGAAATCGACATACCCTTCACCACGCAAGGTCAAGGGTTTCGGATCGACGATGTCGGTGGATAAAACGAACAGGTCTTGCGCCTTCCGTCCATTCACGGAAATGCTGACGCGGCAATTCAAAAATTCTTTTCCCGCCGCACAACGGTAGTACATACGAATCACCACATCTCGCCCGGTGATCGCCGCTGCGACAGGATGCCTCTGAGTATCCATCACTTCGATCCTGGTGAGCAGGATCTCGCCGAGTCCTTCCCGGTCATGACGCGCTTCGATCGCCGTCCCCGCCAGACCCCGAATGGCATCGGCATAGCCCTCAACGACCTCGTGCGTGTTGCCGATCTTAGCGACACGCCCCTTCTCGAGAAGAATCGCGCGTTCACACAACCCTTCGATCACGGTCATGTTGTGGCTGACGATCAGCACCGTCCGCCCGCTTCGGCTCACTTCTTCCATTTTTCCCAGGCACTTCTGCTGGAAACTGGCGTCGCCGACGGCCAGCACCTCGTCCACGATCAGAATCTCAGGCTCGAGGTGTGCGGCGACTGCGAACGCCAGCCGCACGTACATCCCGCTCGAATACCGCTTGACCGGTGTATCGATGAACGCTTCCACACCCGAGAACGCCACAATTTCATCGAACTTTCGCCGCACTTCCCCTCGTCGCATGCCTAGCATCGCGGCGTTCAGGTAAATGTTCTCGCGACCGCTCAACTCGGAATGAAACCCCGTACCCACTTCAAGCAACGAGCTGACACGCCCGTAAATATCCGCCGTTCCCGTCGTCGGCTGAGTGATCCTGGAAAGGATCTTGAGCAAGGTGCTCTTCCCCGCGCCGTTGTGCCCGACGATTCCCAGCACTTCACCTCGCTTAACCTCAAACGAGACATCCTTCAGCGCCCAGAACGAAGGGTTCGACTCCGGTGGACCACCACCCCATCGCGTTAGGCCTCGGAGGCGATGCATCAGATGATCCCGAAGGGTATTATGCTGACGGCTTGCGGCTCCGAGCCGGTAGTGCTTCGACAGGCCGTCTGCTTTGATGGCAATATCGCTCATTCAAATCACGTCCGCAAACGTTCGTTCCATCGAACGGAAATAGATGAGTCCGCCGACAAAGACGACGAACACCACACCTAAACTTGGCAAGAACATCGTAAAATCGACCTGAAACCCGGGAATAAGCGCCCAGCGGAAGCCCTCGACCACACTCACCACCGGATTCATCGCATAGAGTGCTCGCCAGGACTCCGGCACCTTGCTCACGGGGTAGAGGATGGGCGACACGAACATCCACAACTGGATCAACATCGGCAGGATATGCCCGACATCCCGGTACTTCACGTACAGCGCGGAAATCCAGAGCCCGGCGGCCAGCGTAATCGTGGCGGCCAGCGAAGCGAACAGCGGCAGGGATAGAATCCGCCAGGTCGGGAGGATTCCAAACCAGGCCATGAGGCCCAGAAACGCGACGAATGCCAATGCCAGATCGACCAGAGGCGCGATGGTGGCCGAAAGGGGCAGAATCAGACGCGGGAAATACACCTTGCTGATGAGCGGCGCTTCTCCCACTAAACTGGTTCCTCCCCTGCTCAACGCCTGAGACACATAGAACCACGGCAGCAAGCCGGCGTAGAGAAACACCGGGTAGGGAAATCCGTCGGATGGAATTTTTCCCATGACACTGAATACAACCGTAAAAATGAGCATGGTCGCGACCGGCTGAAACATCGCCCAGGCGACTCCCAGCAGGGTTTGCTTGTACCGCACGGTCACATCACGCCAGACGAGAATATAAATCAGCTCGCGATACTGCCAGAGCGCGGCCAAATCCAAATCCAGTAGACCGCGGGCTGGCTGGATGCGCACGTGCGGTAAGGTCGACAATGGCCTCTGATCGGCAGTCAATGCGGACATGGCAATTTCGTCACTCCTCATGATCCTCACACCGACGGCAATCGTACCGAAGGCCAGCGCCCTGAGTCTCAAAAGCAGGAGGGCCTAACCGCCAGTTTACACTTTGTCCTAACTCGAACCGACTGTGATCGTTTATGTCAAAATTTTCCGCTTTGGTCAAGAAATTCGAACTGTTATGCA
>JACCDZ010783888.1_pt1 | contig 11976 bp, 10 predicted proteins | sample 7449551 | NCBI WGS metagenome assembly JACCDZ01 (sample SAMN15323452, study PRJNA562643) | freshwater metagenome | isolation source: river surface water | place: USA:Blue River Watershed | collected 2017-08-18
GCTCCTACCAGACCAGCGTCGAAGTAATGAATACCGCAAAGACCCTGCTGCAAAAAACCTTGCAGCTTGGCCAGTAACCGTTAGAGGTCTCGCATGGCAACCGTAAACAGCGCCACCGGCATCGACTACGAGTCGTTCAACGTCGCCAGCAACAAGGCGGCCAGTAACGCCGAAGACATCCAGAACCGCTTCCTGAAGCTGCTGACCACGCAGCTTAAAACCCAGGATCCGTCGAACCCGATGGACAACGCGCAGATGACCAGCCAGATGGCGCAGATCAGCACCGTCAGCGGCCTGGAAAGCGTCAACGCCTCGATCAAGGCGCTGTCGGACAACCAGTCCGCCAGCCAGTCGCTGCTGGCGACGCTGATGATCGGCCGCTACGCGCTGATCCCCGGCAACGAAGTCAGCCTCAATGGCGGCGCGGCCAAGGCGGTGGTGGATTTCCCGCAGTCGGCCAGCGACGCGGTGGTCACCATCAAGAACGCCGCCGGCGTGGTGGTCAGCGAGATCAAGCTGGGGGCACAGACTGCCGGCCAGCTGACGGTCGGCTGGGACGGCAAGAACGCGGCCGGCGTGCAGCAGCCGGACGGCCAGTATTCGATCTCAATCAAGGCGGTGAACGGGACGGTGGCGGTGGATGCCAAGATCCTGAATCCGGTCAAGATCAGCAGTGTGGCGATCGACAAGGGCGTTTCTTCATTGGTGCTGGAAAACGGCAAGCGGATGTCGATGAGCGACGTGACGCAACTTATCTAAGACATTCCGGTTAAGCATTCGGGGGATAGAACATGGGTTTCCAGCAAGGTTTGAGTGGTCTGAGCGCAGCGTCCAAGCAGTTGGACGTGATCGGCAACAATATTGCCAACGGCAGCACCATCGGTTTCAAGGGCTCGCGCGTCGAGTTTGGCGATCTGTACGCCCGCTCGCTGGCCTCTGCCTCGACCCAGGCGGGTACCAATACCCAGGCCGGCGTCGGGGTGCAGGTACTGGCGGTGTCGCAGCAGTTCCAGCAGGGCAACATCACCACCACCAACAATCCGCTGGACATGGCGATTTCCGGTAACGGCTTTTACCGGTTGACCAGCGAAAACACCGGCAACGGCGGCATCGAGGCGTTCTCCCGCAACGGCGAGTTCAAGCTGGACAAGGAAGGCTACATCGTCAACAACGGCTACTACCTGAACGGCTACCAGATGGTCAACGGCGTGAAAACCGGTGCCGAACAGCCGCTGCAGGTGTCCACTATCAACAGCGGCATCGCCAAGGCGACCGGTGCTCCCGGCGAGCGCGGCATCGACTGGAGCTTTAACCTGAACGGCGGCGGCGCGGTGATCGACCCGGCGGTCAAACCGTTTGACCCGCTGGATGCGTCCACCTATTCCTATACCAGCGGTGCCAAGTTCTACGACAACTACGGCAACGTGCATACCGTGTCGGTGTACTTTGCCCGCCGTGCCTCGACCACCGACCCGGTGGTGCCGGCCACCGTGCCGCCGTCGACGCTGGACGTGAACAACTGGGACGTGTACCACTCGGTAGACGGCACCCTGGTAGCGGGCGCGCCGACCCAGGTCAAGTTTGACCAGTCCGGTCAGCTGACCGCGTGGTCGGACAACATCATCACCATCGCCGCCGATACCAGTGCCGCCAGTGCCCACCCGGCATTCGATATCGACTTCACCAACAGCACCCAGTACAGCGGCGATTATAGCGTCTCCCGTCAGGTGGCCGGCGGCTATCCGGCCGGCAAGTTCACCGGTATCGGTGCCGACTCCGCCGGCGTGATCTACGCCAACTACACCAACGGCGTGACCGAGCCGATCGGCCAGATCACCTTGTACAACTTCTCCAACATCCAGGGTCTGGTGCCTAACGGCAACAACCGCTGGCTGTATAGCAGCGACGCCGGTGCCCGCAGCATGGCCGACCCCAACTCCGGCGGCATGGGTTACATCAAGCCGTCGGCGCTGGAGGAATCCAACGTCGATACCACCGCCGAGCTGGTGAACATGATCATTGCGCAGCGCTACTACCAGGCCAACGCGCAGACCATCAAGACCCAAGACACCATCATGCAGACCCTGCTCAACCTGCGTTAATGCGGGTTGACACGTTAAGCGCGGAGAGACGGATTCATGGATAAGGTGCTGTATCTGGCAATGAACGGTGCGAAGCACGTCGCATGGCAACAGGCGACCACTTCCAACAACCTTGCCAACGTCCATACCAACGGCTTCAAGGCCGATCTGGCGTCTTTCCGGGCGCTGCGCGTGATCGGCGACGGTGCGCCGACGCGCACCTACCAGGTTGACAATACCGTCGGCCACGACATGAGCCAGGGCTCGCTGCAGCTGACCGGCAACGAAAGCGATTTCGCGCTGGCAACGCCGGGTTTTTTTGCGGTGCAGGCACCGGGTGGCGGCGAGGCCTACACCCGCGACGGCGGCTACATCGTCGACACCGAAGGCGTGATGCGCACCCGTTCCGGGCTGGCGATCCAGGGCGAGGGTGGCCAGATCGTGGTGCCGCCGGGCTCGCGGATCACCCTCGGCATCGACGGTACGGTGTCGGCTTCGCCCAGCGTTGGTGCCGACCGTACCGTGCAGGTGCTGGGCCGCATCAAGCTGGTCAATCCGGGGGAGCGTGCGGTGTACAAGGGCGATGACGGCCTGTTCCGCCAGCACGACGGCCAGGACGCACCGGCTGCGGCCAACGTGCAACTGAAGAGCGGCTTCCTGGAGGCCAGCAACGTCAATGCGGTCGAGAGCCTGGTGCAGATGATCAGCCACTCCCGCCATTACGATCTCAATATCAAGCTGATGCAGACGGCGGAGCAGAATGCCCGCCAAGCGACAGAATTGCTGTCGATTACCGGCTAAACGAACCGATAACAGGATAACAACATGATTCGTGCCTTGTATGTGGCCAAGACCGGTATGGATGCCAGCCAGTTCAAGCTGGACGTGGTGTCCAACAACCTCGCCAACGTGAACACCAAGGGCTTCAAGCGCTCCAACGCCATTTTTGAAGACCTGTACTACCAGACCCTGCGCCAGCCCGGTGCCCAGCTGTCGAACTGCAACGTGCTGCCGACCGGCCTGCACGCCGGTACCGGTGCCGCACCGGTGGCCACTGCACGGGTACACACCCAGGGCGAGATGATCCGCACCGAGCAGTCGCTGGACATGGCGATCGCCGGCGACGGTTTCTTCCGCATCCAGCAGACCGACGGCACCATCGCCTACACCCGCAACGGCGAGTTCAAGCGCAACAATGAAGGCTTGGTGGTCAATGCCGCCGGCCTGGCGCTGGACCCGGCGATTACCATTCCGGCGACCGCCACCAAGATCGCGCTGTCGCCCGAAGGCTTGCTGGAGTATTTCGATGCCGGGGCTACCACTGCCACCGGATCGTTCCAGATCAACACTGCCACCTTCATCAACCCGCAGGGGCTGGAAAGCATCGGCGGCAACCTGTATCTGGCGACCGGCGCGTCCGGTGACCCGATCGAAGGCCAGCCCGGCCTAGATGGGCGCGGCACCATTTCGCAGGGCTATGTCGAGGGTTCCAACGTCAACGTGACCGAAGAGCTGATCAACATGATCACCGCGCAGCGCGCCTACGAGATCAACTCGCGCGCGATCAAGACCGCCGACGAAATGCTGCAGAAGCTGACCCAGCTCTAAAGTCTAAGGAGTAGCCCATGAAGCGCCTGCTGAATCTTGTGTTGCCGCTGTGTTCGGCGTTGCTCTTGGCCGCCTGCGCGGTACAGACGGCGCCGATCACGCATCAGCCGATGGCGGTGCGGCCGCAGCCGCAGCCGGCGCAGCTGCCAGCCGACGGCTCCATCTTCCAGGCGGCCAGCTACCAGCCGCTGTTCGAGGACAAGGTGCCGGTGCGCGTCGGCGACATCCTCACCGTCACCATCCGCGAAAACAACCGCTCCAGCAGCAAGGAAGAGACCGAGGGCGAGCGCGATTCCTCGATCAACGGCGGCATCAATGCCGGCGTGTCGCTGCCGTTCTTCCCCGGCGCCATCGAGAAGAAACTGGGCGGTGCCAGCCTGAACGGCAGTGGCAGCGCCAGCGAGAGCGGCTCCAGCAGCAATACCAACAGCAGCTCCTTCAATGCCTCGATCACCGTGACCGTGATCGACGTCTATCCGAACGGCAATCTGCTGGTCAGCGGCGAGAAGCAGATGAAGATCAATGGCGAGCATGAATTCATCCGTCTGTCCGGCGTGATCAATCCGCGTGACATCAAGCAGGGCAACAACGTCGAATCGACGCGGATGGCCGATGCCCGCATCGAGCAGATCAACCAGGGCCGCAGTCGCGCTTATAATGACACCGGCTGGCTGCAGAAAATCTTCCTGTCACTGCTGCCGTTTTAAGGGATAAGCGATGTCGCGTTTTGTCGTGGTGGTTTGCCTGGCGCTGCTGGCCGGTCCGCTGTTTGCCGCCCAGAAGATCAAGGAGCTGGCCAGCGTGGCCGGGGTGCGCTCCAACCCGTTGATCGGTTACGGCCTGGTGGTCGGCCTCGATGGCAGTGGCGACAAGGCCAGCGCCTCGCCGTTCACCGGCCAGTCGCTGGGCAATATGCTGAACCAGCTCGGGGTGCAGATCCCGCAGGGGATGAAGATCGACCCGAAGAACGTGGCCGCAGTGAGCCTGACCGCGACCCTGCCGCCGTTTGCGCGGCGCGGCCAGGCGCTGGACATCACGGTGTCGTCGATCGGCGATGCCAAGAGCCTGCGTGGCGGCACCTTGCTGCTGTCGCCGCTGAAGGGTATCGACGGTCAGATCTACGCGCTGGCACAGGGTAATGTGGTGGTTGGCGGTGCTGGCGCCGCCGCCGGGGGCAGCAAGACGCAGATCAACCACCTCAGTGTTGGCCGCATTCCGGCGGGGGCGACGGTCGAGCGCGAGTTGCCGGCCTCGCTGGGCATGGGCGACATGGTGGCGCTGCAGTTGCTGGAATCGGACTTCACCACCGCCAACCGCGTGGTACAGGCGATTAATCGCGAGCTGGGCGGCCAGACGGCGCGGGCGCTGGACGGTCGCCAGATCGAGGTGCGGGCGCCGCAGGACAGCAATGCGCGGATCCAGTTTCTGTCGCGGCTGGAAAATATTGCCGTCGAGGCGGCAGAAGTTTCCCCCGTGGTGATCATCAATGCCCGTACCGGGTCCATCGTGATGAACAAGGCGGTACGCATCGACCCGTGCGCGATTGCCCACGGCAACCTGTCGGTGACGGTCAACAGCACCTCGACGGTGAGCCAGCCGCCGCCGCTGAGCGGCGGCCAGACGGCGGTCACCCGCAAGGCCGATGTCAGTGTCAGTGCCGACGGCAGCAAGGTGGTCAACATTCCCGGCGGTGCCTCGCTGTCGGAGGTGGTCGGCGCCCTGAATTCGGTTGGCGCCACGCCGCAGGACCTGATCTCCATCCTGCAGGCGATGAAGGCCTCCGGCTCGCTGAAGGCGGAATTGCAGATCATCTGAGCGGCAAGGTTGGCCGCAAGCCAGTTGCAAGGCGATGTCCCCGACGGGCATCGCCTTTTTTGCTGGCCTGATTCTTGCTGTAAATCCGGCATCTGTGTCTGTTTAGCGTTCCTGCCATGCAAGTTTCCCGCGATGCCAGCAATCAATTAGCGATCGATCCCAATGCGACCGAGCGCCTGTCTTCCCTTGCGCGCAGCAATCCGAAGGAAGCGATCCGGCAGGTCGCCAGCCAGTTCGAGGCCATCCTGCTGAACCAGATGATGGCGTCGATGCGCAGCAACGGTTTTGACGGCGAAGAGGATTCCTCGGAGCTGGGCACCTACCGCGGCATGCTCGACCAGCAGATGGTCAACGCGATGGTGCAGGGCGGCGGTACCGGGCTGGCCGACATGCTGGCCCGTCAGATCGAGGGCGTGGCGCGGATTGACCAGGCCGCGACGCCGGCGGCTAGCAGTGGCATGCTGCCCTTGCCGGCGCTACCCGCCGCGGCGGCGAAAGCCATCCGCAAGTATGCGGAAGCTGCCGGCACCGCCACGGCGGCGCCGGCACCAGTGGCGATTCCGAGCGAGCGGCAGGCATTTGTCAGCACCCTGTTGCCGCATGCCGGCCAGGCGGCCGAGCGCCTCGGCGTGGCGCCGGAATTGCTAGTTGGTCACGCCGCACTGGAAAGCGGCTGGGGCAGTCGCAGCATCCGTCATCCGGATGGCCGCGAGAGCTACAACCTGTTCGGCATCAAGGCCGGCGGCTCGTGGCGCGGCGAATCGGTGGCGACGCTGACCACCGAGTACGTCGACGGCAAGGCGCGCAAGCAGGTGGAATCGTTCCGTTCCTATCCGAGCCTGGAGGCGGCATTCGACGATTACGCCAAGTTGCTGGAAGGCAGTAGCCGCTACCAGCGCGCGCTGAACCAAGGCGATAACGCGCAGGGCTTTGCCGTGGCGCTGCAGCAGGGTGGCTACGCCACCGATCCAGCGTATGCGCGCAAACTGGCCGGCGTCGCCCAGTCCCTGCTGGCACGCTAAAGTTCAGCCGCCTAGCTGCCGATAAAGAACAACGGGAGAGTGAATCATGAGTGGTATTTTCAGTATCGGTATCAGTGGTCTCAATGCGGCACGCGCGGCATTGGACGTGACCAGCCACAACATCAGCAACGTCAATACCGATGGCTACAACCGCCAGCGTCTTTCCCAGAGTGCGGCGACGCCACAGTTTGTCGGTTACGGCTATGCCGGCCGTGGTGTCGACCTGTACGCGGTATCGCGGCTGTACGACGGCTTCATGGACGAGCAGCTGCAGAATGTCACCGCGTCCAGCAGCGGCTTCCAGACCCAGGCCTCCGCCCTCTCCGATATCGACAACCTGATTACCGATGGCAATGCCGGCCTCTCCAACCTGATGCAGGGTTTCTACGCCAGCCTGCAAACGCTCAGCCAGCAGCCGACCTCCATCGCCGCGCGGCAGTCGGTGATCAGCCAGGCCGAGTCGCTGTCCGGCCGTTTCCAGTCGATGAATACGCGCATGGAAGAGGTGCGTAACGGCCTGATCAACCAGATCAATACCTCGGTGGAGGGGGTCAACTCCTACGCCAGGCAGATCGCCGCCCTCAACGAGCAGATCATTTCCCTGAACCAGGGTGAGGGCCGCGCGCCCAACGACCTGCTGGACCAGCGCGACACGCTGGTACGCGACCTGAACAAGCTGATCAAGACCGACGTGGTCGAGCAGTCCGACGGCATGTATAGCGTCTACATCGGCCAGGGCCACCCGCTGGTGATCGGCGAGACCAGTTACGAAATGACCATGATGCGTGGCGCACCGGCGCAGCCGGAAGATCCGGAAGCGCCGTCACTGGGCATCAAGCTGCCAGGTACCAATAACACGGTGGTGCTTAATTCGCAGCTGATCGCCGGTGGCAGCATCGCCGGCGCCATGACCACGCTGAATTACGATGTTGCCCGCGTGCAGGCCGACCTCGGCCGTATGGCGGTCGAGTTTTCCGACGCGATGAACCGGCAGCAGGCATTGGGTGTCGACCTGAACGGTCTGCCGGCCAGTACCCCGATGTTTGCCGACTTGACCGCCTTCCGTACTACCGCAGAGAACGCGACCACACCGGCCGGTGAAGCCAAGGCGATGCGTGATGCCTTGCGCCGTTTTGCCGTGGCGGTGCAGGAGCCATCGCAGCTGGCGGTCGCCTCCGGCATCCAGGCCGGTGCCACCACGCCGGTCGACCCGACCGAGGTGCCGGGCGGCAAGCCGTCCATTTCGGCGATCTGGCAGGTATCCAACCTGTCGCCGGCGGCTAACCCGACCCTGCCGGCGGCCCCGGCGCTGGCCTTGAACTATATTCCAGGCAATACCCCACCGTTCGAGGCGGATTTCGGCGGCACCATCGTGCCGGTGACGCAGTCGGCAAGCCAGGCCGGCGTTTACGAATTCACCCTCGCCAGCGGCCAGCACATCGCCTTCAAGTTCGAGGGGCAAGCGGCAACCAACCAGACCATCCCGGTGACGCCGCGCACCGGCGCCGCAGGCGAGTCGGCGCAGCTGGATAACGCCAACCTGCTGGAAATGGCCCGCTTGCAGACGCGGCCACTGATGGCGGCGACGCCCAACTCCACCTCGACCTTCCTGCCCGCGGTCGGCGCCGCGCGCACCGGCAGCCTGCAGTCGTTTTACGGCCAGACCGTCAGCTATGTCGGTAGCCGTACCAATGTGGTACAGGTGAGTTTGACGGCACAGGAAGCGGCGTTGCAGGAAGTAAAATTGAAGAGGGAATCGTTCTCCGGCGTCAATCTCGACGAGGAAGCGGCGAATCTTATACGCTATCAGCAGGCCTACCAGGCATCGAGCAAGGTTATCCAGGTAGCGCAGGAAATTTTCCAGTCACTGCTGGATCTGCGTTGATAGTTTTCAGAGGATAAGGCAATGAGAGTCAGCAGCAATACCCAATACATCATGGGCACCTACAACCTGCAGAGCAAGGGTTCCCAGCTCAATCGCCTCAACGAGCAGCTGTCGACCCTGAAACGCATCAACCGGGCATCGGATGACCCGGTGGCGGCGGCCACGCTGGTCGATATCAACCAGTCCAAGTCGATGAATACGCAGCAATCCAGCAATGCCAAGGCGGCCGCCTCGCAGCTGGCAATTACCGATACCATCCTCGGCAACGTCTCCAACACCATCATCTCGATCAAGACCCTGGCGGTGCAGGCGGGCAACACTGTGCTGACCAACGAAGACCGGCAGGCGATCCAGAACGAGATGCGCGAGAAGGTAAAAGAGCTGGTTTCGCTCGCCAACAGCACCGACGGCGCGTCCAACTATATCTTCGGCGGCACCGACAAGAGCAAGCCGCCGTTTACCATGGCGGTGCAGGCGACCCCGCCGCAGCTGAATATCAACTACCAGGGCAATGACCAGCGCCAGTACATGGCGATCTCGTCCAGCCGCGAGATCGCGGTGACCGAGCCCGGTTCGGTGGTGTTTGGTCGTACCTCAACTCCGGCCGGACCCGCCCCGGCAGGGCCGACCGCAGCCGGCAACGAGCTGTGGCAGTCGCTATCGGTGTTCGACGAGGCGCTGTCGGCCGGCTCGGTGGATCCCAACTACGCCACCAATATTGCGACGGCCATCCAGGGGCTGGATGACGGCCTGTCGCAGGTGCTGGCCAGCCGGGCCTCGCTGGGTTCGCGCATGCAGGAGACCGATTCGCTGATCGAGATGGGTGATGCCCTGAGCGTGCAATACGCGTCGCAGATCAGCAATCTGGAAGACCTGGATCTGGCCAAGGCGGTGTCCGACTTCGAGATGGCCAGGACCGCGCTGGAAGTCACGCAGAAAACCTTTTCCCAGGTGAAGAGCCTGTCCCTGTTCAACTACCTCTGATCGCGCCATGCAAACCATCCTCGCCCAGCTGATCGCTTTTGACACCACCAGTCGTGAGTCCAACCTGGCCCTGATCCGGTGGGTGCAGGACTATCTGGCGCAGTTTGGCGTGGACAGCACGCTGACTTTTTCCGATGCCGGCGACAAGGCCAACCTGTTTGCTGTGATCGGGGGTCCGGCGCTGCCGATCGTGGTGTTGTCCGGGCACACCGACGTGGTGCCGGTCGACGGCCAGAGCTGGCAGAGCGACCCTTTCATCATGAGCGAGCGCGAGGGTCGTCTCTATGGTCGCGGCAGTTGCGACATGAAGGGCTTCATCGCGTGCGTGCTGTCCCTGGTCGAGGAGTGGACAAGGTTGGCCGCAGCCGGCCAGTTGCAGCGCGCCATCGGTATCGCGCTGTCTTACGACGAGGAAGTCGGTTGTCTGGGCGTCGGGCGCCTGATTGCCGACCTGCAGCAGCGACAGTTGCCGATCGAGGGCTGCATCATCGGCGAGCCGACCATGATGCGGCCGGTGATCGCCCACAAGGGCATTGCCCATTACCGTTGCCGCGTGCTCGGCCGCGCCGCGCATTCCTCGCTGACGCCCAAGGGCGTCAACGCCATCGAGTATGCCGCCAAGCTGATCGTGCACATCCGCAAGCTGGCCGATGCCGAACAGAGTTTCGGCATGCGACAGGCACTGTATGACGTGCCGTTCACCACCTTGCAGACCGGCGTCATCCACGGCGGCACCGCGGCCAACATCGTGCCCAAGGATTGCGAGTTCGTGTTCGAGTGCCGCTGGCTGCCGGGTGACAATCACCAGCGTTTCGTCGACTCGGTGCGCGACTACGCGGCGCTGCTGAGCGCGGAGATGCAGCAGGTGGCGCCAGAGGCGGCGATCAGCTTCGAGCCGCTGGTCAACTGCCCGCCGTTCGAATCGGACGCCGACAGCAGTGTGCGCCAGCATGTCGACGCGCTGTGCCATGGTTGCCTTGGCGAAGCGGTGGCCTACACCACCGAGGCCGGCCGCTTTGCCGAGGCCGGTATTGCCGCGGTGGTGTGCGGCCCCGGTTCGATCGAGCAGGCGCACCGTCCCGACGAGTATGTTGAGCTCGGCCAGCTGGCGCTGTGCCGCGACTGGCTGTTGCGGCTGACCGAGCGCCTTGTGCGCCCGGTGGGGCTGTAAGAGGCTGTTCACGATCTGTTGCGACTTGATCCCGGTGGGGCATAGGCTGTTGAAAGCGGCTTAGGCATGCTTGTTCATCTCTGGATAAACGCCGCTTCCTCAGCCGTTTTCGCCTTGTCTCGCGTGAGCGTGCGGATCATGAACACGCTCTAAGAATCTTCTTTACTGTCTTTCGTTCCCCCTTCAAAATCCCGACCCTCCATTGCGGTGGAGAGTGATGCCCGCGCCGTTACCCACGGCGGCGGGCTTGTTGTCATTTCAAGGTGGGACAAACCATGAAACAAACTACGCAACCCGCGACACCCGCGGGTCAGGCGCGGGATGCCTTTACCAGCAGCTTCGGCGTGCTGGCGGCGACGCTCGGTTCCGCGGTCGGGCTGGGCAATATCTGGAAGTTTCCTTATGTCACCGGTGCCAATGGCGGCGCCGGTTTCCTGCTGGTGTACCTGCTGGCCACGCTGTTGGTCGGCCTGCCGGTGATGATTGCCGAGATCATGCTTGGCCGCAAAGCCAAGGCCGACGCGGTCACCACCCTGCGGGTGCTGGCACCGGCCGGGCAATACTGGTGGCTGATCGGTGCCTCCGGGGTGCTGGCGGCGTTCCTGATCCTTTCGTTCTATTCCGAAGTGGCGGGCTGGGTGTTCGCCTATGTGTTCAAGGCCATCGGCGGCGACATCCTGAGCAAGGATCCGGCGCAGACCTCGGCCGCGTTCGGCGCGCTGGTGTCCGATCCGCTGCAGTCGCTGCTGTGGCAGTGGGGCGTGCTGCTGTTCATCGGCGGTATCTTGTTGCTGGGCGTGGCCAAGGGTATCGAGGCGGTCACCAAGAGGCTGATGCCGGTGCTGTTCATCCTGTTGCTGGTGCTGGGCGTGCGCAGCCTGATGCTGCCGGGCGCGTCGCAGGGGCTGGCCTTCCTGTTCGCCCCCGATTTTTCCAAGATCACCGCCGAAGTGGCGTTGATCGCGATGGGGCTGGCGTTCTTCAAGTTGTCGATCGGCATGGGCACCATGATGACCTATGGCAGCTATTTCCGTGATGACCAGAACATTCCTGCCACCACGGTACGGGTGATGAGCGCCGACCTGTTCGTGTCGATGCTGGCCGGTATCGTGGTGTTCCCGGCGGTGTTCACCTTCGGCTTCAAGCCGGAAGCCGGGCCGTCGCTGCTGTTCATCACCATTCCGGCGGTGTTCGCCAGCATGCCGATGGGGTTCCTGTTCATGGTGCTGTTCTTCGTGCTATCAGCGGTGGCGGCCTCCGGCGCCATGCTGTCGCTGCTGGAGGTGCCGGTGTCGGTGATGGTCGGCCGTTTCGGCATCAGCCGTGCCAGGGCGACGCTGATCAACCTGCTGCTGCTGGGCGTGATCGGCGCCAGCTGCGCGCTGTCCAACAGCGTGCTGGCCGACGTCA
>JACCDZ011063382.1_pt1 | contig 11974 bp, 10 predicted proteins | sample 7449551 | NCBI WGS metagenome assembly JACCDZ01 (sample SAMN15323452, study PRJNA562643) | freshwater metagenome | isolation source: river surface water | place: USA:Blue River Watershed | collected 2017-08-18
GCGATGCCGTTCGGCCCGATGATCGTGGGCTTCGTCAGCCTCTACTTCTTCATCCTCTACAAGCTGCCGCAGCCCTTGCTGCGCGACGTGCTCGACGGCTTCGCTGCGGTACTGGTTCGCCCCGGCTTCCGCCATCCGACGGTCGCGATCCACGCGCTGGAGGCAACCGCCGCTGCACATGAACAGGTCGAACGCGGCGCGAATGCCAAGGTCCTGGTCAAGCCCTGAATCCCGTTAGCTGCCGACGATTGACGTGATTGACCGGCAGGCGAGACATGACGCACTTCAGCGATCACTTCGGCAAAGTCGCGGGACGCTACGCCGACTTCCGCCCGACCTCTCCTCCCGAACTCTTCGATTGGCTAGGCAATCAATGCGACGCACATGATCTGGCGTGGGACTGCGGCTGCGGCAATGGGCAGGCCTCGGTCGCGCTGGCAGGGCATTTCAGGCAGGTATATGCGACCGATGCGAGTGCCGGCCAGATTGCGCATGCGACGCCGCATGATCGTGTCCGCTATGCAGTCGGGCCCGCCAACGCAAGCGGGCTGCCGGATGCCTGTGCCGATCTCGTGACCGTCGCCCAGGCGCTGCACTGGTTTGCCGACGACAGCTTCTATGACGAGGCCCGGCGCGTGCTGAAACCCGGCGGACTGTTGGCCGCATGGAGCTACGGCATGATCGTGGTCGACGGCGATGCGGTGAATGCCGCGATCCAGCACTTCTACCATCAGGTGATTGGCCCCTACTGGCCGCCCGAGCGGCGCCATGTGGAGACGGGTTACCGCGAGCTGTCGTTCCCGTTCGCGCGCATCACGACGCCGGAACTCGCGATGCAGGTATCGTGGCCGCTCGCGCAGTTGCTGGGTTATCTCGGTTCCTGGTCAGCTTCGGCGCGTTATCGCGAAGCGACCGGCAAGGATGCCGTTGAAGCGCTGGGCACGGTGCTGCTTGATTGCTGGAGCGATCCGGCGCAAGCACGTACCGTCTCCTGGCCGTTGGCGATCCTCGCGGGACGTACCTGAAGCTGCGCGCCTGAACCGGCAGGAAGCTCGCTAATCCGGCATAGGCGTTCTGCGCGCCACAGCTCGCATGGCGGCCCCGCGGGGTCGCATCTCAGGCAGCAATGCCGATGATGACGCTGGACGGATCAAATCCCGCCGTCACCGCATCGCCCTGCTTCAATGCCATCGCATCGACGGTGGCATTGGGCAGCGTCGCTACCAGCTCCATGCCGCCGTCGAGCAGCACGGCGACTTCCGACGTGCGTTCACCCCGCACGACAGTATGCGCGATCCCGGCAAAGGCATTCTTTGCGAGCACGGCTTCGGATCCCGGCTGCTCGACAGCAGCGTCGGCCGTTCGCAGAGCAAGCATGACTGACGAAGCCTTGATCAGCGCGAACACCTTGGCGCCGATGTCGAGCTGCAGCTCGCGGCAACTGCCATGAGTGATGGACGCCACGAGCGTCAGCGCGCCGTTGACCGTCATCGTGATTTCATCGTTCACTGGCCCCTGCAGGATCGAGACGATGATGCCGGCGAACTGGTTGCGGGCACTGGTCTTCATCGCGATCTCGGTTTCAACGGCGTAGTCGGCCTCCAGCCCGTTGGCGAGCTTGTTGAGGCGCGCAATGAAGCGCGCATGCTCGTTCTGGATCAGCGTGAAATTCTTCAGCAACTGGTGGCCGTGCGCGGTCAGGCACGTCTTGCCGCCCCCCTTCCCGCCCGCGTGGCGCTCCAGCAGCTTGTCGCCGGTGAGCTGCGTCATCTGCTCGATGGTGTCCCACGCGCCCTTGTAGCTGTAGCCGGCGATTTTGGCGGACCTGGTCAAGTTCTCGGTCAGGCCGATTTGCCGCAGCAATTCGATGCGCTTCGCATTGGCAAGCAGCTTGCCGCCGACGCACAAGGTCAGTTCTGCATCGAGGGTATAGGCAAGCTTTTCCATCTAGCAATTATATGCACCCTTCATGTGCCTTGCTACATAACCAATCCATTCAGGACAAGTTCTGCGCCGAATCAAATTATCGAAATGAAAATTACATAAGGATATTTGACGCATGCAGGCGAGATTTATGGCAGGTCATCCTGCGTCGTACCCGTCGTCGCGCCTTCCGTCGGGTTGACACTTGAAAATTAGTTCAATATATTTCGCTTCGCGATAAATCAAAGTATATTTTGATTCGCAAGGCATGACTTTTTTGACATCAAGGCCATGAAAACTCGAGACCTGCACCACAAACTCGGCGCGATTGCCCTGGCGATCGGCGTACTTTCGCTATCGACCCAGGTTTATGCCGGCGATCCGGTCCGGCGCCTGCTCGACCTGCAGCTCAGGAAAGGCATCATCACCCAGCAGGAATACGACGAGTTGCTGGCCGAGATGGACGAACCTGCCGCAGCCGCGCCCGCTCCGGCTGCGCGCACTGAAACGGCCGCCGGCAAGGAAGCCGTGAAGCCGCAAGATAGCGAGAAGGTCGTCAAGTTCGTGGAAAAGCACGAGAAGGATGGCAGCGTAAAGCCGTCCGGCCTCGGCTGGACGTCGGCGGATGGCAAGAACGAAGTCAACCTGACCGGCCGCATGCATTTCGATGCCCGCGTGATCAATCACCAGGAGTTTGGCGACTCGCTGGACCGTGATGCCGGCATGATGTCGGATCGCTTCACGATGCGTCGTGCGCGCATTGGCGTCACCGGCATCTTCAACAAGGACATCGCCTACGAAGTCCAGCTGAACGGCATCAGCAGCAATACCAACGTGGTCGATACTGCGTGGGCTGCCTACAAGCTGGATCCTGCCGTGCAGTTCCGCATGGGGCGGTTCAACCAGCCGTTTGCGCTCGAGACGCAAACCAGCGCCAACAACATCGATTTCATGGAGCGCTCTTACCTGCACCAGCTGGCACCCTTCAAGCAAATGGGCGCGATGTTGAACGGCGAGCAAGGCATCTTCACCTACGCTGTCTCCGGCTACCAGCGTGACTTTGATCCGCAAAACAACTTCAACGGACTGGGGCCGGAAGCGGCAGCAAGGCTGACGGCTAACCTCGCCTCGGCCTTCGGCGCCTCGGGCAAGGCAGTCTTCCATATCGGTGCCGCCGCGACCACGGGACGCCAGACTGTGACGCCGACGACGGCCACGCAAACCGGTTCGGCAAGCACGACCTATGAAACGCGGGCGCCCATCGTGTCGTTCACTGATGAAAACCTCGGCTTGAACAACGTATACCGCAACCGCCTCTATGGCGCACCGCCGTGCGGCACGCAATTGGCGGGTGCAGTCTGCGCCACAGGTGGCTATGGCCTGCCCGCTTCTGAAGTCGCGAGGGTCGATCGCATCCTGAAGGGCTTGGAACTGGCGGCAGCTTATGGCCCGGCCAAGCTGCAAGCCGAATGGGCGCAGATCGACGCATCTGCAACGTCCAACGCGATCACCAGCGGTGGCGTCGCCTACACCTCCGCGATGTCAGGCAATGCCAAAGCGTCCTATGTCGAGTTCATGTACAACCTGACCGGCGAAAACTGGGCTGACTCGTACAAATCGGGGGTCTTCACGTCGGTGAAACCGAATTCACCGTTCAGCTTCACCAACCGGTCCGGTCTGGGTGCCTGGCAGGTCGGTCTGCGGTACTCGGTTTATGATGCATCCGGCTTCGGCGACAACAACTGCACTGCAATCACCACCGCCGGCGCCAATGCAATCTGCAACTTCATCGACGGACAGATCGTGACTTCGACGGGAACGACCGCAGGAACCCGGCAATACCAAATTCAGGGCAGCCCGAAGGGCAACACGCTCACACTGGGCGTGAACTGGCTGCTGAACCCGAATGCGCGCATCATGTTCAATTATTCGCAGACTTCATTTGACCGCTCGTTCCTGCCGGTCGACATAGGCACGCTCAGGTCCAATTCGAAAGTTGGCCAGCGCCTCGACGTGTTCTCGGTCCGCACGCAATTCAATTTCTGACGGGGCCGTGATTTGAAGGATCTGATCCGCAACGCCTGCTTTGCAGCCGCAACCCTGCTTCTGGCAGGCGCCACCCCGGCCGCCGAAGTTCGCGTCGCTGTCGCCGCCAATTTCGCCCAGCCGATGAAAGACCTTGCGGCCGTGTTCGAGAAGGACACCGGGCACAGGCTGTCGATCAGCCAGGGAGCAACCGGCAAGTTCTACGCGCAGATCATCAGCGGTGCACCGTTTGATGTGTTGCTGTCGGCCGACGATGAAACGCCGACCAGGCTGGTCGCGGAAGGCAAGGCCGTCGCAGGATCGCAGTTCACGTATGCCGTCGGCCGCCTGGTGTTGTGGTCACCGGACGAGAAACTGGTCGACCAGAATGGGAGCGTGCTGAAGTCCGACAAGTTCAAGTACCTCGCAATCGCCAATGCGCGCGTTTCTCCCTATGGCCGCGCTGCGATGCAGGTGATGCAGAAGCTGGGACTGCAGGGCAAGATCGAGCCTCGCCTCGTACAGGGCGAAAACATTGCGCAGACCTTCCAGTTCGTAACGACCGGCAATGCACAGCTGGGCATGATCGCGCTGTCGCAAGTGCTCGACCAGGGCAAGATGAAGACTGGCTCAGCGTGGATTGTGCCCGAGGCCTTGCATGAACCGCTGAAGCAGGATGCCTTGCTGCTGAATGCGGGCAAGGACTCCGCCGCGGCCGCCAGCTTGCTGGCCTGGCTGAAGTCAGACAAAGCGCGCCAGACCATCGAAAGCTACGGCTACAAAACCAAGTAAACTCTGGCTCGGCGCCGGCTCCCATGCCGGATCGAGTCCGCCGGCGCCGCTCTCGCCGCTCACAACAAGAACAACGCATGCCGCTCGACCCCGAAGCCCTGCAAGCCATTGCCGTCACGGTCAGGCTGTCGACCGTGGTCACCCTGATCCTGCTGCTGGTCGGCACGCCGATCGCATGGTGGCTGGCGAATACCTCCAGCATGCTGAAAGCCCCGGTCAGTGCCGTTGTCGCGCTGCCCCTCGTGCTGCCGCCGACAGTGCTTGGCTTTTACCTGTTGCTGGCGCTGGGCCCGAACGGCCCGGTCGGCAAAGTCATCGCATCGCTCGGACTGGGACAACTGCCCTTTACCTTTGGGGGACTGGTGATTGCATCGGTCTTCTATTCGCTGCCGTTCATGGTGCAACCGCTGCAGAATGCCTTCGAAGCGATCGGGCGCCGTCCGCTGGAAGTGGCGGCCACCCTCGGCGCTTCGCCGCTTGACGCGTTCTTTACCGTTGCCGTACCGATGGCATTGCCCGGCTTCCTGACCGCTTGCGTGATGAGCTTTGCCCATACGGTGGGTGAATTCGGCGTGGTGCTGATGATAGGCGGGAACCTGCCCGGCCAGACGCGCGTGGCGTCAGTGCAGATCTACGATTATGTGGAAGGCCTGCAGTACGGACAGGCACACCAGCTGGCGCTGGTGATGATCGTGTTCTCGTTCGCGGTGCTGGTTGCGCTGCACCTGTGGCGCCCGCGCACGCAGAAAGCCTCCTGAGATGAGCATGGCGACAGACGGCATCCACGCGCGCCTTGCGCTGCACAGACCGGGCTTCAGGCTCGATGTCGACCTCCGTTTGCCGGGCCGTGGCGTTACTGCGCTGTTCGGGCCTTCGGGCTGCGGCAAAACCACGCTGTTGCGCTGCCTCGCCGGACTGGAGCGTGCGACGGGCAACCTGCAAGTCAACGGCGACGTCTGGCAAGACGGCAGGCAGTGGTTACCGACGCATCGGCGTCCCCTCGGCTACGTCTTTCAGGAATCGAGCCTGTTTCCCCATTTGTCCGTGCTCGGCAACCTGCAGTACGGACAACGCCGGGCGGCCGGCACGGCCCGCATCGATCTCGACCATGTGACCGAGCTGCTCGGCATCGCGCCGCTGCTGGAACGAAAACCTGATGTCTTGTCCGGCGGCGAACGCCAGCGGGTCGGCATCGCGCGCGCACTGGCCACCCATCCGCAGCTGCTGCTGATGGACGAGCCGCTGGCTGCGCTCGACTTTGCGCGCAAGCAGGAGATCCTGCCCTACCTCGACCGGCTGCAGCAGGAACTGGCGATCCCCATCGTCTATGTCACGCACTCGCCGGACGAGGTGGCGCGGCTGGCCAACCATTTGGTTATGCTGGATAACGGCAGCGTCGTCGCCAGCGGCGCACTGGCAGATACGCTGGCACGGCTGGACCTGCCGGTCAGGCTGGGCGAGGATGCCGGCGTTGTGATCGATGCCCATGTCGGCCGCGTCGACGGCCAGTGGCACCTCGCGCGCATGGACTTCGATGGCGGCCACCTGTGGACGCGCGACCCGCAGCTGCCTGCCGGCACGGCAGCGCGGGTGCGCATACTGGCGCGCGACGTCAGCCTCGCGCGCGACGAGCCCGGCCGCAGCAGCATACAGAACGTGATGCAGGGCCGGATCGATGGCATCGCCGGGGACGAAGCGCCCGGGCTTGCGCTGGTGCGCGTCAGGGTCGGTGCCACGGCCATCCTCGCACGCGTGACCCGGCGCTCGCTGGCCGAGCTTGGCTTCAATGTCGGGGATGCGGCTTGGGTACAGGTAAAATCCGTGGCACTTGCCCGCTGACCTGTCGCCTTACCGGACTCGGACAGGACCAGCCCATCCTTCGAACCTCAACAGGACAAGAAGCGGACCACGTCCCGATGCAACGTCGCCTGAACTTGCTGATGAACCTGGCGACCGGACTGCACACCACCATGCAGCGCCGGATGCCAGGCCTGCGCGCGCTGCTGCTGGTCTTGCCACTGGCGCTGTCGCTGGCACCTGCGTCCGCAAGCGCCGACACGCTGAACTTCAATTGCCGTGGCTGGATGCCGATCTACCTCGGCAGCTGGGTGCCGATCAACCCGGACCCGAGCGACTTCGACATGCTGCGCGTCGAGGTCAATGAACAGACGAAGATGACCAGCTTCGTGCTGACCATGATAGGGCGCGCCAGCTTCGCGACCAAGATCAGCGAATCGCATGTGAAAGGCGCAATTCCCTACAAGGCGCTGATGGTCGACGACATGGTCGAGTACATCGACTTCATGCTCAACCGTGGCACCGGCGAGATCATCATCACCGCGCTGGAAAAAGCCTACCGCCGCCCGCACACCCTGTTCAAGGGCAAGTGCGTCGAGGTCAAATCCCCGTTCTCGAAGTCGAAGTCCAACTTCTGACCCCCTCCCGCCGGAGGCCTTGCGATCCTCCACGGAACATTTTCCCCGTTCCGACGCTCTCTTCCCGACACCATCCTTGCGTGAATGCCCCTTCTTCGTTGACGGGTATCAAATCTTGATCTTTTCATCAATTACTCCGCGCCCGAACCGCCCTACATTACAGCTTGCAAATTAGAAACTTCACCAACCTTTTTCTCGAAGTCCATGAGGGCAAGCATCATGCCGCCTCCCAGCCTGCCGGCCCTTGACGACCGCGTCAGCGAGCTCGCATCGCTGCACGCCGAGCTAGGGCGCGTGCGTGCAGCGCTGCGCGAGCAAACCGAAAAATTGAATTCGACTTTCGAATTGCCCTCGGTCGGCATGGCGCACGTCGACCTCGACGGCAAATGGCTGGCCGTCAATGACACCCTGTGCGGTATCGTCGGTTATTCGCGTGAAGAATTGCTGCAGCTGACGTTCCAGGACATCACCCACCCGGACGATCTGGATGAAGACCTCGCCCTGGTGCAGAAGCTGCTGACCGGCGAACTCCCGAATTACTCGCTGGAGAAGCGCTACCTGCGCAAAGGCGGCGAACAGGTATGGATACGCCTGACGGCCAAATTAACGCGCAACAGCGAAGGCGAGCCGTGGTTCTTCGTTTCCGTCATCGAGAACATTCACGACCGCAAGCTGGCCGAGCAAGAAAGGCTGGCTGCCAAGCAGGCGCTGCAAGCCAGTGAATCGCGCTTCCGCATTGCCTTCGACAATATCCCCGACGTAGTCGTGATCTACGACCGCGACCTGCGCATCCAGTACATCAATCCGGCCACGATCAAGACGACAGGCCTGTCGCCCGCCTCCTTTATCGGCAAGCGCGAGTCGGAGGTTTTTCCGAGCGACCTGATCGCCCCCTGGCAGCCGGCACTGCAGGCTGCATTGAACGAAGGACGCGTGACCTCGGTTGAAGTCAATGCCGCCTTCAATTCCGGCATGCGCAGTCTGTTGATAACCTGTGTGCCGCTACGCGACCAGAATGGGGACGTGAAAGAAGTCATGGGCATCACCCACGACTTCACCGATCGAAAGCGTGCCGAAGACGCGACCGTGAAGGCCGCGCTGCACGACAACCTGACCGGACTGCCAAACCGGGCGCTGTTGTTCGAGTATTCAACGCATGTATTCGATCAGGCTGCACGCAATCAGCATGAAGGCGGCATGCTGTTCATTGACCTCGATCGCTTCAAGCCAATCAATGACATACACGGGCATTTGGTTGGCGACCAGGTGCTGAAAATCATTGCGCACCGTATCCAGAGCCAGGTCCGCAAGGCCGATCTCGTATTCCGTCTGGGCGGCGATGAATTCCTGGTGCTGTTGCCGCAACTGGCCAACAGCACCGAGGCGGCGCAGATTGCGCAGCGGGTGCTGAGGTCACTGTCCGATCCGATGCTGGTCGACGGCATCGAATTGCAGCTCTCGGGGTCGATCGGCATCAGCATCTTCCCGCGTGACGGCATGGACATGCAGTCGCTGGTGAATGCTGCCGACAATGCGATGTATCACGCCAAGCAATCGGGCAAGAACAACTGGCAATTCTATTCAGCCGAATTGTCTGGCCGCGTCCATGCACAGATCAGCCTGCAGGACAAAGTGCGGCGCGCGCTGCGTGACAAGGAATTCCAGCTGGTGTACCAGCCCGTCATCGATGTCGCCGAAGGCCGGGTGATTGGCGCCGAAGCATTGTTGCGCTGGCAGGGCAGCGGCGTTGGCCCCGACCAGTTCATTCCTGCGGCAGAAGCGGTCGGCCAGATCGTCCCGATCGGCGATTGGGTGATGCAGGAAGCCTGCCGCGCGCACAAGCGCTGGCGTGACCGCGGACTGCCCGCCATACCGGTCTCGGTCAATGTGTCGGCGCTGCAAATGCGCCAGAAGGATTTCCGCTTCAAGCTGCTGTCGATACTGCGCCAGCAGCGGCTGCCGGCCGATGCACTGCAGATCGAACTGACCGAATCGGCGCTACTGGAGGACGTGGACTACGCGGTCTACCTGCTGACCAACTTGCAGCAGGATGGCGTCAAGGTCTCACTGGACGATTTCGGCACCGGTTACTCGAGCCTGTCTTACCTGTCGCGGCTGCCGATCAGCAAGATCAAGATCGACAAATCCTTCGTGGGACACCTGACCACCGATGCCACGACGCGCGCAGTGACCGAGGCCATCATCACCCTCGGACGCAGGCTGAAGCTGGACATCATTGCCGAAGGCATCGAGACCCAGTCCATGCTTGATGAGGTACGCGCGCTCGGTTGCGACCAGATGCAGGGCCATCTTCTGTGCCACCCGATGGACTCGGACGCCTTCGAGGCATGGTATGCCGGGCAGGTGCAGGCGTCGCACTGACGCCCGGGGCGCCGATGCCGCGCAATGGAAGTTCAGCCGCCGCTGCCGCCGGCTTCGACGTCGGGCCCCGGCGTTGCCGATGCCTCGCTGCCTGCTATCAGCGGCAGGCTGACGGTGAAGGTGGTGCCGAATCCCTCTTCGGACTGGAAATCGATGGTGCCGTTGTGCGCCTCGACCAGCATCTTCGTGATGGCCAGTCCCAATCCTGTGCCTCCGGCCTTGCGCACGTTGCCTGCGCTCGCTTGCGAGAAGCGATCGAAGATAAACGGGCGCGATGCCTCCGGGATGCCGACGCCATAGTCAACCACGCGTATCATCGCGCGCCCGAATTCAGCCCGCAAGCTGACCATCACCTCACCACGCGGCAGCGAAAACTTGGCGGCGTTCGACAGCAGGTTGACCATGATCTGCACAAAGCGCTCCGCATCCACGCTCACCCACAGCTCCTCGTTCGACGGATTGAGGCTGAAGCTCACCGCATACTGATCCGCAAAAGGCTGGGTCTGGGCAATGGCGGCCTCGACCAGCTGCAGCGGTGACTCTATCGTCCGGTCCAGCGCCATCTGGTCGCGCGCCAGCTTGTCGATGTCGAGGATATCGGCCACGACGCGCACCAGCTTGTCGCAATTGTCGGTCGCGATCTGCAGCAGTCGCAGCTGCGACAACGCCAGCGCACCGCCGATCGCTGCCTGGTGCAGCGACAGCGCGCCCCGGATCGCGGTCAGCGGCGCGCGCAGTTCATGCGACACCACGGACACGAAATCGGCCTTGATGCGCTCCATCTGCTTGAGCTCGGTCAGGTCATGGAAGATGGTCACGAAGCCTTGCTGACGGCCATTGCCCTGCTTGAGCAGGGTGATTGCAATCGTCACCCAGACCGTACTGCCATCCTTACGGATGAATTGCCATTCGCGGCCCGGATGCGCAAGCAGGTGATTCACCATCAGCTGGTAGGGCATATCGCCGGGACGAATGCGGTGCAGCGCGACGCGTATGTCTTCGGTGCGATGAAACACCAGCGGGCTCATCTTGCCGACCACTTCATCGACCGGGAAGCCGAGGATGCGGCTGCCCGCACGGTTCATGAACAAGATCGCGCCACTGGTATCGGTGGCCACGATGCCGCAGGAACTGCTGTTGAGTACGGCCTGCTGGAAATTGGCCGAATCCTGCAGCGCTTCCTTGAGGTCCAGTTCGCGTTGCGCCGCTCGATTTGCGCCGAGCAGCAAGGCCGTCAGGCGTGACTTGTTGCGCGACTCGCGCAACAGCAGGCGATACACGACATAGCCGGTTCCGGCCTGAATGAGCAAGACGGTCAACACGACCAAGGCCTGCGTGCCGGGATTGACTTCGCGCAGGACGGCCGCCAGGCCTGCGAGCACGACCAGTGCCACGATCATCCAAGCGCGGAAAAAGCCTTGCGGATGTCGCCTGGACCAGCCCAGTGTCCTCAGAAGTGTGCTCATGGATAGTCGCGTGACACGACGCGGCCAGACGGCCGGGCGAGACCATGCGCAAGTTATTTTTCGAAGGTGCTAGCTTCGCTTGCCTGCCCTGGTGATGGCCGTGAAAATAACGGGGGTTTTCTTTGCCTGTTCCCTTGTCTTTGGCGAATCCCATTATGTATTTGCGTTCACACGCGTCCCCGGGCTTGGCCTTTGCTGCAATCTCGCGCATATGCGCGTCGAGATGAATTGCCAGCGACTCAAGGCCGCAACAACGGCAGCGGCCAGACCGGAGGCATGCGATGGAATACGTCTTTACATTGAAATACCACATCGGGACGCTCGACCCTGACCTTGCCATCGAGAGTCTGGGCGAAGCGGGATGCGATGATGCCCTTGCCGGAGCTGGCCAGGCTGGCCGCGTCGCCCTCGAATTCACGCGTGACGCCCCGGATGCCTATGCAGCCATGCTGAGCGCCCTTGCCGATGTGAAAAAGGCACTGCCTGATGCACGCTTGATCGAAGCCGCACCCGACATGGTGGGCCTGACCGATGTCGCCAACCTGATCGGGGTCACGCGACAGAACATGCGCAAACTGATGCTGGGCCACAGCGCGAGCTTTCCTGCCCCGCTGCATGAAGGGAGCGCGAGCGTATGGCATCTTGCCGACATCCTCGACTGGCTGAAAGAATAAGGCAGCTACGTACCTGATGACCAGCTTGCAGAGTTGGCAGCCAGCGCGCGCCAGATCAACCTGGCCAAGGAAGCGCGTCAGCTGGCGCCGGGAATGAAAACCGAGATCGAAGCACTGTTGGTATAGGAAAGACTGCGGCGCGAATGCAAAAAGAAAAAGGCCGGTATCGTTTCCGATACCGGCCTTTTGACTGGCGTCCCCACGGGGATTCGAACCCCGGTACTCACCGTGAAAGGGTGATGTCCTAGGCCTCTAGACGATGGGGACAAAAACTTGA
>JACCDZ010698688.1_pt1 | contig 11969 bp, 21 predicted proteins | sample 7449551 | NCBI WGS metagenome assembly JACCDZ01 (sample SAMN15323452, study PRJNA562643) | freshwater metagenome | isolation source: river surface water | place: USA:Blue River Watershed | collected 2017-08-18
ACAATTAATTGAATTAAAAGATAAACTGGATAATCAAGTGCTAACACTACAACAAGAAGCCAATACTATGGAGAATGTGTTAGCTAATATCTCTATGATTGAATCTGATGTAATTAAAGGCTTCCTATTGAAGCCAATGGATTTTGCTAAAGAAAAAACTTCTGGATTTAAAAATAATATGACAGAAATCTATAAACCAGAAGAAAGAAATAAAAAATTTAATGCAATATCACAATTTGCATCAAAATTATTAGCAGAGCAACAAATGCCACCACCTGAGTTTGAAGTAACCTTTAGGAAAAATATTAAAAAACTATTTGTTGTTGGTGATATGGATGTTTGAAAGTCGTGAAAAATTTGATGTATTGTTTGATATTTTTAATATAAAATCCCCAGTAGATAAAAAGCTAATTCTTAAATCTCTTGAAACAATAACAAATAAAGATGAGGGAATCATTGCACTTTCATATGAAAACCTATTTGACAAGCAAGATTTTGAATTAAAATTAAATAAGTTAATAGAAAATAATACTCGTGAAGTTATTCTATTGGAAGAGAAGTTAAAAAACGCAAAAAGTTATAAGTCTAAAGAAAAAGAATATACATTGTAAAAACGAGGTTTTAATTCCTCGTTTTTTATTATTTTGTCTTATGTTTTACTTTTTTATAATATTTTGATATATTTAATCAATAAATTAATTATAGGAGAAATATATGTCAGAAATATTATTTTCAACTGCAATAGAAAAGTATGTTAAAGTTTTAGAGAGGAAATATCGATTCAGAAATATTTCCAAGTTAGAATTTATTTCAAAAATAAGTATATTAAAAGAAAATATTTTACCTTTTTTTAGAAATTATTTATTAAAAGAAGTTTCTTTAAGTGAATTAAAAAAATATAATCCATTTGCTAGCGATATAGAAATGGAAGAGTATAATAAAATTTTAAAGGAGACAAAAATCATGTTTAATTAATTTCATAGGACTCATTCAGATGAGTGTTCAATATTTATATCATTTTTGTAAGCTTCTAATAAAGCCTGTTTTTGTTTGACCCCTAATTTGGTAGGGATGGTTATATTAATCGTCAACAATAAATCACCATATCCATACATTGAGTTTAACCCTTTTCCTTTTAATCTTAGCGTGGATTTATTTTGAGTAAATTCTTTAATATTGATAGCATATTCTTTATTGTTCGCATATTTAAATGAAACTTTTCCGCCCAATAATGCAATATAATAAGGAACATTTAATTCCATTTTCACATTAATATCATCTATCTCGTATTTTTTCGATTCAATTAAGAAATTGTAATCATATTCAATGCCATCATGAGTAAAATTATAAGAAAATTTTTCTGATGGAATTGATATTGTGAATTCTTCAGATTTTTGATAACTTGTTCTGATATTAATTTTATGTCCCTGAAAATATTTTTCAAGAGAAATTATTTTATTTATATGTTTTTTAGGTGAATTAGATTTATTACCTTTTGTCTTTTTATTAAAAAAATCTTGTAAATCCTCATATACATGAAAATGATGCATAAAATCATTTATATCTTCAGTATTATATGCATTATTATCTCCTTTTGAGAAGTCATTTTGCCGATGTTTTTCTGGATGCTATAATTTATCACTTAATATTTGATATGCGGTATTAACTTTTTTAAATAGCTCTTCATTACTTTTTTGAGTTTTTTCATCTTTGTTTATTGAACGATCAGGATGGTATTTCATAGCCATGCGTTTATAAGCTTTTTTAATTTCTTCTAGATTTGCACTTTCATTTACGCCAAGAGTCTTATAATGCTCTGAATCTGTTGAATACATATGTTATAAACCCTGTAAAATAATTTAATTTAGATGTTAAATCGACCTTCTAGTGTGCTAACTATGATTATGTTTTGCTTAAAGCATACTAATGCACATAGAAGCCTTTCAGGGCACGGATGAAATAATTTTATTATGTATTTTAACATATTAACAAACAAAAGTCAAGAAATAATAAGATAAAACAGATGACTGTTTTACCTTATTATTTCGTTGGGCTTGTATCCTGCTGCTAATGTCCGCTTATTTATTTTTCAATTCAATTATTTATACAAGTTTAACTGATTCAATAAGTGTTACGACTAGCTACAAACATGTCGTTTAGTTTCCTTGTAAAATTTATGACGAAGTTGATTATCAAATTCATATAATGCTTGTTCAAGGAGCAATATCGATGGATCACGATATCTTTCTGTGTTATTAACATAGCTATAACTGATAAACATATCAGCTGAATCTATAAATGGAATTTTTGTCTTGTTGTAACGTTCTAAGCCTTTTACCATGTAGTTTTTCATGAAGCTATTTCTCCCATGATTGCTTTTAATTTTTTATCAATAGATTGTTCAAATAATTCCTTTATTGCTCCATGATATTCTTGAATATATTCATCAATAATATTTCCATTTAGAACATTAAGAGAGTAACAATCATAATCAAGCACAAATTCGCTTTTTACTATTTTTGAAGAAAAGTCATTGTTTACCATACCATAGGTAAAGTTTAATAAAAATTTATCGTATTGTAATACTGTCTGAGTTATTGATCGTGCTATATTCTCACTATCACTGAAAAATTTATTTTCAGCATTAAATAGATGTTTATTTATATAACCAGCCAATCAGATAATAGTATATTATTTTTTAAATTACTTGTTGTCAAGTTTATCTATCTATCTATCTATCTATCTATCTATCTATCTATTTCATTGCCTTTTATTTTTTTTACTTCTTTTCCAAATCGTTTTTTTTGCTTATCAGAAGCTAATGGGTCAATTATTTTAGTCGTAGAATTTTTTCCTACTTGTCTTTTTACTTCAATTGAGACATTCCTGTAATTTTCAGGTTCTTTTTGAAGTAAGTTATTTTGACCCTCAGATATTCTTACAACCATTTTGTGAATTTCCTTAACTTTATTTAGAGCTTGTGAGGAAATTGTATTTGTTATTAAATTTATATTAAATTCCAATGATGATATTTCTTTTTCTAATTTATCAGAATTTAAAGACACAGTTTGATTTAAAGTAGTTCTATTTAACTGGGATTGTTTTTGATTTAATGTAATTAAATTTGGCAATAGTTTTGACAACCCTACTTCTACCTCTTTCCAAATCTTTGATGTTGAATTAACCTTTTCATTAATTTTTGCTTCATCATTTTTATATAGTTTTGTAATCACTTGACTATATTCTTCTAATGATTTTTTAATTACAGATGAAACTACTGGTAATGTATAAGTTAAAATAAGATCATCTCTATTAATTTGAGAAACTGATTTACCTATTTTTTGACTTAATTTTTTAGGTTCATCTGAGTTTTCCCACCAGTCTTTATAATATGGACTTTTTTCAAATTGCTTTTGTAAGTAATCCATTTCTTCTTTAAATAAACCTCTCTTTTTGTCAACTATATTTCCATATATAATTTCTCGACAATTTGTTCCAATGTTAAACATTATTTTATCTTCAAGACTTGGGTTAACTGATTTTTCTTGAACTTTATACATTTTATATTTAGCCATTAGGTCTTGATTTTTTTCTTCTTCTGATAATTTTTTATCAAACCAATTTTGTTCATCTATTGAGTTAAATTTAGATGGCTTATATCCTTCAAGTTCAACTTTATTATTTTTTATAATAAATAAAGTTTGAGCAAGTTTGGTTTTTATTTTATCAATTTTTACATTATTATTGGCTTCTAATTCTTTTTTTAAAGTAGATATTAGTGTTCTGATTTCTTTTGGAGATTTACCCTCTTTTTCAAATTCATTTTTTTGAAAATTAATCTTTTGTAAAGTATGTCCACTCAAATTATTCATATATCTATCGACTTTTGAAAACATTAATTTTAAGCTATCAGAAAGCTTTAATCTTGGTGTTTCGATTGACATTATTTTCTCCGTAATAAAATTATTTACAATGGTTATATTATATCAAAATAATTCTCGTTATTAAATAAATATATTTGATTTATTTAACAATATTATGATATAATTACTAAATTTAATAAAAAAGGAAAAATATGTTCTCCAACAAAGTAAAAACATCAGAATTTTTTAAAAAGTTAAAAGAAGAATATTCTCTAAAATTTGCCTATGAAATTTTACCTATCACTGCGGATAATAAATTAGACAAAATTTCTATTTTTGTATCTCAAAATGAAAAACCGCTTGGAGAATTAACGCTATATAGCGATCTATTCCTAACGTTTGATAGTGTAAATATTGGGAATTTAGAAGAGTTTACTTTAAGTGCAAGTGAGGATGAAATTTATTATTTTTTAATGGAACAGGTTTTATCTAATCTTGCATTTTCGAGTGTTTCTGTTGAAGAATATTTAAACTGTTTTCTTGAAATGATTGAAGACGATAGTTCTATAAACAAAGAACAAAATAATTATGTAAAAGAACAATTTAAACTTATTTTAATTGATCAAAAAAATTCAATCAATTCTTTCTTTGAAAGCTTTGATCATTATTTTGATAAAAATCTTTATGATAAATTTAGCAAAGATTTAAGCAAATTTGTTCAAGTAGAGGAATAATATGAAAAAAGATATTTTTAAATCTGATTGTCAAGCAATAGTAAATCCTGTAAATTGTGTCGGTGTAATGGGAGCTGGTTTAGCAAAAGCATTTAAAGAAAAATATCCAGAAGTGTTTGAGACTTATCTAAAAGCATGTAATCAAACAGATATGTCAAAAAAATTAAGAATTGGAACGTGCTTAACGGTTAGGGCAAATGATGGAAAATTTATAATTAATTTACCAACTAAGGATCATTTTAAAAATCCATCTAAAATGGAATATGTAGAAAAAGGTGTGGATGCTTTAATTAGAAATATTCTGCACTTTGATATAAAGTCCGTTGCAATTCCAGCGCTTGGTGCTGGATTGGGTGGATTAAATTGGAAAGATGTCAAAGAAGTTATTTCTAATAAAATGAATAATTTAACACTAAAGGATGGAACTCGTGTCGAAATTGAATTATATGATCCAGTACCATTTGTTAGAAAACAAATTGATAAAAATGATTTAGAAAGATAAAAAGATTGGAGAACCAATCTTTTTATTATTTATATTTTTTTAATTTGTTTAAAATTAACTCTTGAATAACAGCGTAAGTTTTTGGTGATGAATCTTGCATTTCCAACATTGAAAATGCTTTATTTTTTATATATTCTACCGTAATATTATCTACTGAATTACTATCAAAATAGAATAATTTTTTAAGTTGAATTGTATGAGAATCTTTTAATATCTCTCCATTATATTTCTTTACTGGCATAATCTTTGCATTAGATTTTTCATCTAAGCAGTCAACATAAAAATCAGCAACGCTCTTCATTGAAATTTCTTTATTATGATCTGAGGAAGCAATTAAATACGCTAAAATTGCTGAAATAACTTCATTTGAACGATGTTCAAAAAATAATCCATTTTCTAATGACAACTCTTTAAAAACTTCGTTAATCAAGATTTTTTCTAATTTCAATGTTAAATCAGGATCTGTTTTACAATTTTGGAACTTCTTAATAAAATTTTCAATAGTTATTTTTTTCCTTCGTTGTTAAAATCAATAAGTTTACTTAAACAATCAATTAAGCTTTCAACATCACTATCTGAAACACTTACGACATAGTTATTAACTAAAGATTTAGCGCTTCTATAAAAGTTTTTATGACCTTTATAAAACTCATTTTCCATTTCAGTTGTCCCAAGTGTTATTTGATTATCTTCTAAAAATTCATCCATTGTGCTTGTTAATGTCGAAAACATATGACTTAAGTCTAATAATAAATTTTCTTGTTGAGTTTGTTCATTTAATTTTTCACCTGACTGTTCAAGCTTTGTTAGGTAATTATAATAGTTTGGAAGTGTAAATAAATTAAATTTTCCTTGTGCTAGTATAATCTTATTTTCAGTAAGTAAAAAGTCGGCTACATCTTCGTCATTAATTTCACGCTCTAAAAAAATTTTAATACCTAATTTTGTGTCTATTTTTTTTAATAATTCTTGTTTTGTCATTTTTTATTTTTCCTTTATTATGTTGTTCTTTGTTTATATATTAACGATTGCTTGCTTTTTTGTCAAATTTTTTATTTAATTATTTTTAATAAATCAATTATTCTGTTAAGTTTATTTTCATCAAAATAATTAACGAAGGATTCTGAAGCTTCTTTTGATTTTAAATAAAAAGATTTTATATCTTCTAAATTTTCTGGATTCTCATAATCTTCATACATTTCTAAAAATTCATCTTCCGTCATTATCTTTGCGATTAAAATTCGGTTTAAGTCTTTGAAAATAGCAAGATTAATTTGTGAATCAGTCGAATCTATATCATTTAGTTGATTAAAGTGAAATGCTAACATTTTTTGAGGAATATAAATAGAAAAAACTTTGATTCCATTATTTAATAATGAAAATTCAAAGTTTTCTTCGTTTCTTAGATCAAATTTAAATTGTATTCCAATTTCATTGATTAATTTTTGACTATTTTCTAGTTGTAAATTTAATTCTTCCATTTATTATCCTTTATTAATTTAATAATTAATATTAATAAATTTAGAATACTTTGTCAAAATTTTTTATTCTTTTACTAAAATCATAAATAGACTTAAAACATCTAAATATTTCGTAAAAATCTTTAAAATCACGATATCTATCAACTAAATCATGATAAAATTCTTCATAAGAGATGTTATCCAACTGAATTAAGTCAAATTTACAGTTATATTCCAGAAAATTTTCTTTGAATTCAGAAATTTTATTATTTGCCTCATCAAGTATTTTTTGACTATTTACCCTCAACGCATTTTCTTTAAGTTTTATGTCAATATTTCTACTTAATAATTTATTTGCTAGATTTTCATATTCAAGAGTATAATTAATTTTCCACTCTTGTTCTTTATGGATCAAATATTTCATTAATACCATGTCATTTACAGGAATTGGTTTTATATGAAATTGAATAAAATCTTGACATAGATTGTAGCTTATATTTTTAAATACATTGCCTAGCTCTTCTTCATAACCAAAATCAGATTCTAATATGTTAACTATATCCTCTCTTATAGAATTCTTTTTTAAATATTCTTGTAAAATATTAATGTAATCTTTTTCTGTAATATAATTTAATAAAAGTTTAGTATTTATTTCATCTAGTTCTGTGTCAGTAAATTCTATTGGAATATAAAAATTCTTTATTTTATTTTCATTTGCACTAAAATAAATATTTATACTCCAACAATACATATCTTTTTCTTCTGAATAAGCGAATGAATTTTCTGGTTCGATAATAATCCTGAAATGATATTTATCAATATAACTACTAAATTCTATTTTTTTCATATTATTTTACTTTAATATATTCATACACTGAAAATTGCAAATTAGGTGCAGTTGATGAAACTTGAGTTAATAAGTGTAGCATTACATAATCTTCTGTGTCAAAATTAGGTGCATAAGTTAAATTATCGCCTTTAATTTCGATTTCAACCTCAGTTTCAAAAATAGTTTTTATATAGTCTTTTTCAAGAGCATATTTTGCTAAGTCTGCACCACCAATCAAAAAAACTTCATTTAAATAAATTTCTCTATGAAAATGACTCAACGCCTTTTCAAGAGTTTTAAATAATAAAAAATTTTCTCCATTAAAATCATCAACGCTTAATGTTTTAGAAATAACAACATTTACTCTATTTGGAAGAGGTTTTCCTCCAAGAGAATTAAATGTGTTTCTACCCATGATTATAACCTTGTTTAACGTCTCTTTTTTAAAATAAGCTAATTCTTCTGGAATATGCCACGGCATACTATTATCTTTACCAATAACACCATTTTTACTTTTAGCTAAAATTAAATTGATTTTATTTTTAAATGCACTCATTTATTAATATGCTCCTCATAAGTATTTAATAGCTTTTCAACTAAGATGTCAATACTGTCAGCATATTTACTATCTTTTTCAATAATTTCAATTGCAATTTCATTGTCTTCTCTGATACCATCCCATAATTTAATATATGTACCTTGCTTATAGCCCTTTTTTTGCCTTACAATGTTCAAAGCATTTTTTATAATATATAAATTGTAAAACTCATCAAAATCTTTAAAAATAAATGAAATGATTTTTACAAGTGATTTTGCTGCTGAATTAAATGCCAATGTACCTTTTTTTTGCTTAATAAGGAATTTTTCACACAAATCAATTAATTCATATCTAAATCTTTTCTCATCTTCTTTTGAGTCTGTATTTAAATCCCAATAATTTTTAAAAATAAAACTATTTTTTAAAAATTGCTTTTCAAAAACTTTACTTAAAATTTCAGCAATATCTTGATTTAAATGTAATGTTTCATTCTCATGAATTAATCTTGAAATAAAGAAGTGATAAACATCAATTGCTTCCATTTTTATATTTTTTAAATCACAAGATTCTTTTTTCCAATGTTTATAACCTGTGGATGCAATTAATTCCCCAATTTCAACAATGCAATCACACCTCCAGTGAAAATCTTCTTCTTCTTTTTGAGTCCAATTTTGATCAATTGATTGATTTAATTTATTTTGTAAATCTAGAGTATATTGGATTCTTGATTTAATACATGTTTTTAAATTGTTATCTCGCATAATGTTTTTCCTTTTTCTCTTTTTCTTCTTGAGCTAAAAATGATAATTTAATTGTTGGGTCGAACATTAATCTTCTTAAACCAATTTCATCACCTGTTTCTTCGCAATAACCATATTCCCCATTCTTAATTTTTTCAAGAGCGTGTTTAATTAGTTTTGCTTTGTTTTCCACTCTTTGAGTTTCTGATGCAGCCATTCTACAATCATCTTCAATTGCTTGTTGGTCAATTGTATCTGCTGATTTATTATTTTCTAAATTACTTTCATGTTGATCAATTAAAAAAATTCTCTTATCATGAATAATTTTCATTTCCTTTTCTAATTGATCCTTAAAATACTCTAATTGTGCATCATTCATATAATCTGATTCACTCATTGATAATACTTGTTGTTCTGTTAACATTGATTTTCCTTCTTAATTAAAATTTAATTGTTTCATAATACTAATGCCCATTGGATTGGGTTGATCAGGACTACTTTGTTGAGATGATGTATCGGGAGCAGAGCTTTGAGAGGCGCTTTGGTTTCCACTCATTGGTGGAACTGTACTATCATTTGATACTTTGTACAATTGTGTACCTGACGACTGGTCAGCATTTCTTACTTTTATCATATTCGGTTGATTTGATGTATCTTGTTGAGAAATAGTTTTATTTGCGGCTTGAATTGCAGCATCGTCATTACTTCCTACACTTTTATTATAAGTTGATACTTGATTTTGTTGTTGAGGGCTATTTGTTTGATAAATATTCGGAGTATATGTATCTTGCATAACTGTTGATTGCTTATAAAAATTACTTTTTTGAGTATATAAATTTTTAATAATAGTATTATTTGTATCTGGGGTTTTTGCCCTTAATATATGGACTTCTCCATATGATTCATTTAAGTTATTAAAAAAGACAACATCTGAATAAACTCCATCAAGAACCATTATATTATAACCAAATTTACTATTGATCGCATAATTAATAGGTAAAAGTTGTTTATCTGAATTTAAATAAAATGGACTATGAAGATTTTTATCTTCAAATTTAATAGCTGTTTGAATGCCATTGTCAGCAACATAATTTGGAATATATGTTAATGATTGCTTATTTGCAATAATTTTATATTGTTTTGAAGTATCTAGTGTTTCATAATTATCTGAAATATTAGGCACGGCAACACCTCCAGTTATTACTGGCAAATTATCAACAGACATCAGTTTTAGACCGTAATTACCCTCTTGAAAGCCATTATTACCTTCTTTTGGATTACAATTAAAATTAACGCCATTTTTCATTAAATAATAATCAACCAGAGGAAGTTTAAATCCTGATGAATTAACTAATACTAAGCTTGACAAACTACATTTCTTAGAATCAAAGATATATTTACCCTCAATTTTATCTCCCATTTGGAACAATACTACATTGTTTTCCAAATTAAAAATATTATTAGTGATATATCCACTAATAATTCCATTAACATTGCTGGTGATTCTAAATTCCACAAATGTTCCGTTTGCTAATTTATTGCTTGAATTTGGTGCGACAAAATCATATGAAGGGTCAATAATAACGTTCTGGTTATTATTCCCGTTATTAGTGGCACATGAACACATAATCAAAGACAATAAAAAAGGAATATGACTGTTTTTCATAAATAATTCCTATCAATATAAATTACAAATAATCTTGTTAATAATAAAGGTATTTATTATTAATTAAAGGATTGTATAGCAATAAAAAATGGTTGTCAAATTTATTATTTAAAATAAAATATGAAATCCTTATATATTTTATAAGGATTTTTTATAATCGTTGCAAGTTAATATTTAAATTAACTAATGGCAATATTCCATTATTTTAATATATTTCGTTTATAAAAGTCAAATCTTATATAAAATTTGACTTTTATCATTACTTTGCATATAGTTAATTTTATGAATAATTAAAAGGAATAAGTTATGATAGATAAATCAATAAAATTAGTTGAAAACCAAAAGAAGTGTTTAAAATACGCCTCAAAAATAAAAAATCGATTTTATGGTGAATTCATGGAAGATCAAATTAATTCTTTCTTTGAGGAAGATGAAATATCTGACGTAAAAATAAAATTAAATTCAATTGCATCTAATATAGAATTTATTATAAGTGATGCTATTTATGATGACTGCGAATATCTCTCTGAATTTCTTAATTTAACAAAAAAATTAATGAAAATAAGATTTACATTAAATCATTGTATTGGATTGCATGAACGTATAAATAGAGATATTAAAGAGTCAATAAAAACAGATTCGGATAAACAATCAAAAAAATCTATAAAAATTAATATAGAAATATCACATGATAAAGATGTTAATTATATTATCAAGTAATTAAAAAGGATAATTATGACAGTTTTAATTGAAGAAATTAATAAACAAAAACGTTTATTAATAATAGATGTGTGTTTGAAATATGTGTCTAAAATAGAAAATAGTTTTTATCGTGAATTTATGGAAGATCAATTTGCTATATTTAGTGATGATTTTTATAAAGGAAAGGATAATATAATATTTCACACATTAATCAGCAATATCGAGTTTATTATGGAAGATTCTATTGATGATAGAGAAATTCTACTGAAAAGGATATTAACTAAAATTATAAATGTTCTCTCTAATGGCTTTGCACTTACTCTAAATCAAATAAAAGATATTGGCATTAATATTGAAAAATTTCATGACACAGAATGAATTGTATTTATCTAAAGTCAATCAAGCTAATGAATGTGTCTTAAAAATCAGAAATGAATTTTTGATTGAATTTATGGAAAAACAACTTTATGCACTTGAAGTTCAAATCCGACAAGATTTTGAAAAATTAACAATCCAGAAAATTAAAACTTTAATTAGCAATATCGAGTTTATTATTGAAGATTCTTCGATTGAGGATAATGGGATTGGTATTGAAAGAAAACACTTATATCAAATTAAGATCTTAAAGGAATGTTTTTAAAATAACTTTATTTCTTTAATTTTCAAACGATTGTTCTTTGATTTTAGTTCTTCAATAAAATTTTTAGTACCATTTGGCAAAATTTCATATAAAAAATTATTTTCTGCAATTAAAACAGAATTACCAGATTGGAGAGCTTTATTAAAAGCATTTCTTGTAGCAATTGCTGCAAGTTTTCCAATATTATATTCTATTTCATGAGCTAATTCCCTTTTAGAATTAACTCTTTTTAATTTTAGTCTTTTATTCATATAACATTATTGTTTAATTCTTTTTTGTTATATTTATCAACCAT
>JACCDZ010222407.1_pt1 | contig 11966 bp, 10 predicted proteins | sample 7449551 | NCBI WGS metagenome assembly JACCDZ01 (sample SAMN15323452, study PRJNA562643) | freshwater metagenome | isolation source: river surface water | place: USA:Blue River Watershed | collected 2017-08-18
ACGGAAAGAAGCACGGATCGTACCGGATGTGGTCACATTGCGGAAAACCCCGGATCGTCTGCGAGTTTATGAATGGAAGACTCCACGGAACCTTCACCAACTATCTCTATGATCACGGTAGGAAGAACTATGAGGTCGAGTACGTGGATGGCCTGAAGAATGGTCCCTATCGGAGCTGGTTCTTTAACGGGAACTTGAAGCGTGAAGGCCAGTACCTTCACGGTAAGGAAGATGGAGAGTGGGTAGAATGGCACGACTGCGGAAAGCGGGGAAAGCCTGTGAAGAAGATGGAAGCCTTCTATGTGGGGGGTTTGAAAGAGGGGCTCTGGCGAGAGTGGCGGCCGGATGGGACTCTCTACTTCGAGTGTAACTATCAAGGAGGCTTACAGCACGGCGAAGAGAAGCGCTATCATCCAGATGGTGTGACAATGAAGGTTCTGGAGATACACGACCGGGGATTGCCTACCCATCATAAGTCGTGGTGGCCCAATGGCAATCTGGAGTGTGAGTATGGCTATTTGGGCGGAATGATGCACGGACATTATCAATTGTTTTGGGAGAGTGGCCAAAAGAAGGTTTCACGTTGGTACAAGAACGGCGACTATCACGGTCTCTTCCAGATGTGGGCAGAGAATGGAGTTCTTGAGAAAGAGTTCAATTACGAGAATGATGAGCTTCACGGCCTTTATCAAGAGTGGGATCCCGCCACCGGAAAGTTGCTGAAGAAGATGACCTATCACGAAGGTAGGATCGATCTCGTTCACGTGACACGCGCGGATGGGACCGAATTGACCCTCAAGTATGCCGATGTGATCGATCCGATTCTGACGAAGCATTTGAATGAGGAGGCTCCCTAAATCCCCGATCAAAATATATGATATAATGATAGTATATATCTCTTATTCTATCATCGCAGTAAGAAATGTTTGGCAAAATGATGAATGTTACCTCGTGTCAGCTGAAAGAGTTCTTGGGGCTCTTCCTCCTCATCCTCGTGATCTACCTCGGATACAAGATTCACCAGTATCGTTCTATGGCAAGTGCGATTCAGGAGAATTATGAGGATTATAAGACAAATGTGGAACAACAAAATTTCAATGCGACACCATTGAGTGCGACCCAGAAGGATGAGGTGAAGGGGATTTTTAAGGATATTGTACCAGAGACTGTGAGCAAATATGTCAATAATAATAAAGATTTGCTCAAAGGACCTGTCGGTCCCGCTGGACCAATCGGTATGAGCGGCGGCACATTCATTGAACGTGGATTCCTGGTAAATAAGAGCGGGTCCTATAGCTCAACTAACAAATTCTATGCCAATCCTGATACCGTGTTGGTAAGAACCAGCGGCAACGATCCCAAGACATCATTGGCATTCTTGGATAAATTCTCTCCATTTTCGTCTTACCAGAAATGGTCATTGAATTCGAGTAATCAATTGGTGAATGACTATGACGGCTCATGCATTGGCTTCAATCCGAATTCTGGTGACAAAGAGAAAATTTATATGACAGCGTGTAACGATAATTCCTCACTGAAAATGGTAAGAGATAAATACAATAGGTTTGTTATAAATGATACTGTAGGCACTCCCACACAGAAGTGCCTGGTTTTGGGTTCGCCTGAACCAAATGTATTGAGCTCAGGTCTTCCTGACTGTATTTCAGGCTCTTCGGACTGCTTTAAGGTTGGATTCGGTAAGCCCTATGCCAAAATCAGTCAGTGTGACCCAGCAATCCCAAAAGATAATGAAGTATGGAGCTTTTTGTAAGCATTTGATCCATAAATACTATCTATATAAAGGTATCTAAACACTATATAACTATAAATTTTAGTTATATATCATCCATAATGGCTACTATAACGACTACTATCACAACTACTATATCACCACCATCTTTTTACCAAACATATTGGAAAGAGTATGAGTTGTACTGTATGAAGTATCATCATGAGAAGTATGGTCATACAACGTGGCACTGGACGAATGTCCCTGAGAGTGTACTGTATGATGCTGGGTTTATACACGATTTTAATCGTCTTCGTCTGAAGAGAAAGGAGACATTTGAGAAGGATGGATCTTACTATAACCCTATTCGAGAGTATGGTCTTGATGGTATTGCAGAAGAGAAGAGAGAAGATCGAGTGATCTATAACGGAATCCAATCAAAGTTCTATGAACCAACCTCATACTTGAAAGCATCAGATCTTGGTACTTTCTATCAAGTACTTTTTTTCAGACTACGAAAGAAGTGCCCAGAATCAAAAGGCTATCTTTACCATACTTGTCGCTTACAAATCGATGTAAGTGATGATATTGATGAAAATTATGGGAATCTGGTAGTTCGAGAGTTATTGCCGATGAACAGTACTACTTTGATTACATCACCTACATCATCCACTAAAGAACTATCAACTATCCATGAGTCAATGTATAAATTACGTGGGTATCAGGAAGAAGCCATTACTATATTGGGTATGGGATGGACTGGGGTCGGCCTTTTAAACCTACCTTGTGGCACAGGGAAGACAGTGATTTTCAGTAATCATCTCCGAGAGAAGAAATACAAGAATGTAATCATCGTATCCCCATTGAGGGTACAGGCAGAACAGACATTGAAACGCGTAAAAGAGTTCTTACCAGAGTATGATCAACTACTTCTTGACTCAGATGGATCTACAGATGCTGATACTTTGAACGAAATGATGGAAAAGAGATCGGTGATCTCGACTACATTCAAATCATTCGTTCAAGTGATAGGGCAGCTCTTTATTGAATGCGATTCTTCAAGTGATTCAGAGATGGATAGTGTGGAGTCTTCATATGAGTCCATAATCGATCTCTCAGATACACTTCTGATTATTGATGAAGCTCATAATGTCGCAAGTATGAGTGATGAGAAACAAGAGATGATCAAGATTATCCAGTCATTCCCTAAGACCCTTCTGGTGACAGCCACTCCACCATCATGTATGGAAGAGATGATTGGTTGTACGACGATCTATCAGTATCCCTTCAGACGCGCGATTGAAGAGGGTCATATATGTGATTATGAGGTCTACCTTCCGATGGTTACTATGAATGAGACAAGCGGTGAATCATCGATCTATATCGAGAAGCCAATGGAACTCTCGGATCTCAATGGTGATATGGTCCAGAAGTCACTCTATCTTCTAAATGGAATGCTTCAGACAGGTTCAAGAAGATGTATCGGATACTTGTCTCAGAAGAAGGAGTGTGATCTCTTTATGAAGGCACTTATAGAGACCAACTCGAAGTATCATTACCTCGATCTTTCAGTAAGCTCGATTACCAATCTTACCTCAGCATCAAAGCGAAAGAAGATCATTGAAGAGTTTGAGAAGGATGATGGACGAGGAGAGATCAAGATCCTCTGTTCTATCCGTATTCTTGATGAAGGTGTTGATATTCCCGTGTGCGATTCAGTATTTGTAGGGAATGTTACAGAGTCGTCGAATGAGATCAAGATGGTCCAGAGGATTTGCCGAGCAAATCGGCTGGTAGAGAGTCAACCCAACAAAGTGGCCAGATGCTTTCTGTGGGCGGATGATTACCAGAAAATTGTGGAATCACTTAGCCTTTTGAAGCAAAATGACATCGAGTTCCATAAGAAGATCACAGCGATGAATGGTAACTATGAAAAAACTGGTCATACAGAGACTACTGATATCTGTAAGAAACATAATGCGATGATCAATGACTTTATTACTGTGAAGTGTATGACATGGAAGGAGATATGGGAAATGAAACGACAAAGAGTTTTTAAGTTCTGTGATGCGAATCATGGTAAGAGACCATCAGCAAAAAGTAAAGATGAGTTTGAAAAAAAGGATGGACGTTGGCTTGCAGTACAGATAAAAAAAATCACGAATATTGATGACGAGTTATATAAGAATCTTGCTGAGAATCTTAACGTGAAAAAACTAATTGACGAAACGCTTGAAGGGAGAGGTAAATGTCTAACATATAATGAAAGTAAACAGTTATGTTTTGCTTTTTGTAATAAGAATGATGGTAAGCGACCATCACAGACAAGTAAAGATACATCTGAGAAAAAGAGTGGTGTATGGCTTCACACTCAGATATTAAAGATTAAGAGTGTTGATGATGATTTGTATAAGGATCTTGCTGAGAACAATCATGTAAAGAAGCTAATAGATGAGAGCCTTGAAAGAAGAGGTAAAGACCGAACATATGAAGAGAGTAAACTTATATGTTTTGCTTTTTGTAATAGTAATAAAGGTAAGAGGCCTTCAAAGAGTAGTAAAGATCAATCTGTAAAGAAGTGTGGTGGTTGGCTTTCCACTCAGATAAAAAAGATAAAGAGCATTGATGATGAGTTATATAAGGATCTTGCTGAGAATCTTCATGTAAAGAAGCTAATAGATGAGACCCTTGAAGGGAGAAGTATTGATAAATGGGAAGAGAATAAACTCTTATGTTTTTCTTTTTGTGATGAGAATAATGGTAAGAGGCCATCAAAAAGTAGTAAAGATTATTCTGAAGGAAGAAGTGGTAAATGGCTTTGCAAACAGATATCAAAAATCAAGAGTGTTGATGATCAGTTGTATAAGGATCTTGCTGAGAATCTTCATGTGAAGAAGCTAATTGACGAGACACTTGAAGGGAGAGGCACTGACAAATGGAAAGAGAATAAAGAGTTATGTTTTGCTTTCTGTGATGCGAATAATGGTAAGAGACCATCAAAGAGAAGTAAAAATGATTCTGAGAAAAAGAGTAGTAAATGGCTTTCTGATCAGATATCAAAGATCAAGAGTATTGATGATGAGTTGTATAAGGATCTTGCTGAGAATGATCATGTCAAGAAGCTAATCGATGAAACTCTTTCAAAGCGTAAAGTAAAAGCATAATATATATACATATCATACATATTCTATTACCATATCCAGTAATAGAATCCAAATATAATCATCTCTAAAAAGTAATCGCTGTATCTTTCCGGATCTCTTCTCCCCTCCACGCTTTCCGTTGGCTCCATCCACCACCCTCTTCATCATCCATCGACCAAAAGGGATGACTTTCAGGTAGTCCCACTGGTGTGAAGATAAGTAACGCATAGTATACAGATCCTGAATTCGAATATCCATCAGCAATCCATGATTGTTCCCCGGTAAAGCCCAACGTCAAGTACTTCCACTCTTTGCCGAAGTTCCCACTCTTCATAGGTTCCGTCTTAAAGCTCCTCTCCAAAACTGCTGTCATACCCTCTCTCGCCGCGGCCAGCTTAAAGAGATTTTGCGGGGACCCGGTCCAATGATAAGGTGCATAGGCAAGTGCGTGGAAGACGCCACAGCGATACACTGCACTCCTACCAAAGATAGGGTATGTCCCATCCGAACCAATCAGGCGCTCCAAGAAGTCTGCGTGTCTCATCATTCTCCCAACAGCTCGCTGATAGAGTGCCGTCTGACCAAGTTCCCGATAGATATCAACTAAGAAAGGATGAATCACAAATGAGTTATAGTAATCCATATGGAAGATTTCGCCATCTTTATACCATCCATCCCCTACATAATAACTCTCGATCCTTCCGAGATTCTCCATAACTCGTCGCATAGCATTATATGGCGTTCCTGATACTCGAAACCGTTGTTTGGTGAGAAAGAGGTCAATGATCGCCTGAAAGAGGAGCCAATTGTTGTTATGAGGCTTAAACTGAGTCACGGCAAAATGTGCAACCTTGAGAATCTCCTGTTGAGTCCCTAATGGGATCGATTGCCAAAGGAGAGGTACCCGGACAAATGCCAAGATGATCAATGCCATCTCAACGATGAGTTGGCGATCCATCTGGTAAAAGGCGAGAAGAGGCGGTGATTGGGGATTTCCAAAGGCAACTTGGATCATCTCCAATGTCTTCTTACATATTGCCGTATTATCTTCAGGATGGCGGAAGAGGGGTGAAACACCCAAAAGTGTTCTCGCAAATAGCTCCACGTGGACTTTCACCCGATTCTTCCCATACAGGTCAGGAGAGAGATGAGAGCTAAACTTGATGGGGAAGTCGGTAAGGATCGTTCTCGAAAGAAAGCGATCGATCACGGGTTCTGCGATCTCGAGTAAGAGCGCAATCCACTGCTCTCTGCGGGATAGAGAGGCCATATTCTATCAATACTAAAATGATAGAATATTTGAATAGATACATCGTAACGATGCAGGGATCGATTACGATGATTTCGATCCGAACCCTGCTGATATAACAAGGTCGCCCCAATTGGCCCCAACCATTTTCTGGTAATAGTTCACAGTAATCTCTTCAGCCTTAATCACCACAGGTTGCTCTCGGGAAACCTCTGCGCTCTCGTTCCTATCCGACACGTGCTGCTTCTCCTTCCGATGCTGCATTGGCTGTTGATGGTTCGATCTCCGTTGATCCACCTTATGATCTACCTTTTGATTCATAAAATGATTTGAGTCATTGCTTGGTGCATCAGGAATGGATCGGAGTGATCCCGTAGAAGGGATACTCTCTTTCTGAGAATTCTTGTTGCGGAACTCTCCGAAGTCACCATAACGTGTATTACTACCTCTCGACGGCATCATTTCATCATTCCGGCTCTTGGGAGGAACCATTGGTGCGGAAAGATCCGACGAGACCCATCCCTGATTCCTCTCTCTCCCCTGATCTCTTGCGTGATCTCTTCCGTGATCCCTCTCCCGATTACGATCACGGTCCCTTACCCGATCACGCCTCTTACCATTGCCGCCACCATTGCCGCCACCATTACTCTCCACGCTGAGGCCACTCTGTGAGTGTCTCAGTGAAGCGGCTGAAGGGATGCGCGGAGAGACAGCGTTCTTGGGCGAGGCGAGGCTATTCGTTGAACCAAACTTATAAGATGTGTCATTTACATCCATTGTGTTTGCATCGACTTTCTTCTTCCAATAAGATGATTGATTTACAGGCAGATTATTCTCATTTGATTGACGACTTCCTGCAACCTTCTGGTGATCTTCGATCACCCAAGAAGGTTGTTCTTTATTACTGGTCTCTGGTAATGATTCATTTGGCGTCGACTCGGGGCTGGTTGAGTCGGAAGGGGCTGCGGTAGAGGCTGATAAAGGACACGTCCAAACCGGATGGCCGATGCCCTTGCAATTCCTACAGACAATCGTCTGGCATCGATCAATTGTGTGATCAGTGCTGTGGCAGTATTTGCATCGCATTATATAAAAATTGGCTGATTGGAACGAATCCGATAGATGTACTATCCTATTTCCTATATTATCTCTCCTATCTGAACGAGCCCCTATCTCTCTTCAAATCGATTTGATCAATCAATATAAAGAGATTTCATACATAAAATGTTATATATAGTATTGATCGTTGAATTGGTGGATCGTGTGTGATCAGGAGTTCGGGGGAGAGATGTCGACAGAGATGATAGAGGATGCGGCTCAGGTAGGATTGGTTCTTCACCAGTTCCGAAAGGAAGAGTTTGAAGCTACAATTACCAAAGCGAAGAGTATTGCACAGCTCTTAGATGAGATTGATCTTGAAAAAGAGAAGATATGTGCGATGGAGAGCGAGTATGATCCCCGGATCTTCCATTTTGCCCACCAGCAGCTCAGCGTGATCGAGAGCGACCTTAAACATCAGCTCTATAGCCTTCAACGTCTCAGAGGTGATCTCGAAAGACACGATGTGATCCAGCTGGAGAAGGATCGGAGCTATCAGGAACGGTGTAGAGAGACAGAGAGACTCTCGAAAGTGATCCAGTTCTTTATCCCCTACATATTGATCTGTACCATCTACTTACGACATAGTCAAGAGATGGCGATATCCAAACAGGCAAAGACTTTTAATACAGACCGTTCTAACCGTTTTGAAGAACTTGGCCCTACATAAAGAGATTTGATAGACTAAATAATAGATCATTACCTACGCAAGTAATAAAAAGAGTAAGAGAGAATGGAGGAGATTCCTGAAGTAGAAGAGAAGAGTCCTGTGATGGTGGAGGAGAAGGCTCAAGAGAAGTCGACAGAGGAGAGTTCAGCGGCGAATCTTACGAAGGCAGAGACGAAGCGACTGGAGAGTGAGAAGCGAGTGAAGCGGATTCACGAGTTGATGGTCTTGATTGAGAAATTGAATGAGGATATCGACGCATATCATTCGGAGTTATGGGAGTTGCTTCGGCAGCAAGTGGTGTTGTTACCTGTTCGACAGCGTCGGGAGAGAAAGCCGAAGGAGATTGCCGCGGAAGGAGGATCTGGATCAGGTGAAGAGGGTGAGGATGGTATGGGACAGGTCGAAGCGGCAAATGGAGAGAAGAGAGTCAAATCTCGCCTTCCCCCACCTCAACCCATTCCTCCAGAGAGAGCGGCGATGTTAGAGAAGTTCTTCCGATCAAAGCCCGATGAGGCTGCGGCAGCGGCAACCGCAAAGAAGGATGATTTTGCCCAATTCGGTCTCTCCTATGCAAACATCCCCGGAAATGTTCCTGCAGAAGTTGCAGCGAAAGCAGAGGGTGGTGCGGGGACGGGAAAGAGACGGGCGAGAGCCCGAGCGGTAAGCTTCGACGAGACCCAGAAGAAGGCCCGGATGGAGAACTTCGAGATCTGTGATATCTTTGAGCTAAAGGGGATTGAGCCGGAGTTTGTCCGGGAGTGTCTCGAGAAGTGTGATGTGACGGGTGATGTGAAGCTCTTCCGACAGATCTTCATCAAGAATGTCCCGAAAGAGCAGCAGATTCTTCGCTTTGTGGGAAATAAGAACTATCAGTGTAGACGGAATGGATTGTGGATCGATGACCATAATGGCAACTATGTTCGGCACGTGATCCGGAAGATCTTCGAGAATAGTTATATGGCTGTCAATGATCTGGACCATTATGATGGAAAGGTGGATCAGTTCTTCGCAAACTCGGAACATATCCTTGCGATCAGTTCCGAAGATAAGTATATGGAGAACTTGATGAGTCATATCAACCAACTCGTCGATATCAAGAATCTAACCAAACAATGGTAAAGGGAACCGCCACGGCCTTTCAGGCCTGGTAAGGTATTTACCATCGGTCACTTTGTGACCAGATGGGTATACCCTTTAGACACAAGGCTTGCCATCTGGTAACAGATGGGCATCCCCTCCTCTATTCAGCATTTATCTTAAAGATATTTCTTGTTATAATAAGTACACATTACTATAACAAAACATTTCATACAAGATGTTTCTCTCATTCGGGGATCAACGACCCTTCTATGAGGAGCTTGACCTTCAGTCGCCGATCTTTGCCTCTTACGTGAGATCTGTGATAAAGAGTCAGGGGGATGGGAAAGAATCTCCCGATCTAAAGTCCGTATATGACACCCAGAACTTCATCGTCTACGGGAATGTTCCCTGTGGGAAGACGACCCAAATCTACGGCTATCTCGCATCTCTCTTCAACACTCGTTCCGTATACAGCATCAAGAACAACGTCTATAGTGGATCGTTTCAATACAAGTCATCGCCATTCCATATCGAGTTCTCGACGAAGTTCATCAAGAATACTGATATTACCAATGACAACAAGAACATCGAGTTTATCCGCCATATCACCCAAACTCCCAATATGCTCTTCCAAATTCCGAAAGTTCTTTATATCAAACACTTCGATATGTGTTCATTGGAGATCCAGAAGTTCTTTCTGCGGATCATCGAGAAGAGTGCTGGGCATACTCGCTTTATCCTCGAAGTTCGGGATCTCTCCAAGCTCAACGACGCGATTATTAGTCGATTCCACATCCTCCGAATGGGATCGCCCCGATTGGTCGAAGATGTGATCCCCCTTGTTCGAAAGGTATACCGCAAACGGCGGATTCTTTCTGGGAGTAGTAAAGAGGATGGCCCGGAGATCACCGATGAAGAACTTGACCATATCATTCGCCATAGTCACTGTGAGAACTTCACCTATCGGGAGAGGCCCCTCGAAGATTACCGGTTTAATCTCAAGGCGATCTTCGGAAATCTCGCTATCTATCTCTCTACGCAAAGTCCCGGTGTACCCGGCGGAAAGCGCCTCTATGTCCCCTTGTATATACAGCGCTTCGTCACCCTCAAAGAGATGATCTTCAAAACGACCCCGCAAAATTTCTTTATCCATATGAAGACGATCCGGGAGATTCTGTTAGAGATCTATGTGAACAATGTCTCCTCGACGATGTTGCAGAAGTATCTCTACCAAACCTTCGTAGAATGGCTCGAAGAGGCAAACAAGGAACGAGATGATAGAGCATTTGACGTATTGATCCACAAGTTTACCCAAATGACCACCAAACTCAACTATATGTTGGCAACCGCCAATAAGGATGTTCTCTTCCACGAACTCTACATCCTCGAAATGATCAAAGTGATCATCTTCAAGGAATAATCAATGGGCAATTGCTTTTTGGTAAAGCCTAAGGTTGGATAGTTTGATCTTCTTGAGGAGATCCTTATTCTTCTTGCAATACTTCGCGAGGACCTTATCCGCCGTGCTGAACTTCAACTCCGTTACCTTCTTGTTGATCACCGTATCTGGCATCCCATAATAGATCGTATATACCACACCATAGCCACCATATGTCGCCTTGGAAAGGTCAAAGCCCAACTTCTGGATCACCTGATTCATCTTTGCGATTGTCTTTGCCTCAATCTCCGTGTAGGGGGGAAGTCCCGGGATCACATCGATCGTCACCTCAACGCCCTCCTTGGTGATCCACTTCTCCCTCAGCGTCTCGTGATAGGCAATCTCTTTAAGCCCAAGGGAGGCCATATACTCACGGGCATCTTCGAATCGGGATCCGCCGGCGAGGGTCACCTCATACTCGTTGGCATACTTCGTGCCTTTGGGATAAGTCTTGACCGTACAAGTGATCTTTCCATCCTCATCTCTCACTCGACCATATCCCTTGATTACCTTATTACATAAGTGATACATTACCCGGCGATATAAGCGCATCTCGTGCTGCCTCTTGGCACCCATCTTCTTCAGATCTCTGCGCAACTTCACCATATCGACATCGAGGAATCTCGCCTCAATCTCCCGATGATCTTTCCCGGATCCTTTCTGCATCTTTATATAATATCAATAAAAACGTTTGATATTCTATCTATACTCCATATACTTTTATTATCTATCATCTATCTGATCTATCAAAAGATCGATGATCGAAGATCAAAGCATCCTCTCTTTGGGCGCTGATTCCACTCTTCCCGAATCAACCTCTTGAACTCCACAAAATCCATATCCGAATCTGGCTCATACTGCGCCTTCACATGATGATCCCCCAAATAGTCAAAATAGTCATAATGAACCTTATCATTCTGATCATACATATAACATTGAATGGTAATACACGCGGATGGGTTACTGGGGAGATTCTGGAGCTGATGTACCTGATTGAGTGTCTCACTGATCCACGTGATATCTCCCTCCTCAAAATCGGCCTCAGCAAATGGCTTAACGGGATCCTTATCATTACCATCATCACAGAGATAGGGGAAGAGAGAGACGTGGATTGATCCCGAAAGAACCCGAATGATCGCATTGGCCGATCCGTGATTGTGAACAGGGGAATAGTGACCCACTGGCCATATCTCCATCACATAGGGAATCCCCGGAGAATCCCCATTGTTTTGCCCTAAGGTGATCCGGAGATAGGTCTCCAATGGCTGTGGATCCTTCCCGAACTCCGTCGCCTTCTCCTTCAGTCGCGTATTACACCATAATCCAGGCGTGCGAATGCTATACTCAATCGCATCGGCAAAGTCGGGGAAGTCCGGAGTGTTTAAGGTGAATCTCTTTCCAGAGACACAATGATAGAGCACTTGACCCGCTGGTGAGAGCGCCGAATGAGGCAGATAGGCATTCGCCGCAACATCATCCATCGTCAACTCATCAGTTCCCTTCACTCTCAAAGCGACGCTGGTGGTGATCGGGTTCTTCAAGATCCGAATGGGGACAAT
>JACCDZ012099893.1_pt1 | contig 11965 bp, 7 predicted proteins | sample 7449551 | NCBI WGS metagenome assembly JACCDZ01 (sample SAMN15323452, study PRJNA562643) | freshwater metagenome | isolation source: river surface water | place: USA:Blue River Watershed | collected 2017-08-18
AATGTCACAATCGCGAATACTGGAGACCCTGGTTTGAGTATGCTCTCATGAAATTAGATTATCTCAATTTAACTCACACACTTTCTTCTTCTGATTTAGAAAATTTCTATCAAGACTCGCAAGAAGAATTGGAAGAGTTCTATCTCTACAACTTAATGCGCTGGCGTTTTGGACGTGCCCTAGAAGTTTATATCTTACTTGATCGCTGTTTGTGGCTAGAAGAAAATAATTATGAAGTGGAATTTAACCAATATTTTGATGAGACCAAATCCCCAAGAAACTTGGGGATTTTGGCCCGAAAAAAACTATTTTAAGAAAAGCATATCGTAATATTTTGGAAGCATATAACAGTTATGAGGAATCAATTCTTCTAACTCATTACACGCTAGCGCAATCGCTGCTGCCGTTGGCATTAATTCATTGGCAATCTTAATCGCAAACTGATGATGATCGTGGTGATCTGCTGTCAGTGCTTCAACAATTTTATTTGTTAACATATGCAGCTCATCAACTTTTGTTGTTAAACGCTTATAGACGGCCATTTCAAAAACGCCTGGGATTTCAAACATTCTCTGCCCTTTTAAAACCTTTGTCAGGGCCATTTTATAGCTGATCGCACTTGGAATAACGAACTGGTGAACTAAATCGACAAGAGTATCTAATTCAATCTCACGCAGCTTAATATAGCGCTCTAATAAAACGTTATAGCGCGTTTCGATTTCTTCTTTTTTATAGATGCCACCTTTAATTAAGAACTCATAGTTTTTCATCTCTCTCATTGTATCGAGAGCTTCTGGAGTTGTTCTAAGATTTGGCAGGCCTCTTTTTTGTGCTTCTTCAACCCATTTTTGAGAGTATCCATCTCCGTTAAACACAACATGCTTTGAGTTATTGTAGAATTTTTTAATTAAAGCTAGTAAAGACTCATTTACACTCATGCCATTTTTTTGAGATTCTTCTAAGAAGTTATTAGCATCAATGAAAACATCTGTCACAGCTGCATTTAAAATCGTCAGAGGAAATCCAATCGCTTGGCTTGATCCTACTGCTCTAAATTCAAATTTATTTCCCGTAAAAGCAAAAGGAGAAGTACGGTTTCTGTCTGTGTTGTCTTGTAAAAGATGAGCTAATTGAGAAGTTCCAAGATCCATCACATTATTTTCTCTTGCAGTGAAAGACTTATCTTCAATGATTGCTGTGAAGATTTTCTCTAGTGTATCTCCTAAGTAAGCTGACATAATTGATGGAGGAGCTTCATTGGCACCCAGGCGGTGGTCATTTCCCGCTCCTGAAATAGACATACGAATCGCTTTCGCGTGTCTGCATAGTGCTTCAACCGTAATAGCAACTGTTGCTAAGAAACGAAGATTTGATTGTGGTTCATTTCCTGGTTCAAGAAGGTTTAATCCATTATTATCTGACAGCGACCAGTTCACATGCTTTCCAGATCCATTCACACCTGCAAAAGGTTTCTCGTGTAAAATGGCCACGAGGTCATGTTTTTCTGCTACTTTTTTAATCGTCGTCATAATGATTTGATTGTTATCACTAGCAACGTTGGCTTCAGTAAAAATAGGGGCCATTTCATATTGACCTGGTGCTACTTCGTTGTGGCGAGTTTTACTTGGAATTCCCAAGCGATGAAGATCAAAATCCAGCTCTTGCATAAAAGCTAAAATACGATCAGGTATTGTTCCAAAATAATGATCTTCTAATTGTTGGTTTCTTGTTGAAAGCGCTCCAAAAAGAGTTCTTCCTGTCATTACTAAATCTGGTCTTGAATAATAGAAAGCTTTATCAATTAAAAAATATTCCTGTTCTGCTCCACACGTAACGATTACTGATTTTGATTCAGGATGACCTGCTAAATTTAAAAACTTCGTCACAACAGGAGAAAGCTTTGAAATTGATTTTAAAAGCGGAGTTTTAATATCTAGCGACTCTCCATTATATGAAACGAAAGCCGTTGGAATACATAGAGTTTTTCCATTTGTTGATTCAATTAAGAACATCGGAGACGTTAGATCCCAAGTTGTATATCCTCTTGCTTCAAATGTAGAGCGAGATCCCCCGTTGGGAAAAGAAGAAGCATCGGGCTCTCCTTGTAATAATTGTCCGGCACTTAAGCGCTCAATTGGTTTAGAATTTTTCAAGGTAAAAAAAGCATCGTGCTTTTCTGCTGTTGTTCCCGTTAGCGGTTGGAACCAGTGGCAAAAGTGAGTTGCTCCATGTGAAACGGCCCAATCCATCACGGCTTTAGCAATCATTTCTGCATGATCTTTTTTAATTCCACGATTGTTTTCCAGAGCATCTCTAATTTCTTTTTTAGTCACTTCTGTAATATCAGGACTCGTTTTAAAATCAAACGTCAGTTCCCCATAATACTCACTCACCTTTTTCGCATTTCCTAAATTGTTCAAAGGAACGTTGAACTTGCGAGAAGCTCTAGAAGTCACAGTTTTTCTTAAATCCGCTAATTGATCATTGAATACATTGCTCATGGAGTTTTAACCTTGTGTAATCGCCTTTATGTAGAAGACATTTCTAATGGGCAATTAAATTGTAATGACTTTCAAGGAATTATTAAAGAGTGGAATTATCAATTTTTTTTGAGATTTTGATTAGACGAAAAGATGTCATACAAAATACAATAGTATTTTTGTATGACATCTGTAGTATTTTCTTTTACGGATTCAGTGCTTTTTCAGCTTTTGCTTTATCTTGGGCCACGATTGCTTTAATTGCAGCTGGTTTATTTCCTACCGTCACACCTACATTTTGTAGCGTCGATAATCTGGCCACAGTAAAAGTATAAGTTTCATTGATTCTTAAAAATTTACCATACTCTACAAACTTATCTTTTAAAACTCTCATGCCGTTAATCGCAATGATCTCATCTCCAGCATTTAAGCCTGCCTGATAAGCCGGCCCATCTAAAGTTACGGCCGCAATAATCACTCTATCGCCTTCATGTTTAGTTGTTAACCCAATATGAGGAGCTTCTGAATTATCCCATTCAACTTTTAATCCTGCATGAGCGGCAATCGTTTCAATATCTAATTCTTCAGTTGTTTGCGTCCATGTTTCAAATTTAGTGCGAACTTCGCGTCCACCAACTGCTTCTAGCATTTTGTAAACATCTTCTGCCACTAAGCCGCGCTCAGGGTTTTCTTGATAGTCTTTCCATAGAAGTGCTAATAAATCGTTAATTGATTTATTTTGTTTTGATAGTTCTAAGTTTAGGGCCCAGAAAACAATTCCACCTTTTAGGTAATAGCTCACACTTGAGTTATTTGTGTTTTCATCTGGACGATATAACTTAATCCAAGAATTATAAGACGATTCATCTAGTGAATGAAATCTTCTTCCTGGAGTTGAGTAGTATCTATTTAAATTTTCTTTTTGCATTTCCAGGTATTCTTCTAGAGAAATAAGACCTGCACGATAAATATAAAGCTCATCCATTAGCGAAGTTAATCCTTCCGCTAACCATAGAAGATTTGAAGTCGCTTCTCTTAAATAATTAAAAGGGCCTAATTCAAAAGGTCTAATGCGCTTTACGTTCCAAGTATGAAAGTACTCGTGAGACACTAAGGCCAGATAGTTAATATAACCTTTTCTATTTGTAATATTTGTCGGGCAAAATTGTAATGCTGTCGAATTTTTATGTTCTAATCCACCGTAAAGTCCTGGGACAAAATGAGTAATGAAAGAATATTTCTCATAAGGAAATCCACCCATTGAACGAGCGATATACTCTACGATTTTTTTCGTATCAGCTTTTATATTTTCAGTGTGCGGAAGCATGTTTCCATAGAAGGCCACTTCGTGAGGAACATTATCCACCATGAAACCATCTGTTTCCTGACAACCAATTTCAATCGGGCAATCGATTAAGTCATCATAGTCTTCTGCTGTATAAAGAAATTCTTCGCGTTTTGGAGAAATATCTTTTAATCCTGTTGTCACCTTAGACCACATTGGAGGGAACTCCAGGCGAATTTCAGGATTGTTCATCTCATAAGCTTCCACTCCCATTAAAAGTGTTGGTAAATGTAAAAAAGCATGAGACTCATCAACGTGAGAAGTTCTTACTGTTAATTCGTGACAGTAAACATCGTATGAAATTGTCACTTCTGGATTTTTTAGAGCGTCTTTTGTTAACTCACTTTTTTCAAAATCCACAGTCCAAGAAGAAATATCTGTTTGTTCAATATAGAGTCTTTGACCATTAGAGGCCACGGCGATTAATTTAGAGACATGACGCGAATATTCGCGCATTAAATATGACCCGGGAGACCAACGCGGTAAGAAAAAATGAATTCTATTTTTCTCTTCTGGTTTATTCAGTTTAATAATAACATGAACTTGATGCGTAGATGGGTTGTCGATAATAAGTTTATAATTCATCTTCATAAAAAAATTCCTTTTTTGACTTGTAAAATCTCTTGTGGTTCGATAGTACACTGTTCGCTAATACAATAACACTAACTACTACAATTGTGCATGAGAATTTCACATGGCATTTAAACAAAACGCAATAAATAAAGACTTAATACTACCGCCAGTTATTATGTTTACAAAAAGGGCCTTAGAACAACTAAAGCTTATTATTGAAAATGATTTTACTCTTGCTGGAAAGTATTTTCGTTTACTTATTAGCGGCAAAGGATGTGAAGGTTTCACTTACTCAGCAGGCTTCACAGACCTTCAGGAAGACGATTTTGAAGTAAAGATTGCTAACGCTGATGAAGAGATCCGCATTTTGATTGACCCCTTTGCGGCCTTCTATATGCAAGAATGTTCAGTAGACTATATTCAAGATTTTACTCAAGACGCTGAAGGGTTTGTTGTTACAAATCACTCACAATCTGAGTTTAAAGGAAAATTTTGGAAAGGCTCTCCCGAAAAAACTCCACCTTTAAAATCAGAGATCTAGTGCATGATTGATTTTCGCTATTTAAAAGCTTTCATCCTAACGGCCAAATACGCAAGTTTCTCTAAGGCCGCTGAAGAATTAAATATTGCTCAATCTGCAGTCTCTCGCCAAATTAAATTATTAGAAGATACCCTGGGTGAAGAATTAATTATTCGCTCAAGTAAAAAAGTTGTTTTATCTGAAAAGGGAAAAGAACTTTATAGTGCCGCTCAAAACTTTGAAAAAACTAGTCTTGAAATTTTCCAAAAAGAAGATCAAGTTCAACTCTCTATTGGCATATTAGAAGGTCTTTTAAAAAACTGGTTCACTCCTATTCTAACGGCTTATTTAAAAGGTCAAAAAAGAGACGTCTCGGTTCACGTTTGCGATCTTCCTGAGCTTAAAGAAGGAATCGAAAGCGGCCGCTTTGATGTTATCTTTGGTGTTGAAAATATTCAGTCAGAACTAGTAACAAGCTTAAAGCTTTTCGAAGAAAAACTGGTTTTAATCTCTAAAGATGAAATCAATCGCAAAAAATTAAACGACTATCGTTGGATTGTTTTTTCTAATAACGACAATCTCTTCAAAGTTTCAAAAATAAAGAGTCATTCAATTATTACAGTGGATTCATTTTCTACGATTATTAATTTAGTCAGTGAAAATGTGGGAATTGCGATTGTTCCAGATCATCTTATTAACAAAGAAGATCAATTAAAGATTCAAGAGCTTTCCAGCCTTCCTAAAGCTCCGATTTATATGAGTACTCTTAACTACAAAAAAATGCCTGAAAGAATCAAAATTCTTTCTGATATCATTGCTAATCATTAATTTAAAATTGATTTAAAAACAGTTTTCGGAGCGCTTTAAAAGGCGTCCATCTTCACAGACATTTAGTTCTAAATGTTTTCCCGTGAAATTTAGCTTTGAAAGATCATAGAAGACCACTTCCGCTCTGGCACGGCCTAGTTTATCTTTGGTGCTATAAGGCCATCTTACTTTTAAACTTTTTGCGCGCTCTTTTCCAAAAGCAAAGTAGACGCCTTCTTCGTTTTGAGAAGGATAGCCACCTTGAGCATAGTTTGCTTCATTGAAATAAGTATGCTGATAAGTATTTAATTCTAGCGTGGCACTAATGCCATATCTATTGGCCTTCTTTCCTTGTAAATGAAAACGCACTGATGATTTGCCATCGCGTGGAGTTTGATTTTCATAAACATAAATCTCTGTTTGCACTTCACCGGCGCGAAGTTTTGTTTGCCCGACAACGAAATCCATTACACCATCATGATTTAAATCCATGGTAATGACTCCGCTTGGATTCACTAAATCAATTCCAAATTCTTTTGCTCTATCCACATATTCATGATCGGCCTGTTGTTCAAAGAAAAGCAAACGCGAAAAAGGAGGATGCCCTGAGTTGTTGATTAGTAAATCTTGAAGTCCATCAAGGTTATAATCCATCCATACGGCCCTTCTGTTTGAATAGGCCCAATTAGGTGTGTAGTCTGAAAAATAAAACTCTGAACGAATAAATTTTGGTGGATACTGCTTAGTACTTCCCGTTAAGATGGCCGATTTATCTTTATCTAAGGTATCGCCATCTTTTGTCGAATTTCCAACAAAGATATCAACTAAAGTGTCATTGTTGTAATCACCACAGAAACTAAAAAGTGAGTTTCCTCCCCCTTTTTCTTCTTTTCTTCCGTAATTATCGGCCGAGTATCCAGTGATATCACCTAAGTCTTGAAAGCTTGTTCCGTTTTGATTTAGCCATAATTTATTATAAAAACCATTTGTCGTAGCCGTCATAATATCAGGAAAACCATTTTTATCGACGTCACACACGCTCACAGAAGAAGTCGGCGTCCAATTAGGATAAGTGTCAGTCTCTTCATCAAAACGATTTTCATTTTGCAGAAGATGAGTCACGTCAGTGAAGTTAAATCCATTCCCCTTTAAAAGATTATCTGACTCTAAAATCGCCACGTCCCCTTTAAAGTTGTACCAATTTCCTAAATACAGATCTAGCTGGCCATCTAAATCAAAATCAAAAATGACAATGGCACTTGTTGCTTTTAGTTTTGTGGGAAGCTCTGATTGTAGTTTATAAGAAATTTTTCCGTCTTTTAAAATTCCTTTATAAACACGCGAAGGATACTGAGTTAGCTCTGTCTTTTGATTGTGAAAACCTAAAACTAAATCATAAATTCCATCGCGATCAAAATCGGCAAAATTAAGAAAGCTTGCGCGAGGTAAATCTTCAATGGGATTTTCGATTTGTTCGAATTTTTTTATCTCTGGATTAAATTTAAAAAATTTTGGAATCGATAGAACTTCATCAATTGTCACTAGATCAGTAAAGCCATCATTGTTAAAATCTACGGCATAAAGCGAAAGTGCTTTTTGATTTTCAAGACCGTATTCATGGGCCTTATTGATAAATGTTGTCGACTGCCCTTGAGGTTTCATATTTAAGTTAGGTGTTTTAAATATGCTTTGTTTTAAAGGCACTAGTTTTTTACTCGCACAGCTTGCGCAAAATAGCGCAAACATAGCGAGTATAAATGTTTTTTTTAAGCGATTAGTAATCAATGATGTCAAATCCGTAACCACCATTTTTAAGAACCTGTTCAGAGATCTTAATTACAGCGCTGTCATTGTTTTTGCTCATTGCTTTTAAATTCTTCTTAATTTTCTTTCCAGAATCATAGCTTACATACTTACATAAATTCAGTACGTAGTCTTTTTGCTCTTTAGAAACTTCTGAGTTATTTAAAATTGAAGTCGTACGAGAAAGTGTTGCTAAGATTGCATATAATTCCATCGACATTTCGGCCAATCTTCCTTGTGGAAGTTCGTTATCTATAATTTTTTTCCCATATTTCATTAGTGAGTTTTCAACTGAAATCGCAAACGCTCCCAGAAGTGAAGAAAACTCTTCTGCCTCTTCTTTTAATTCTGGATGAACTTTAGAAAGAGTTTTTGATCCCATTAAATGAGTCATTCTCTTTTTAGCAAATTTAGTAAAAACACCTAGCGACTTAATTGGATTCGTTAAAGCACCCGATACATCGTGAGTTAGTTTTCCTAATTCTTTTAATTCTTCAGATGGACCTCTAATTCCTGATAGAGCAAGAAGACATCTTAGGATTTCATTTGTTCCTTCGAAAATCATATTGATTCTTGAGTCTCTCATGATTCTCTCATAAGGATACTCTTTCATATATCCATTACCTGCTGCGATTTGCATTGCTTGGTCGATACATTCCCAAAGCTTTTCAGATCCATAAACCTTACATACGGCAGTTTCCATATAGTAATCTGACATTCCCTTAATCATGTTTCCAGTTGAAAGGTAAACCATTGATTCAGCGGCGTAGATATTAGCACTCATACGAGTTAGTTTTTCTTGAATTAAACCAAACTCTCCGATTGGACGATCAAATTGTTTTCTGTTAGCTGCATGGTTTGTTGCCATTTCTAGAATCATCTTCATCCCAGAAACACATCCAGCACCTAAAGAAAGTCTTCCTGAGTTTAAAACGTTCATGGCAATCTTAAAGCCTTTTCCAAGCTCGCCAATGATGTTTTCTTTTGGAACAACAACATTATCAAAGTACACAGCTCTTGTTTCAGAAGCGCGAATTCCCATTTTGTTTTCTTTTTCACCAAAAGAAACTCCTGCCATCTCTTTTTCTACGATGAAACAAGAAATTTTCTCAACTGTTTTTCCATCTATAACGTGGTCAGTTTTAGCAAATACAGAATAGAAACCTGCGCGGCCACCATTTGTAATCCATAGCTTTTGACCATTAATTGTATATGTTCCGTTTCCATTATCTTTTGCTTTTGTTTTAATTGAATAAGCATCTGACCCTGAACCTGGCTCAGTTAAACAGAAAGCTGCTAGAACTTCACCTGAAGCTAAAAGTGGAAGCCACTTTGCTTTTTGTTCAGCATTTCCTTCATTTAAAAGCGCTCTATAACCAATTGACTGGTGGGCCCCAATCATCGTTGCCACAGCTCCATCATGACTTGCGACCTGAGCAAACACGCGGCAATATAGAGAGTAATCTAATCCTAATCCGCCAAAGTCTTCTGGAACTCCTAGTCCCATTAAACCTAGTTCAGAAAGACCCTTAATAATTTCTTCTGGCATCTTAGCTTCATGGTCTAGCTTTTCTGCATTAATGTTATCTTTTGCAAACTGATCGATAGCATTTGTCATTTCTTTTGCCATCTCAACTTGTTCATCTGAAAAATTAGGAAATGGAAAAACTAGACTCTCGTCTACTTCTCCAAAAAATAATGAGCCAACAACTGATTGTTTTTGTCCACTAGAATTACTTGTCATTTTTAGTCACCTTTTTTATCGTCTATAAGTTCTAATATAAGTTTACCTTAATACAATACTCAATTTTTTCAGAAAGGGAAATCAAAACTCAACCTAACTTATTCTGTCAGAGATATTTTTTCTTATTGCTATGAGTCCGCTATCTTCTTAATATAGAAGTACACATGATTTAAATTTCACCACGGATGGTGAAACTGGACTGATTTATAAAAGTCAAAACACGGATGTTAAAAAAATGAGTAAATCCAAATTCGGTTCTAAATTTTTTGATCTCTTCAAAAAATCCAAAAAGAAAAATGCATCCGAACAAGATCTAGACTATTTGAAGAATGCTCGCGATGAGCTTAATACACTTGGTCAACAAGATGAGACTGAATTCTCAGAAGAAATTTCTGAAGAAAACTTACAAGAAACATACTTTGAACAAGAAGACGAAGACCACACACAGGATCTGCCTCCTGCAATTGATGGTCTAGATGCTCTAGATGAATTAAATGATGAATTAGATGAGCTTCCGCCCTCTCTTCCCTATGAAGTTGATCATAGCTATGATACTCCTAACGATCAATTAGATGAACATGTTGAAGCTACTCTTGAAGCCACTTCAAGTGCGATTAGCTTAGAAAAATTCAGAGAAGAGAATAAGCACTTAGTAAACGATCACACTAGTTCTGATATTTCTCTCTCTGAAATTAACTTCAAAGAAATGCAGACACCAAGTCACAATAAAACTAATCCCAATTCAAAATTTTCATTAAAAGGGATCAATTTCTCTAAATCTCCTAAGCTTTCTTTTTTTAATAAATCACAAATGGAAGCATTTCAACTTCAGGCCATTATTGAAAAAATCTTTTCAGCACAAATGCGCCCGAAATGGCATCAGCTCTTTATTATTATTTTTTCAGCGACGCTTTGTTATGTGGTCGGAAAATCTATCGCTCTTTTTGTTAATTTAAATACAAAAGCCACTTCATCGCTGGCCAGTTCAAATACCAACATCATTAGAAGACCAATGGTTTCCCAAGAAATTAATAAAATTACTAATGTGAATTTATTTAATTTAAAAAACTTTGAAAACGATCAGATGCAAAATGGTCCAAAAAAGCAAAAGAACTTCGTTTGTTTAGATGCTCAAAAACCAACAGGTGAACCTCTTACCCTACTTGATACGGTTGTTTTACAAGACTCAGTAAAGTCTATTGCCTCTGTTCAAATGCGTGGCCAACGTGACCTTCTCAATGTGCGCGAAGGTGAAGACTTAGGAAATAATATTGAAGTTTCTAAGATTCAAAGATTGAGACTTATTCTAAAGAATAATAATACAGGTGAATGCGAGTATGTTCAGGCCGATGAATTAACGAATGCTCCGGTTAATAATCTGACGATCTATCCAGCTAGTCGTGCGAAGGCCATCTTTAAGAGTACAAATCCTGAAATTAAGAATCAAGGAAACAATTTCAAGATCACGAAGCAATATAGAGATAAAATGCTATCAAACATATCTGAGATTTTAACTCAAGCAAAGGCCATTCAGATCACTAACCCAGATGGATCGCTGGCATTTAAGATGACTGACGTTATACCGGGAAGTATTTACTCACAGTTAAATATTCAAAATGATGATATTATTACAAGTATAAACGGAAAAAAGATCCAGAATTTAAATGAGCTGACTACTCTACTTGGGAATATTCGCGAGATTGATCATTTCCAAATTGGTGTGTCAAGAAATGGAACTCCAGAGAATTTAGAATATAACTTTCAATAAAAGAATTGGATTTAAGAATGAAAAAAACTTACGGACTAAAGAATCTTTTTACAACAACACTTTTGGTTTCAAGCCTAAGCTTTTCCTCTGTTGTTTTTGCTCAATTTGATAAATATCAAAGTAGCACAACATTTACAGATGTAGAAGGAAGTGATGCAGTTAGTGCGGAAGATGTTCAAATTCCTGATACTTCAAAATCAGCTTCAACCCTGCTTGATGAATCAGAGTTTTCAGATGATTCTGAAGGCGAATACATGGAAGATTATGACTCCGGTGCTGGTGGTGGCGGCGGAGGCGGTGGTTCTCCAAGAGTAACTACTGGAAGAAGTCAAAATGATGCCTTTGGAAGACAGCAACAAGGGATGAAAAAACCAAATGGAAAAAGATTTGTTAACTTAAATCCAGAAACGGCTTTTGGACCAGAAGTTGTTGAGAGCTTTGACTTTCCGGATGTTTCAATTGTTGATTTAACAAAAAAGATGCAAGAGATGACAGGGATTAACCTGATCGTTGATAAAGATATTAAAGGAAAAATTTCGATCTCTACTCAAACTCCAATCACGATTGGAGATGCCTGGAAAGCTTATCTTCAGGCCTTAAGTATCAACGGATACTCACTAGTTAAATCTGGTGCTTTCTACACGATCGTTAATAACCGCGATATCAGATACTCTCCTACTAAGATGTACACAGGAAACTACACTCCTGATACTGAAAGTTACGTAATGCAGATTATCCCTCTGAAGTATGTTAGCTCAAGAGAAATCACGAACTCATTTAGACCTTTCATGTCTCGTTACGGAAGAATTTTAGAAATCCGTCAAACAAATACGATCATCATTCAAGAAACAGGGACACACATCAATCGTTTAATGAAATTAATTAAATCAATTGATATCCCAGGACATGAAGACTCACTTCAAAT
>JACCDZ010624022.1_pt1 | contig 11964 bp, 7 predicted proteins | sample 7449551 | NCBI WGS metagenome assembly JACCDZ01 (sample SAMN15323452, study PRJNA562643) | freshwater metagenome | isolation source: river surface water | place: USA:Blue River Watershed | collected 2017-08-18
AAGTTACGGATGCTGATAGGAAATCGGTCGTGCTAGGGCTCAATAAGAAAGCGAACACGCTGCTGGGGATCGATATCAGTTCGACCTCGGTCAAGCTCCTTGAACTGAGTCGCTCAGGTAGCCGCTATAAAGTGGAGGCCTACGCCGTCGAGCCACTCCCCCCAAATGCTGTCGTGGAAAAGAACATCGCCGAGCTGGAGGGGGTGGGGCAGGCGTTGACACGTGTCCTCGCTAAAGCGAAGACCGGTGCGCGCATGGTCGCTGTGGCTGTCGCTGGTTCTGCAGTCATTACCAAGACGATCGAAATGGAAGCCGGCCTCTCCGATGATGAGCTGGAAAATCAGCTGAAGATCGAGGCTGACCAATACATTCCTTATCCCCTCGAAGAAGTAGCGATCGACTTTGAGGTGCAGGGCGTTTCCGCGAGAAATCCTGAGCGCGTCGAGGTGCTTCTTGCCGCGTGCCGCAAGGAAAACGTCGAGGTGCGTGAGGCAGCGCTGGCGCTAGCGGGGCTGACGGCCAAGGTTGTCGACGTCGAGGCATACGCGCTCGAGCGGGCCTATTCGTTGATGCTGCCGCAGCTGGGTGCTGGCCAGGATGATCTGACTGTCGCCGTGGTTGACGTAGGTGCGACCATGACCACGCTGAGTGTTTTGCATGGCGGTAAGACTATCTATACGCGCGAACAACTGTTTGGTGGTCGTCAACTGACTGAAGAGATTCAGCGCCGCTACGGCCTGTCGGTCGAAGAGGCGGGTCTTGCCAAGAAGCAGGGCGGTCTTCCGGATGATTACGAGTCCGAAGTATTGCAGCCCTTCAAAGATGCTGTGGTGCAGCAGGTTTCCCGCTCTCTGCAGTTTTTCTTTGCCGCGGGGCAGTTCAATGAGGTTGATTACATTCTTCTCGCCGGTGGTACAGCGTCCATTGCGGATCTGGATCGACTCATTCAGCAGAAAATCGGTACTCCTACCTTGGTGGCTAATCCGTTTGCCGACATGGCATTGAGTGGCAAGGTGAATGCGGGCGCATTGGCCAGTGATGCGCCGTCCTTGATGATTGCCTGCGGTCTGGCAATGAGGAGTTTCGACTAATGGCACGGATCAACCTCTTACCTTGGCGCGAGCAATTACGCGAGGAGCGCAAGCAGCGTTTTCTCGTGGCGATGGTTGCTTTTATCGGCATCGGAGCCGGTTTGCTGTTCCTGGCTTCGCAGTACTTGAATGCACAGATTGAGACTCAAATGGCGCGAAATGAGTTTGTGCGTAAAGAGATTGCTGTGCTGGATGCGCGCATCAAGGAAATCAGTGAACTCAAAACCAAAAAAGAGCAGTTGCTGGAGCGGATGAAGATCATCCAGGACTTGCAGGGTAACCGGCCAGTGATCGGGCGGGTATTTGATCAGTTGGTGCGTACACTGCCGGATGGTGTGTATTTCTCGGAAGTGAAAATGGCTGGCAAGGCGATAATTATTGCCGGTGCTGCAGAGTCGAATAATCGAGTATCCAACCTGATGCGTAACTTGGATGCTTCCGAGTGGCTGGAGTTGCCAAATTTGTCTGAGGTCAAGGCGGTGACTGCGGGGGCGGTGGATCAGGCAAACGTATTTTTGCTGACGGTTCAGCAGACTCAGCCTGCGGTAGAAGAAGGGCCCAAAGCCGGAGGTGTGAAGAAATGAGTCTTTCCGACTCCCTTGAGTCTCTGCGCAAGATCGATATCAACGATCTGGATGTCAATAATCTGGGGTCGTGGCCGGCTCCGATCAAGTTCGTGACTTGCATCATTCTCTTAGTGGCTGTGCTTGGTCTGGGTTACTACCTTCATCTGGGCGACCTGCAGCTGCAGCTGGATAATGAACGAGCGCAAGAAGAGACGCTCAAGCAGCAGTTTTCAACCAAGGCGTTCCAGGCGGCAAACTTGGAGGCGTATAAGGTGCAAATGACTGAAATGGAAGAGTCATTTGGTGCTTTGTTGCGGCAATTGCCCAGTGATACAGAAGTGCCTGGGTTGCTGGAGGATATTACTCGGACAGGGTTGGGGAGTGGTCTGGAGTTTTCTGAGATCAAGCTGCAGCCTGAAGTGGCTCAGCAGTTTTACATAGAGCTGCCGATAAAGATTTCGGTGGTTGGCAGTTATCATGACCTGGCCACTTTTGTTAGCGGTGTGGCCAGTCTTCCTCGAATTGTCACGCTTCATGACTTTGAGGTTAAGCCGGTGACGGCTGAGGCTGGCAGCTCACGTCTGGCGATGTCCATATTGGCAAAAACATATCGTTATAACGATAAAGGCTTGTCTGCAGGCAATAAGGAGCTTAATAAAAAATGAAGCTCTCATGGTTCCCATTAGTGTTGTGCACTTTGCTGGTTGGCTGTGACTCGAGTAGTGACTTTGCTGATCTTCAAGGCTTCATGGCCGACGTCAAGGCCAAGCCAAAAGGTGCAATTGAGCCTCTGCCGAAATTTCAGGCCTATGAGGCTTTTACTTACAACGCTGCAGCTCTGCGCAGTCCTTTTCAGCCACCAATCAAAATTGATCTGGTTCAGCGTGAAAAGGGCTCGAAGGAAATTAAGCCCGACGAAACAAGGGTTAAGCAGTTTTTGGAAGGATTCAATATCGAGACCTTTGAAATGGTAGGCACCCTCAAGAACGAGGCTGGAGCTTATGCCTTGGTCAAGGGCGCCGGTGGTGTGCATCGAGTGCGTGCGGGTGATTATCTTGGGCGCAATCACGGAAAAATCATGACAATCGATGAGTCGAAAATTGATGTCATGGAGATTGTCCCTGATGGCGAGGGTGGGTGGCTGGAGCGCCCAAGAACTTTGCCGTTGAAGGAGCGCGCTTAAATGACCACGCTGAAATTTAAAAATAACTATTCGTCTGCCAAGTGGAATCAGTCCATGAACAGCTCACTGTCACGTTTTGGAGTTTCCCTTCTGGCCCTGCTGGTCAGCCCCGCTGTTCTTGCTACCACCTTGCAGGGCTTGGATGTGGCCTCGTTGCCTGGTGATCGTGTTGAGCTGAAGCTTACATTTGACGAGCCGGTCATTGCTCCGCGTGGATACACGATCGAACAGCCTGCTCGCATTGCGCTGGACTTGCCGGGTGTTGACAGTGCTTTGGCGACCAAGAATCGTGAGCTGGGGGTTGGTAATGCGCGCAGTGTGACCGTGGTTGAGGCCAAGGATCGCACGCGCCTGATCATCAATCTTGCCAGTTTGGCGCCTTACAGTACTCGGGTTGACGGAAATAATCTGTTTGTCTTGGTTGGAGGAACTACGTCGACCGCTGCCGTGATGCCGGCCGTGAGCGGAGTGGCGCCTAAACCGGCAGCCAAGGCTTATGCCCCGGTTGGCCGGGCGATCAGCAATATTGATTTTCAGCGTGGTGAGCAGGGCGAGGGCAATGTAGTCATTCAGCTCTCTGATCCGTCGGTAAGCCCGGATATTCAGGAGCAGGGTGGAAAGATTCGCCTGGATTTTGCAAAAACCCAGCTGCCTGAATCTTTGCGCGTGCGTTTGGATGTCAAAGATTTCGCTACTCCTGTGCAGTTCGTGAATGCGAGTGCTTCTGCTGACAAGGCGAGCGTGGTCATTGAACCTAGTGGTTATTACGATTATCTCGCCTATCAGGCCGAGGATAAATTGACCATCAGTATCAAGCCACTTAGTCAGGGTGATGTTGAGAAGAAAAAGGCGGAGCGCTTTGCTTACTCGGGGGAGAAGCTTTCTCTAAACTTCCAGGATATTGATGTTCGTTCAGTTCTGCAGTTGATTGCTGATTTTACCGACTTGAATCTGGTGGCAAGTGACACTGTTCAGGGGAATATCACCTTGCGCCTGCAGAATGTGCCTTGGGATCAGGCGCTTGATCTGGTTCTGAAGACCAAGGGGCTGGATAAGCGCAAAATTGGCAACGTCCTTCTGGTGGCCCCGGCCGATGAAATTGCGGCTCGTGAGCGTCAGGAGCTGGAGTCGCAAAAACAGATTGCCGAGTTGGCGCCACTAAAACGTGAGCTTATTCAGGTCAACTATGCCAAGGCGGCCGACATAGCTAAGCTGTTTCAGTCTGTTACTAGTTCTGCCGGTGAGCCCGCGAGCGAGGTGGCGGAGCGCGGTTCAATTACGGTAGATGATCGGACTAACAGTATCATCGCCTACCAGACAGATGAAAAGCTCGAAGAGTTGCGGCGTATCGTTGTTCAGCTGGATATTCCTGTGCGTCAGGTCATGATCGAGGCAAGGATCGTCGAGGCCAATGTTGATTATGACAAAGAGTTGGGAGTCAACTGGAAAGGCGCTCGAATTGGTGATAACAACTGGGTGACGGGCGGTGGTATTGGTGACGGAGGCCGTGCCTCTACGGATAGTTTGACCGGTGCGTTGGGTACCTTTGTAGATATGGGCTCACAGAATGCGTCATCATCTATCGGCATTGGCTTCATCACCGACAATACCGTGCTGGATCTGGAGTTGTCGGCCATGGAGAAAACGGGTAATGGAGAGGTAGTGTCTCAACCCAAGGTCGTTACCTCGGATAAGGAAACGGCGAAAATTCTGAAGGGCGCCGAGATTCCCTACCAAGAGGCCAGTTCGAGTGGCGCGACGAGTACATCCTTCAAGGAAGCGGCGCTTTCTTTGGAAGTGACTCCGCAGATAACGCCGGATAACCGCATCATCATGGAGGTCAAGGTCACCAAGGATGAGCCGGATTTTGCCAATGCGCTGAATGGTGTTCCGCCGATCAAGAAGAATGAGGTCAATGCCAAGGTATTGGTGATGGATGGCGAAACCATCGTTATTGGTGGGGTTTTTAGCAATACCCAAACCAAGATCACGGACAAGGTGCCGTTCCTGGGGGATCTGCCCTACCTGGGGCGCATGTTCAAGCGTGATGTAGTGCAGGATTCCAAGAATGAGCTTCTGGTTTTCCTGACTCCGCGGATCATGAATAACCAGGCTATCGCGGTAACCCGCTAACGCTGTGAATAACATTGTTCTGATTGGCCCGATGGGTGCTGGTAAAAGCACCATCGGGCGTCTTCTTTCTAAAGAGCTGCGCTTGCCGTTCAAGGATTCCGATAAGGAAATTGAACAGCGTACTGGCGCGGATATTCCCTGGATCTTCGATGTGGAGGGGGAACAGGGCTTTCGTGAGCGTGAGCAGGCTGTTATTGCTGATCTAAGCGCTGGTGAGGCTCTGGTCTTGGCTACCGGTGGCGGTGCAGTGTTGCGCGAGGCAAATCGCAGCAATCTCCGCGAGGGTGGTCGTGTTGTGTATCTGCATGCGTCGGTAGATCAGCAGATTGAGCGTACTGCTCGTGACCGCAATCGTCCGCTGTTGCAGCGCGCCGACCCGGCGCAGGTCCTCCGCGAGCTGATGGCTATTCGTGATCCCCTCTATCGCGAAATCGCCGACATCATCATCGAAACCGATGAGCGACCACCACGCATGGTGGTGCAGGAAATTATCGAGCGACTTCGAGCGCTTCCTCCCCGTTAATGCCGGCATCGATCTGGAGTATCCTATGCGCCTTCGTTTTCTAGGGGGCGTCATGCGGACACTTCAGGTTGATCTTGGCGATCGCAGTTATCCCATCCATATCGGTTCCGGCTTGCTGGCCGTGCGTGAGTTGATTGCTCCGCATATTGCGGGTCAGCAGGTTGCAGTTGTGACCAATGAAACCGTGGCTCCGCTGTATCTGCGGCAACTGATCGATACGCTGGATGGCTTTACGGTGCTGCCGATTGTCCTGCCCGATGGCGAGGAGTTCAAAACCTGGGAAGTGCTGCAGCGTATTTTTGATGCGTTGCTCGAAGCCCGGCATGACCGCAAGACCACTCTCATTGCTCTGGGCGGTGGTGTGATTGGCGACATGACAGGCTTTGCTGCTGCCAGCTATCAGCGTGGTGTCGATTTTATCCAGGTGCCGACCACGCTCTTGTCTCAGGTCGATTCGTCAGTGGGAGGCAAGACCGGGATCAATCACCCGCTGGGTAAGAACATGATTGGCGCCTTCTATCAGCCCAAGGCAGTGATCATTGATATCGCCACGCTGAAAACCCTGCCTGAGCGTGAACTGTCAGCGGGTCTGGCGGAAGTGATCAAGTACGGACTGATCTGCGATGAGCTATTCCTCTCCTGGCTGGAGCAACACATGGCCGGGCTGCTTGCCCTTGATGAGGCCCTTCTGGGTGAGGCCATCGAGCGCTCCTGTGCTGCCAAAGCGCGTGTGGTGTCGGCCGATGAGCGTGAAGGCGGGATTCGGGCGATTTTGAACCTCGGCCATACCTTTGGTCATGCCATCGAGACTCATCAAGGCTACGGCGCTTGGTTGCATGGTGAAGCCGTCTCGGCCGGAACGGTGATGGCGCTGGAAATGTCCTGCCAGCTCGGCAGCATCACCCAGGAGCAGCGTGATCGCGCGATTCGTCTGTTGCGCAGCGCTCGTCTTCCCATCACTCCGCCCGTCGATATGGCGCCCGCTGACTTTGCGCGGCATATGGCCGTCGATAAGAAAGTTCTGAATGGCAAGTTGCGTCTGGTTCTGCTGTCTGCGCTGGGTGAGGCTGTTATCAGCGGTGACTTTCCACGTGCCGTGCTGGACAGTGTTCTGGCAACCGATTACCAGCGCATTGCCGCGCAAATCTAAGAGATTGCAGTCTGATGACCAACTTGCATGCCGATGAGGCTTTCCTCGGCCACTATCAGTTCAGTCACGATCCTTTTGCTCCGCGCGTGCCGGGCTTCAAGTTTTTCCCGGCACAGCGCAAGCCGGTTCTGGGGCAGTTGCACCATCTGGCGCGTTACAGCCAGTTGCTGCTGACTGTCACTGGTCCACGGGGCAGTGGCAAGACCTTGCTGCGCCAGGCTCTGGTGGCCAGTACCAACAAGCAGTCCGTGCAAAGTGTGGTTATTGCGGCGCGCAGCGGTGGCGTCGATGCGGCGGCGGTATTGCGGCAGATTGCTCAGGGTCTGGGCGTTGCTCAGGCGGACTTGCGTTCGATCTTGGCTCAGGTAGCGCAGCTTTCGTTGACCGGGCAGGAGGTCTATCTGCTGGTTGATGACGCTGAGTTGCTGGATGACTCCGCCCTGCAGGCATTGCTTGCGCTGGCCGCTGGAGATGGCCCAGGGCATCCGCATGTATTCCTGTTTGCCAGTTCTGCTGTGGTTCCACGTCTGGAGTCGCTGGCGGATGGTGAAGAGTGCGTGCATGTCATCGAGTTGCAGCCTTATTCGCTGGATGAAATGCGTGAATACCTCGCGCAGCGTCTTGAGGGGGCTGGCCAAGGGATCGAGTTGCTCACTGAAGAGCAGCTGGAGGATATTCACGAGCAGTCCTCGGGTTGGCCGGGCCTGGTCAATCAAGTCGCACGTGATGTAATGATCGAAGCGATGCTAGCCGAGCGTGCCGGGAGTCGTGCGACCGGTGCTGGTCTGAAACTTCCGCTCAAGCATTTAGTGGCGCTGGTGGTGGTGGCGGTGGGTGTTACGGCTGCCTGGTTCATGCAAAGCAGTAGCGAACAGCCGGTTTCGTCGCCGGAGCTGGCGCTGCAGCAGCCGGCGGATATGCCGCTTGGGCGGCCTGCTTCGTCGGAGGGGGCTGCGCCCGCTGTTGAGTTTGCCGGTGCCAATCAGCCCCTGCCTTTGCCGTTGGTGGGTGAGGCGCAGCCGGTGATTCGTCAGCCGCTGGCGCAGGCGGCGGGTGAGGGTGAGGCTGATGAGCCAGCAGCCGATCTGTCGCAGGTAGCGCCTCCGGTTGTAGCCGCTTCGCAGCCAGGCTTGCCGGCAGTCCCTCAATCCGCGCAGATTGCTCCGACTCCGACTCCGACTCCGACTCCGACTCCGACTCCGACTCCGACTCCTGTGCCTGTAGCGCAGGCTGCAAAGCCCATAGTTGCGCCTGCCCCGGTCAAGGCCGTGGTGCCGGTCAGCAAGCCGGTGGCTGCCACGCCGGCCAAGCCGGCTCCTGCTGCAGCCAAGCCGGCTCCGGTGGGTTTGGCCTGGTATGCGGGTCAGCCGGCTACGCACTTCGCCTTGCAGGTCTTCGGTACACGCACGGAGTCGGCTGCAAAAGGCTTTGTCGCACAGCAGGGCGGCCAGTACCACTATTACCGCAAGTCCCATCAGGGGCAGGCGTTGTACGTGGTGACCTATGGCAGCTTTGCCACTCGCGCAGCGGCGCAGGCGGCGGTGAAGGCCATGCCTGCCAAACTGCAGGCCGGCAAGCCTTTCCCCAAGAGCTTTGCCAGCATCAAGCAAGAAATCGCTAGGTAACAGCCATGCTCAGGCCATAGCATGGCTTGGGCGGCATGTTATTTCGAAAAAGCGACATTTGGTTTCTTTTTTGCGCGACGAAAAATTGTAACCACGTTACGTGGTGTGTATTATGCCCTCCCTTTTGCCTGCGCAAAGCTGGCGCTTCGACCTGCGCGCTTGGTAAGTTTTTGAAATATTTGGAATTTTTCTGGTGGGAGTTCCTATGAGAGCAGGTTTGTACCGTCCTGATGAGTTCAAGGATAACTGCGGCTTTGGCCTGATCGCCCACATGGAAGGTGAGGCCAGTCACCACTTGCTGAACACGGCCATTGAAGCGCTGACCTGCATGACCCACCGTGGCGGCATCAACGCCGACGGCAAAACCGGTGACGGTTGTGGTCTGTTGATCCAGAAGCCGGATCTTTTCCTGCGCGCTGTTGCCAAAGAACAGTTTGGCTGCGAACTGCCACAGCAGTACGCCGTGGGCATGGTGTTCCTCAATCAGGATACCGCCAAGGCTGACGCTGCCCGCGCCAACATGAACCGCGAGATCGAGCGTGAAGGCCTTAAGCTGGTTGGCTGGCGCAAGGTGCCGGTCGATACCAGCGTGCTTGGGCGACTGGCGCTTGAGCGCCTGCCGCAGATCGAGCAGGTATTTATCAGTGGTGAAGGTCTGAGCGATCAGGACTTCGCCATCAAGCTGTTCTGTGCCCGCCGCCGTTCCTCGGTGGCCAATGCCGCGGACAGCGAGCACTACATCTGCAGCTTCTCGCACAAGACCATCATCTACAAAGGTCTGATGATGCCGGCGGACCTGCAGCAGTTCTACCCGGATCTGGGTGATGAGCGCCTGCAGACCGCGATCTGCGTCTTCCACCAGCGTTTCTCCACCAACACCCTGCCGAAGTGGCCGCTGGCTCAGCCGTTCCGCTTCCTGGCGCACAACGGTGAAATCAACACCATCACCGGTAACCGCAACTGGGCGCAGGCGCGCCGCACCAAGTTCAGCAATGATCGCCTGCCGGCCCTTGAAGAACTCGGTCCGCTGGTCAACCGCGTGGGTTCGGACTCCTCGAGCATGGACAACATGCTGGAGCTGATGGTCACCGGCGGTATCGACCTGTTCCGCGGCGTGCGCATGATCATTCCGCCGGCCTGGCAAAACGTCGAGACCATGGACGCCGATCTGCGCGCGTTCTACGAATACAACTCCATGCACATGGAGCCGTGGGACGGTCCGGCCGGTGTCGTGCTGACCGACGGCCGCTATGCCGTCTGCCTGCTCGACCGTAACGGTCTGCGCCCGGCGCGCTGGGTCACCACCAAGAACGGCTACATCACCCTGGCGTCGGAAATCGGCGTATGGGATTACAAACCGGAAGACGTGATCGCCAAGGGGCGTGTCGGCCCGGGTCAGATCCTGGCCGTGGACACCGAAACCGGCCAGGTGCTGAGCACCGACGACATCGACAATCGCCTGAAGTCACGCCACCCCTACAAGCAGTGGCTGCGTCAGGGCGCCGTGCGTATCCAGGCTGCGCTGGACGATGACCAGGGCGTGGCCAGCTACGACGCTGACCAGCTCAAGCAGTTCATGAAGATGTTCCAGGTCACCTTCGAAGAGCGTGACCAGGTGCTGCGTCCGCTGGCCGAGCAGGGCCAGGAAGCGGTCGGCTCGATGGGCGACGACACGCCGATGGCGGTGCTGTCGCAACGCGTGCGCTCGACCTACGACTACTTCCGTCAGCAGTTCGCCCAGGTGACCAACCCGCCGATCGACCCGCTGCGCGAAGCGATCGTCATGTCCCTGGAAATCTGCCTGGGTGCCGAGCGCAACATTTTCGAAGAGTCGCCAGCCCATGCCAGCCGCGTGATCCTCACCAGCCCGGTGATCTCGCCGGCCAAGTGGCGCGCGCTGATGAACCTGGAAACCCCCGGCTTCGAGCGTCATGTCATCGACATGAACTACGACGAGTCGCTGGGGCTGGAAGCGGCTGTGCGCAGCATGGCCGATCAGGCCGAAGAGGCCGTGCGTGCCGGCAAGACGCTGTTGGTGCTGACCGACCGCAACATCGCTCCGGGCAAGCTGCCGGCGCATGCGTCGCTGGTCACCGGCGCCGTGCACCACCGCCTGACCGAGCAGGGCCTGCGTTGCGATTGCAACATCCTGGTCGAGACCGCCACCGCCCGTGACCCGCATCACTTTGCCGTGCTGGTGGGCTTCGGTGCGTCCGCGGTGTACCCGTACCTGGCCTACGAAGTGCTGGCCGACCTGATTCGTACCGGCGAAGTGCTGGGCGATCTGGACGAAGTGTTCAAGCACTACCGCAAGGGCATCGCCAAGGGCCTGCTGAAGATCCTGTCGAAGATGGGTATCTCCACTATCGCCTCCTACCGTGGCGCTCAGCTGTTCGAGGCGGTCGGTCTGTCCGAGGAAGTGGTCGAGCTGAGCTTCCGTGGCGTTGCCAGCCGCATCAAGGGTGCGCGCTTCGTCGATATCGAGAACGAGCAGAAACTGCTGGCCGCCGAGGCCTGGAGCGCGCGCAAGCCGATCCAGCAGGGCGGTCTGCTCAAGTTCGTCTACGGTGGCGAATATCACGCCTACAACCCGGACGTGGTCAACACCCTGCAGGCCGCCGTGCAGCAGGGCGACTACGCCAAGTACAAGGAATACTCCGCGCTGGTCGACACCCGTCCGGTGTCGATGATCCGCGACCTGCTCAAGGTCAAGCTGGCGGACAAGCCGCTGTCGCTGGACGAGGTTGAGCCGTTCGAGGAAATTCTCAAGCGCTTCGACTCCGCCGGTATTTCCCTTGGTGCCCTGTCGCCGGAAGCCCACGAGGCCATCGCCGAGGCGATGAACCGCCTGGGCGCCCGCTCCAACTCCGGTGAAGGCGGTGAAGACCCGGCTCGTTACGGCACGGTTAAGAGCTCGAAGATCAAGCAGGTGGCTACCGGTCGTTTCGGTGTCACGCCGGAATATCTGGTCAATGCCGAAGTGCTGCAGATCAAGGTGGCCCAGGGCGCCAAGCCCGGTGAGGGCGGCCAGTTGCCGGGCGGCAAGGTCAATCCGCTGATCGCGCGTCTGCGTTACGCGGTGCCGGGCGTGACCCTGATTTCGCCGCCGCCGCACCACGACATCTACTCGATCGAAGACCTGGCACAGCTGATCTATGACCTCAAGCAGGTCAATCCGCAGGCGCTGGTGTCGGTCAAGCTGGTGGCCGAGGCCGGTGTTGGCACCATCGCCGCCGGCGTGGCCAAGGCTTACGCCGACCTGATCACCATCTCCGGTTACGACGGTGGTACCGGCGCCTCGCCGATCACCTCGATCAAGTACGCCGGCGCGCCGTGGGAACTCGGCCTGGCCGAAACCCACCAGACCCTGCGTGGCAATGACCTGCGTGGCAAGGTGCGGGTGCAGACCGACGGTGGTCTGAAGACTGGTCTGGACGTGATCAAGGCCGCCATCCTCGGCGCCGAGAGCTTCGGCTTCGGCACCGCGCCGATGATCGCCCTGGGCTGCAAGTACCTGCGCATCTGTCACCTGAACAACTGCGCCACTGGCGTCGCCACTCAGAACGACAAGCTGCGCAAGGACCACTTCATCGGCACCGTCGAAATGGTGATGAACTTCTTCACCTACGTCGCCGAGGAAACCCGCGAGTGGCTGGCCAAGCTGGGCGTGCGCAGCCTGGGCGAGCTGATCGG
>JACCDZ011084197.1_pt1 | contig 11964 bp, 14 predicted proteins | sample 7449551 | NCBI WGS metagenome assembly JACCDZ01 (sample SAMN15323452, study PRJNA562643) | freshwater metagenome | isolation source: river surface water | place: USA:Blue River Watershed | collected 2017-08-18
GATGGAAGCATCTGGTGATTACGTGCGCCATTGATACACGCTACGATCTCTCAGGCGCTGCTGTAGTCACACACGATCAGGCGCGATGCGGTGCTCTTGGCGTAAAAGTGTTAGAGGGTGTGTGGGGTCTAGCTGAGTACAAGGAAGCGAAGCTTGTGATCATCGAGGAGGCGCAATTCTTTCCAGATCTCTATGATTTCGTTGTTCGCGCAGTTGAGGCAGATGGAACGGAGGTCGTAGTGGTCGGTCTTGATGGTGACTCGGATCGAAAGCCCTTCGGCGATATATTGCGGCTTGTTCCTCTAGCAGATGATCTTGTACGGCTCACAGCTCTGTGTAAGAGGTGTGGTGATGGGACTGCGGCTCTGTTTAGCGCACTCGTGAAGGGAACAAAGGAGAGTCAGGTGTGTGTGGGGGGAGCGGATCGATATGAGCCGATGTGCCGCCGGCACTTCTTAGATAACCGTATTGTTTGAAGAGAGACTTCTCAAACAATACAGAAATTTACCGCTAACTGCCTTTCGGCAGTTAGACACCGTGCCGTTGACATTAGCAGTCAACGGTACACTATTTTTAGCGTCTCAGTTAACTTAACCGCGCATGGGGAAGCCGACCAGGTTGGCGCCGATACCGAAGCCCGCACCCTGGCGCGCTGTCACACCGATGCTGGGGCTGAAGATATCCAGCACCGCGAAAACAGCCGCGGCCGCGATCGTGACTGTCACGATCTCATCCAGAGGCAGGGCCTTCCGGGGGATGAACACCAGAGCCAGAGCAACCGCCACACCCTCAACGACATACTTGATCAGACGAGTCAGCAGATCATTGACGTCCATTTCTATATTCGCTCTACAGATTTTTTCCCGCGCCGCGGAAATCTACAGAGGTTTAAACTCAGGGACCACAACAGACCCAGAACAAAATGAGCAAGAACACCAAGGTCGATGATGTGGATGACTTTCTCACGGAGGATCCGGAGATCCCTAGCCAGAAGTTTGTCCTCCTGAGTTTCCTGAGCCCGGAGAAGATCCTGGAGAACAAGGATCGTTTCTTTTTCCAGGAGTTCCTCAAGAACTATGAGATCCAGTGGCGCACGACTCGTCTAGAGGCCTGGCTGGCCCAGCAGCTCTCGGATATGAACACGCGTCTCGAGGGGATGGCCGGGAAGCTCGAGGCTGTCGGCCAGGAGGTGAAGGATCTGAGTGGAGCTGTCGCTGCCGGTAAGACTATTCGTGAGAATCTTCTCCGTGTGGATCGCTTCGTGGAGGAGTTCCAGCAGTATGTCCGCAAGTCCAATGCCGGCGTTTCCACGGGTGAGATGAAGGAGGCGTATGACGATTACCTCTTCAAGAATGCTGAGAAGCTGGAGGATGAGTTCTTCAAGAAGAATGACTTTCACACTACCATTCGAGGCATCAAGGTCCGGGGCGTGTTTTCCTCTGAGGGAGAGGCGGCTGCTCGTGCCAAGCGTCTCCAGAAGGCGGATCCGAATGTGGACATTCTGATGGGAACTGTCGGCAAGTGGATGGCCTGGGATCCTAACCCCAATAGCGGCATCAAGAGCGAGTATGCAAACGAGCAGCTCAACAATCTGATGAAGAAGTACCAGGAGAACGAGGAGTCTCGTGAGCAGTTCTATAGCGAGCGCAAGAAGGAGCGCATGGGTGGCGCCAAGACTCGTCAGATGCCGGACAGCGAGGCCCAGGAGACGACGAAGGTTACGGAGAGCGCAGCCTCGACTCTGGCGGACACTCCTTTCGGTGGTTCAACTCCTGCTGGTTCCGGGAACTTTGACGCAATGTTCTCGGGAACTGGTGATCTTGCTATCCAGCGCAAGATGGAGAAGACGGAAAAGAAGGATGATTAGATATCTCCCTCTGGCACAGCGTTAGGGTAACGTGTCGCAATAGGGATACACTTGTTGCTCTGGCAGAACTGTCCCTCAGGGCAGTTCTGCTGGTAGCAGTCGAGCGCACGAGACCCCAGGAAGCCCTCCATGCTCGGGAAATAGTCGGGCGCCATCGCCTTGAGAATGGGCAAGAGCGCAACCGCCACGAACAGCCCAATAATCGCATACAGAGTCACAGACTTCAAACCAGACGCACCACGCTTCATCTAACAGCGATCGAGAGAATCTAAGTGTAAGGCGCAGGGCTTCCAGAAGGTAATAGAGGAATAGGATCTTCCTCTCGCACTGGCTTCGGATCTGTTTCAGCACAGAAGCCATTGACACACTTCAGTCCAGCCGGACACGGGGCCATATCAACTCCGCAGCGCATCCCTCCTGTGAATCCTTCCTCCAGTCCAGATCGTAGATACAGAACAATCAGGCCAAGCACAAGAACAAGTCCCAGAACCCACGCGATTTCTTTCAGATCAACCGGAGCAGCCATCTCTTCTACCGTCGGGTGCCAAAGTTAAGTACGGCCCTACGGGCCGTGAAAACTAGGGCACCCGATGGCACTGGTGTTGAGTGCCTTATTTTCCCGCCCCGCAGGGGCGGATAAAACTTCGGCACTCAACGGTACCCTCACTGAGGATACTTGCGAACCTGGATAAGGGGGCCCTTGAGTCTCTTTGCGGCATTGGCATCGTATTCGTTCTTCTCCTCTCCACTGCCCGCGTTGTTCGCCGCGTGCGCCCAGAATTCTGGGGCACCGATGCGGAACTCTCCATGCATCTGGGCCTTGTACCAGAACACAATATCCTCAAGCTTATTGCTCTGGCTATTATTGTTCATCACGATACACTCATAATTCTGAGTACACTGATCCATAACCTGACAGAAGAACTCAAAACTCGGGAAGGCAGATCCAAAATTCTCAAAAATACGTTTACGATTTGTCACATAGGGCTCCCGGAGAATGAAACAATAGTCAACGTTCGTTCGAAGCATAGGAGGGATACCGAGGGGGTACTGCATCGTAATCAAGAAGAACACCTTCAGCCAACGACCGTTCAAGAAGAGATACCGGATATTACGATCGTGAAGCCAGCTGTCATCGTACAAGCAATCGTCCATAATCAAAAAAGACCGAGGATCCGTACGCTGCTGACCGAGCTCCTTAATCTCCTTCATCACCTTCGCCATCACCAACTTCTGCCTCTTACAAAAGTTCGCAATGATCACAGGGCTGTAGTCGCCGTGAATAAACAGCGGAGGAATGAGTTTCTTGTAGAAATCGTTTGACTCTTCTGTGCCGCTAATCACAGTTCCAAGCGGCATCTCTTGATGGTGAAAGAGGAGGTCGCGAACCAGAGTTGACTTTCCCGTACGACGACGACCAATAAAGACGCACACGGCATCTTGAGGAATCATCTTCATTTCAAATTTCCGGATACCAACGTTAAGCGCAGCATCGTTATCCATTTCGAGTTCTAGTCAGAACGACAAAAAAAGCCGCTACTGCGGACACGCAGCGCATTCGGGGCTCCGAGGGCCCGGTAGAATGGATTCTTGTTTAACCCAACCGATACCAGTGGTCTTGCCAAAGTGGCAACCGTACAGTGCTGCGCCACCGATTCCTGGATATTCTGATATCACCTCTCTAACACCGATCATCAAGGAACTCTATGGTCCCTCGCAGGCTCCCAGCGTAGAGGGTCAACTCCAGAGTGATCACCTCTTTGGCAAGGTGGTCGAGTTTGATGGCTCGGGGCCCTGTAAGGTTCTGTTGGCTGTGAAAAAGAAGGTTCGGGAGGCGTATTGTAAGGTGACGCATCTTTTGGATCCTGTGCGCAAGGTTCAAGGAAGCTATGAGCATCCCGTGAAGGGCGCTAAGCGACGCCAAGCGAAGCTGGAGAACCCTATGAATCAGGCCTTTGTGGATGCTCTTGGAAACTATCTTCTTGGGCAACTTCGGGAAAAGGACATTAGTCCTCATTTCTGTCTGTTTTTCGGAGGGTTCCAGGGTGTAGCCGACGCCTATCGATATGATATTACGGAAGAGTTTGCGAGCTATCGGAACTACAAGGATTTCTGGAATCGGCGTCGCGCGGGCCTCTTCAAACTTCACATGGAGATCGATACGGGAGAGTCAGATTCTGAGGATGAAGATGCGACTTCCCTGGACAGCGAAACAAAGGCTGAATTCGAGGATCTTCTTAAGACACCAACATCAAGTCTGCGATCCACTCCCTTCTCTTACACAACTCCTCGGAGCGCAGTAAGCGTGGCGAGCACTCGAAAGAGTCACATCAGTTTGGATGGAGATCTGGGGGCCGGTGAAAAAGGGGTTGATGTGGAACTTCAGAGTGTTGGATCTTTTTCTGATTTGGAGGGCGAGGCGGGGGCTGGGAGCGCCACCGTGAATCGTCGGCGTTCTGAGGAGGGCGACTCGGAAGAGTCTGAAGAGGACTCGGAGGACTCTTCTGAGGGGCCGCAGGCAAGCATTGCGGTCGAGTTTGAGAAGTTTCCCGTGATGCTGATTTTCCAGGAAATGATGGACGGAGTGTTTGACGATCTGATGTTTGATGAGGAGGAGGTCGGAGCGGAACAGGATACTCCAGAGTGGGAAGAGCGCTGGACCGCCTGGATCTTCCAGGTGATTGCGGCGCTCTGTTGTGCCCAGGGTGTCTTGGGGTTTACCCATAATGACTTACACAGCAACAATATCGTCTGGGAGGAGACGGATCAGCCTTGGCTCTGGTACAAGGCGCGGGATGGATCCGTGTTTCGCGTACCGACGTTTGGAAAGATCTTCCGCCTCATTGATTTTGGTCGGGCCGTGTTCCGAGTAGGCGAGAAGTGGTTTGCGAGCGATGACTATGCGCGAGGCGGTGATGCGGAGCGTCAGTATAACTTTGAGCCATTCCTCTGGAATCCGAAAGCACCTGTTGTGGTGCCAAATCCTTCCTTTGATTTGTGTCGGCTGAGTGTGAGCATTCTGGACAGTCTGTTTCCAAGTCCACCTGCCGAGGTGTTAGAGGGAGGTGTGTTATCGAAGGAGGGGATGTGGGAGGTCCGCGAGACAGAGTCGCCGCTATGGAATCTCCTGTGGTCGTGGCTGTTGGATTCAGAGGGTAAGAATATCTTGCGGGATGAGGACGGAACAGAACGATTCCCAGACTTTGATTTGTACATTCACATCAGCGCTGCTTGCCACGGGGCGAAGCCACAGGATCAGATTCACAAGCCCATCTTTGCCGGCTACAAGGTAGCTGCCAAGGATGTTGGGGAGTGGGAGAAGGTCTATCCGCTCTTTTGCTAGAAGCGTGCCGGACCAGTCTGAAGCTCTATGTCAGAGGAAGGTGCGGAGGCTGTAGCGCATGAGGCCACGGCTGCTGCCTTGGCAGCCGCGCTCGAAACCAAACTCTGTCCTGCTGAAATCCAAGAAGTCATGGATTCCGGGAGGAACATATACAACACGGCGGTCAAGAATGCGCCGAAGCAAAAATCCCGCACGACGGGCTGAGGGCGAAAGGGAGCGTTGGGGCCAGATTTCTGAGTGAACTGTTGTACTGCGCTGAGAGCGCCCACAAGAGATCCACCAAGACCGATTGCGATCCAGAATCCAGGTTGGGTTGTGTCCATTCTAAGGCGCGTCCATTTTTGTGGGAGACGCGACCGAACGCGCGGGCGCGGCGCGTTTACTTGCGGCTGCGGCGAGTGTTGCGGCGCTTGCGGCTGTCACGACGCTTCGCCTTGCGATCGCGGCGGGTGTTCTTGCGACTCTTGCTCGCACGGCGGCCCTTACGGCTCCAGCAGCGACGGCCACCGACCTGATTCGCGTTGTTCATATTGACATTATTCGCATTCGCATTCGGCATAGGCATCTGATTGGCCGGGCCATTCGGCATAGGATTTTGATTGGCGCCAGCACCGTTGTTAAAGGGGGGGATGTTCACCTGAATAGGCTGTCCATTCGCATTCAGAGGAGCAGGGGGCATACCGCCCGCAGCAGGAGCACCACCAGCAGCAGGACCTTGGTTGTTGTTCATTTTCTATTCTTACGCAAGAACTTCATCAGCATCCATCGGGAGAGTCTCATCAGAAATCTCAATCTGCTCATCCTCAAAATCATCCTCCTCTTCTTCAGGAGGGCGATTCTCAGCCTCCGCAAAGGGAATATCTGTGATCTCATTTTCCTCGAGCTTGTCGGAATCAAAGAACACATGTTCCTGAGCGAAACTCACCGTTGGCTTCGTCTCAATCACAATGGTCTGGGGCGGCGCCTGCTGTTGCGCGGCGGCACCCTCGACCACAGGAGCCGGAGCAGCCGCAACAGCTCCGCTCAGATCAATCACGGGGAAGGTCTCCACTTCCTCCATGAGAGCCACCTTGGGTGCCTCAGCAACCTTCGCTTCCTCTTTCACAGACTCTTCAGATTCCGGAGCGGGCGCTGCCGCCTCCGCGTCCACCTCGGGCTCCGCCACAGGTGTGACAGCGGTTGTCTGGCCAGAGGCGGCCACGCCAGACTCCTCTGCGGCCTCTCCCTCTCCTTCCCCATCATCCTCTTCGTGGAGGTACTCGCGCAGGATCGACTTCACAGGCAAGAGTCCACGAATGGCCTGTAACACGGCCTCCTGGAGAAGCCCCGCGACCTGGCGAAGATTCTTCTGCTTCTCGATTGCGTTGGTATCCGCAAAGAGATAAGCATTCGTCCAAAGGCTGCGGGCGCATTCCGAAAGGAGTCTGTGTAAGAAGTGGTCCAGCTTGGGAATGGTAATCTGAAGCTTCTTCTGCTTCGTCGTGAGTCGAATGGCGCTCAGCACCTTCGTGTGCGCAATAAAGACAGCTGTCAAGAGCTCCTCCAGATAATCACACTTACAATCGGCCTGAAGAGCCTCTGTTTCACGGATAACCTTGTCCTGATTCCAATCCGGGATAGCCTGGAGCAGACTTTGAAAATGCCACAAGACTTTTGTAGGCGTCGGAGCATCCTCGCGCGCCTTCTCGAGCAGCGCCAAGAAGTAGGATTCCAAGCTGGGGACTAAGAACACACAGAGCTGGCGAGTATACTCGCCCTTCGCCTCACCATAGACAGATAGTTCAGGCGCATCCATTCTACCGTTCTACATACTCCGCAAAGGTCCAGAGGAACGCAACGCAAACAAATGGGCCCAGGGACTTGCTCCTCCTCCAACAGCTCGAAGCGCAAGAAGCGCATCCTTCCATGAAGACTCTTGGTGTAAAAGGTCTTGAATTCGTTCAATTGGATTTTCAGCGGCCAGAAAACCATCCCTACAGCTCTGAGAAGGGGCAGGCGGCGTAGGCAACGCAGCCGCCTTTTTCTGCTGGGCGAACTTTCGAAAAGATGCCCGTTGAGGAACAGGCTTCCATTCGCAGCGAGATTGGATCGCAGGAGTAATCTTCTGGGGATCGCGGCATTCTAGGATACATTGAACCGGTTGCGCAACGGTCTCCAGGATTCTGCGCAGAAATGCCTGTGCCTCCGAGGTCAAATCATCTGCGCCTTCGATCCAGACAAAGAGAGGTTCTTGTGATCGCACTTGCCGATGAAGCGCCTCGCGTCCCTCTCTCAAAGTCCTGTCTGTGCGCGCATTCCAATGGTAGAGCTTTCGGCGAGCCTGTTGAACCTGCGAAAGAATCCATGTTGTCTTTCCACATCCTGGTGGACCATAGACGAGCCAGGCGGGTTGCGGCATTAAACGGACGATGGATAGAAGGTTTAGATGGGAGCAGCCCTTCGCAAAGCTATACGACCGCCCGTGGCGCTCGACAGCTGGGAAAGCCTGGAAGAAGAAGCGATGCGATTGGAACGGAGCCTCCGTGCGGCTGTGAAAGAGGGGTGTACGCGCGGCACACTAGGATCAATTCATTCTCAGGTACGAACGATCCGAGGAGCTCTCGAGGTCTGTGCGAAAGGAAATCAGGAGAAGCAACGGTGGATTGCGGTGTGGACGGGGCGAATTGAAGAGGTCCAAGCAATCCTTCGCGCGCAACACCAAATCTCTCTAACACCTATTCAAGAGCTGGAGGAGAGATTGTTATAAGGAATTTACTGACCGGCAAAGAGGGCCGGCCGCGCCTTCTGAAGCTGCTCCAAGAGTCGCTGATCGTGCTCAGCGTTCTTCTGGAGGCTCTGCATCAGAGGATTATTCGCAGTCGCCGCAATGATCTCGCGTTGGTTGCGCTCTAGAGACACATCCAGCTTGAGAGGTGCGCGGTACTTGACGCGGCCAATATCGGCCGCGCCTGGACCATAATCCAGAGAGCGGTTGACTGCGGGGGCGCGATCGTTGATGAGATCAATATCGAGCTTCTTGCTGCTGACGTTGGGTTCGTCACCCTGGAAGAGCTGGATATTGCCACCACCTAGAGCACGCAGCTTCGCAATCTGCTGCTTATTCGGGTTGAGGCGCATATTGTACGCAGAGATGTGGCTGGTGAAGCGCTCGTGCGCAGCCTTGGGGCCACCAGTGTAGGCAGACTTCGCACTGATCTGCGCCTTCTGCGTGGGGCGGGCGATATCATCAGGGTCGTAGACCTTGAGGCGAGTCGGAGCATCTGCCGGAGCAGCCTGTCCATACCAATTCCAATCAATCGTCCCCTCTTTCACAGTCGTACGAGCAATATCATTGGGATCCCAGACTGTAATGGCCGGCGCACCATTCGCGTAACCAGTCGGTACACCAGCCTGCTGGATGTTTCCAATCGTCTCCGCACGACGTGTGGGGCGACTCTCATCCTCGTAGTGTGTTGTTGTAGCACCAGACTCCGTGGGGCTGACGTTGAGACCCATTGTACGATCCGTTGTGAAATAGCGCTCATTGGGACGGATCTCATATCCAGACTTACCATAGTCATCTGCGGAACCCTGCTTGAAATATCCACTGCCGTCCGCATTACGGTATCCAGCTCCGCCGAATTGAGTGTGCATCGGGCGCCTGTAGCTTCCCACAATGTAGTTGGCGCCAAAGTCCTGACTTGCGCCGGGACCCTGGTACTCTACGGACGTATCAGGGCGGTTTACTTCAGGCATGATCTGGATCGGCCGTGTCGACTCCTTCAGATGCTCTCCCTGGCCCGCAGGGCCGAAACGCTCACCGGCCTCGTCAATGTAAAAGGTATCAGGGCGGTATTTGCGCACCTCGCCAGGGTTCTCCATGGCCTTTCCGATGAACTGCTGACCAGGCACCACAGGTGTCTTGTAGGTGAGCTTGGGCTTATCAGCAACACGAAGATCGTCCGTGCGACGAATGTGATCAATCATAAATTGGTTAACCTCAAACTGCTGGAACCCGCCCTTGCCTGTCGCACCGAATCCTTCATTGATCGCAGGCGCAACGCGAACGGGCTCGAACGGCCTCTCACCGGCGCGGTTTCTCGGATCATTGATGCGATCCTGAAGGAAGTCACTCGCATCTTCCAGTCCATAGACATTGCCAAAGGGGATTTGCGTGTTGTCAAACATCTGCTCGACTTCCCGCTTCCGAATCTGCGTCACTCCAGAGCCTGTGAAGGCGTCCAGGCGACTCGAATTCGCCTGAGGATCCATGTTTTGATCGAATTTCTTCGCAAAGGGCTGCATGTTGTTATGAACAAAGTCCTTTGTATTCATTTTCACACCAGAAAGTGCGCTGACAATCGTATCGCCTTCCACATATGTAGGAGACTCCTCAAGGCCAGCAGGATTCATCATCACCTCAGGGGTCGCAGACACAATTCCTGTTGGGCTGGGCTCAAACGGACCTGTTTTCATGAGTTGGGGAGGAGAGCGACTGATTGTCCCACCGGACAGATAGGAAAGATCGCCATTCACGGGTTGAGCAGGAGGAGGGTTCTGGCCCATGAGAGTATTGTAAGAAAGATCTAGCTGAGGATTCGGGCCTCGCAGAGATGTCGCAACGTTCGAGATCTGGCGATTCGTGGCATTCGGATCTAAGAATCCTTCTTTGGAGGTTGGGTTAGCGAATGGTTCCTTGCGAGGAATGGCGCGCCGTGCTAGAGGGGCTCCAGAGGGAGATTTTGTCGGATACGGGAGCTTCGAGTTCGCTGTTGTCTGTTGAGCCAACAGGAACCCCGCGCCTCCAAGCAGTGCTAGGGCTGCGATTCCCATACTAACTGAGAAAGGGCTTTTTCTTGGTTGTCAGCTGAGCGGACAATCAAGAAGACTGGGTTGAAAAGCACGCCTTGTTACTGCATCACAGGCTGTTGACGCCGCTCTTCCTGGATTTTCTGATCCGTATAGGTGTTCACGGGCACAGGATGCGTACGGCAGCGGTATTTGTCCAAGTCGCGGCTCGGAATGAAGAAGTCAGAGGGCGTCTCAAACGTGGCCTGGGGATTGTGAAAGAGGGGTTGCCAGCGATTCCATCCTGTTGTGCGGAGTGTACAGGGAGGATTTGTGAGGCGATTGAAATTCATCGGATTGTTCTCGTCGGGAGAGTTTGTCAGGCCAGCCTGATTCATCGCATTGGTCCTAGGATCATAGAGCAGCTTGTCCTCGCGCCACCGGGCAGAAGGGCGACCTACGCCCTTCAAATCAGACTCCACTTCCGTGCGCCACTTCCCTTTTACATAGCTCTGCCCAGACTCTTGGAGGCGAATGGTCGCATTCACAGGAAAGCTATCTGGACAGTTGCGAAAGGGAACGAATGCGTAACGACCAGCGTATGTGGAAATTCTCTGGTCGTCGGCTTGGTGAATATCGTCCCACTTTGAACGGGTGAGGGCTGTTTGCCTCGGGATCGAGCACATTTCTGTTGAGGCTTAATACTTTTCCGGCCTGCCACAGGTTTGAATCGTGAATGGCTCAGGGGCCAGAGTAGCAGGGTAAGCCCAGAGCTGCTCCTTTTTCAAAGGCGTTGTAACAACAGGAATTGTGACCTTCTCCTTCGGTGTATCGCGGGTGATCTTGCTAACATTGGGCGGCAACGGTTTGTGTTGACGCTCCGGGCAGAAGGTATTTGCGCGCGTCGTTCCACGCAGATCAGACTCCACTTCCACCTGGAGCATGCGGTTCTTGTAGGGCACCTCGTTTCCTCCTACCATGCCCAGAATGTGCTGGCGGGGCACCGGGTGTTCACCGTACGCCGGTAAAATGTCATAGGTCTGCGGATTTTCCTTCTTTTCCCAAGGATGCGGATTAGGCTGTAGGCGTCCAATAGCGTCCATCTAATGTCTGCCAGTAGAAACAGAATGGCAACAGCACCTGCGGCCTCGCAACCAACGGGATGTACAGAAGGACTCATCAAACTTCCTCCCAATGACGCGGCGACTTGTTGGTGGATTAGTTCCAACTTAGCCCTCTTTCACAGACAACGCAAAGAGCTTGATGATTTTTTTAATAAGAATGACATACTTGTGCCTAGCGATGAAGTCATCCCAGATGATGTAAAAGCAGTGTTAGAGAAAATGTATAATCATTATTTGAATAAGACACCTGTCGACCCTGCGGAGATTATCGCAGACCGCGAAACACCTGAAATGGCGCGCTTTTTTGATGAGCCTGGCATCTTTGAAGTGGATAGTGGGAACTTCCAAGATGCTACAGAATATCTAATGAAGTTTGTATTGCGTGTTATTCAGCCGTTTGAAGTTCAACCTGAAGATGGTTCTAAACTTCCTCTTACACTTTGGGACTTAGACTGTGTCCAACGGTTTGAAGGGCTCACTACAGAGGCGAATGTTCGATCCTATAGTAAAAAAACTCAATTAAGCGCAAAAACACAGACCCTTGCGGTTTGGATAAAGAGAAATATTATTGCTGATTATAAAAAACCAGAGGGAGGTCCGCAGAGAGTCAATGAATCAAAGACTGGATATTTTGAGCCTGTTCTTATCCCAGAAACTTTGGCAATTCCTTTATCAAAATACAATCGAAATATCTATGAATCGACTCTTGATCTTTCAAAGGACAGTGTAAGAGGGGATTTTAAGTTGGATGCGATTATCTGTGGTCGGCGTGGACATTATTGGGCTGTAGTCAATTGTACAGGGACTGATGAATGGTATTGGTTTTCGGGAAATACTGTGGGTCAATTATCAGAAAAAGATAA
>JACCDZ011138669.1_pt1 | contig 11960 bp, 9 predicted proteins | sample 7449551 | NCBI WGS metagenome assembly JACCDZ01 (sample SAMN15323452, study PRJNA562643) | freshwater metagenome | isolation source: river surface water | place: USA:Blue River Watershed | collected 2017-08-18
CAAAGGGGATGTTATTGCCGATAAAAATGGTGGAGTTTTTATTGTCTTGAGTGATCACTTTGGGGTTCATAACAACGGTACTATCTGTATCTGTTTGCAGGGCATTGACAAGGCTTCCTAAGGACAGGAATGATTGCCCTTTATGCATAATGATATCGCCAATTACGCCAAGATCAAACCCCGTCATAAAAGGGATGTTGGCTTGCGTGGATGTGGGTGTGGTGGATCCATTGACATTATTTAGGCCTGTAGTCGAAGAGGAGGCAATTCCGTTGGCAGTATTGAGTCCGTTTGTTGTGGGGCCTGTGCCTGCGGGTGCAGGAAAGCTTCCGGATCCTAATGCAAAGCGATTGAGATATTGCATTCTGCCGCCCCACTGGAGGCCAAAGTTGTGTGTGTTTAAGACGTTTGTCTCAATCACTAAAATTTCGATAAAGACCTGGCGTAGCGGAATATCAAGGTTTTGAACGAGATCTTTTAATTTTGAAAGTGTATTTGGTTCTCCCGAGGCAAGTAGGGAGTTTGTTACTTTAATCCATTGGAGGGAGTTAATGGCGCTGACAAGATTTTGGTTGGAGGTATTGCCAGAGCCACTGATATCGAGAGTGATTTGCTTTAATGCGGAAAGAATTTCATCACCTTGATGGTACTGGAGTTTGTAGATCAAGAAGCTTGTATTGTCAATGGCTTCAATGGTGGGGACGGGTTTTGAGGTGTCTTGAGAGGGAACATCAAAGCGGTGGAGAAGGCTTTCTACCTTTTGGATCGAGGGCTCATCTCCAGAAATTAAGAGAGAGCGTGTGGTTTGGATCCATTTTAAGTTGTTGATTGTTTCAAAAAGACGAGGATCTAAAACACCTGAGGCCGCTAAATTTTGCTGAAATTCATCGAGGATTTTAATGAGATCTGGGCCGGATTGGTTTCTTGGCGTGTAAACGACAAAATTAGAAGGAGCTACACTAGAGGCTGTGTCTTCTTGTAGTTTACCAGACTGATCGAATTTTTTAACGAGGAGTTCTGCATTTTTAAGGGTTGCAGGGTTTCCTGTAAAGAGTAGGGAGTTGGTCTCTTTAATAAACTTGGCTTCACTTAAAGTTGCAATCAGATTAGGGTCGATAGATCCACTTCGTTGTAGATCTGCAGCCACTCCTTTTAAAGCCGTTAAGAGCTGCTCGCCAGGAAGGCTTTGAATTTTATAGATAAAAAATGTGTTTTCTCCAATTTGCTGAATATTAAGCTGCCCTGGAGAGATGGCATCTAAAGAAGGAATAAGGGCACGGATTTTGTCTAAAGCGGCCTGTGAGCCTGTAAAAAGAAGGGTTTGATTAGATTCTACGGGGCGCATGGTTTGTAGGGATTCCAAGAGATCTGGGTCAATAAGGCCCGACTCTTGTAAATCGGTAGCCAGGCTGTTAATAGCGATCTCTAAATTGTCTGGTGTCTGGTGCAGCGGCTTGTAAATATAGAAAGAAGATTTAGTAGAGGCTGCAGAAGGAAGAGCGTTTGCTCCTAGAATATCAAAATCCTCAATGAGTTTTTTTACTTGCTCTAAGGCGACGGTACTTCCTGTTAGAAGAAGCGAGTTATTATCTTTAATCCATTTAGCTTCTTCAATCGTGCGGATCAAGGTTTTATCTGGAACGCCAGAGGCTTGGAGGTTATTGCTGACTTTTTTCAAATTATCAATGATCGCCTCTCCTGAGGCGTATTTGAGCTTGTAGAGAACAAATGTATTTCCTCCCTTTCCCGATACTCCCTCAGGGGTGTCTAGGCTGGCAATCAGTTCTTTGATTCTATTCAGAACATCGGGTGAGCCTTGAAAGAGCAGAGACTGGGACTCAGAGGCCCACTTCATATCTTCAATGATTTGTTGCAGTTGTTCATCTGCAGGATTTACGGGGCTGAGGTTATCGGCAAGTTCTTTAAGAGCTTGCTCTATTTGAGAGCGCGAGATGTATTTTGGTTTATATAAAAAAACATCTCCGCTAAGGGAGGGGTTTGCGGAGATATCAATCGAGGCAAGCGTCTCTTCTACGCGTTTTAACGAAGCCGCATTCCCTGTAAAAATAAGAGAATTTGTTGAGGCTACCCATTTTATGGAATCAATTGTTTGAAGAAAAGAGGGGTCTGCTAGTTGGGAGCTTTCTAGATTTTGGGCAATTTCTTTAAGCTGCTCTTGTAACTCTTTTCCAGAACGCATTTTAGGATGATAGATAAAGAATTGATCTGATCTTACTCCATGCTTGCCTACGGGCACATCGAGGTCTTCTAAGATGGTCAAAGAGCGTTCAATCAAATAGGGAGTTGATATAACAAAAATGGTTTGTGTCGTGGGATGAGGGACGAAGATGAGAGGGTTGCCCTCTGTTAGGGGCTCTGCGATGAGGGTAGCTGTTTTAATGAGATCGTCTATAGGCCCATTTTGGACTTCGTAGCTATCAATTTCTAAGGAAGAGTGGGGGGCATCAATACTTGCGAGAAGCGAAGAGATTTTATCCACATTCGTTGTAATGTCGGTGATGATGAGTTGCCGCGTTTCACTGGAGACTTCGATAAGCGCAGAGGTAGAGAGCATGGGTTTAATGATGGCGGCTATGGTAGTCAAGTTTGCATTTTTAATGCGAAAAACGCGCGTAACTACAGGGGAGTTTTTAAATGCACTGCTAGGAAGATCAGGAGATACAAGCGTGGCAATTTGGTTAACGCTTTTGGACTTTGTAATGAGGATATTTTGGTCTTGTTCTAAGACAACTAGATCATGGATGCGCAGAACTTGGATAAGGATGGATAAAACATTTCGAGAGGAAACGGGGTCTTCTGAGACAATAGAGACGTTAAAATCTAGTTCTGTTTCATCAAAAATAAAATTTAAGTTCGTGATTTTGCTAACAAAACGAATGTATTCAATGATCGAGATATTTGTGAAATTGATGGTGTAGGTATCGGGGGATTTGCCCTCTTCTGCAAGGCTGGGGGTATTGTGAGGGGCGTCTGTTTCCTTGAAGGTTTTAAGAGGTCTTCCTCCTTTGCTGGGAGGGGCGGATAGTAGCCCGATTTCGGTATCTTCCAACGCAATTTCTTGCGCGCAAGAAATGGGGGCCTGAAGTACAAGAATCCCTAATGCCGCTTCCAGTAAAATCGATTTGCCAAATTTAGGAAAAATCTGTTGCATACCACACAAATGTTTATAGGCCCTGCACGGCACCTTGAGTGGCCATCCTAAAATACTTTGTAGATTATTGTAAAACCTTATTTGGCAGGGTTGGTCCTACATTCCTAGGCTTGTGCCAAAAAATTTTGAATCAGCTTTAAAGAACAGAGGAGAAATAAGATGCCTCGGATATACCGCGAACTCATGAAAGCCTTAACGTTTTATGCAATCACAGAAAAATAGACCGAAACAATAAAAGACAGAATGTTGATCTATTCCACAACTCATAGAGACATTTAATCAAAAAACTGCTATAGTTCCCCCTTATTCAAGTTGAAGAATCCTATGGCAATGCTCAAAACAAAACGATTGATTTTACGTCCTTACACTGTTTCTCAGATCATAAGAGGGTTTGAGCAAAAAGAATTCATTATGCGTGAAAAATCCTCTGATGGAAGAGCAAAAAATCCTATTTTAACAATGAAGGGTTCAGATATTCTTAAGAGAGCATTGCCTGCTGTTGAGGCAAAAGACATAGAATTTTTTCATTATCTTACTGCAGAGGAAAAGGAATACATGATCAGCATCTTCCAAAGATTAATTCCAAAGAACGTGGAGATAGCTGAATGACAGAAGAACATGTGGTGATAGATACTTCTCTTGTGCGTCGTCTGATCGCCTCTCAGTTTCCTCAATGGAAAGAGCTTCCTATTGATCCTGTGGCAACGAGCGGGTGGGACAATCGAACTTTTCATTTAGGCAAAGATAAATCAGTTCGCTTACCAAGTGCTGCTGAATACGAATTGCAGGTAGAAAAGGAGCATCAATGGTTACCGAAATTAGCTCCTAAGCTCCCTCTTCCGATCCCCACACCTATAGCCATGGGTCGCCCTGAATATGGCTATTTCTGGAAATGGTCGATTTATCGATGGCTTGATGGTGAAACTGTAGCTTCTGCGGATATCGTCGATCTCACTAAATTGGCAATTGACCTTGCCAACTTTCTTACGGCTCTTCACAAAATTGACTCAACAGGCGGGCCACCACCTGGGCTACATAGTTTTTATAGAGGAGGGTCACTATCGATTTATGACAGCCAAACGCGTCGTTCAATCGCTTCTTTAAAGGATAGAATTGACACTACTACAGCAGCGGAAGTTTGGGAATCTGCTCTTTTGACTTCTTGGGAAAATCCGCCAGTGTGGGTTCATGGCGATATAAGCGCTGGCAATCTGCTAGTACACAATGACAAGCTCTTGGCTGTCATTGATTTTGGTCAGTTGGCTATTGGCGACCCTGCATGTGATCTTGCGATCCATTGGACATTATTTCATGGCAAAAGTAGAGAAGCTTTTAAAAAAGCACTTTCTCTAGATAAAGGAACTTGGGCTCGCGCACGTGGCTGGGCCCTATGGAAAGCTCTAGTAGTTGCTGCAGGACTGACTAATCCCAATAATTCAGAGTCTCAGCAATGTTGGCGTATAATCGATGACGTCCTTTCGGATCACAAACATAAAGTCTAAAATTTAAGCGATGCGCAGTGAATAAAATTCCATTTGCTCTTGTATCTCAATAGGTATACCGAAACAGGAAGGAGGAATGATTATTTATACCATTCGTAAAAAATAAAGTCATATTTAACGGCGTCGGCTTAGCACCAAATTTTTAATCTTCACTCGCGCCTTGCCGATAGGCAATGGTCGCTCGCTCCAGACACAAAAATTTGGGCTGCCTTCTTGTTAAATTTATGACTTTATTTTTTACGAGTGGTATTACCTATAGATTTTGATCAGCAAATATCCTCATTGCCTGAGCCATAAACTCGGCCAATTGCGGATGAAATGGATCTAGCTGTTTTCTGAATTCAGGGTACTCCTGATACAGCTGCGCCATCGCTATATACACCGCTTGAGTAGCATTTTGAAGCTGCTCTGTAGCTGTATGGTGTTTTTTAATGATCCGTTGTATTTCGGCTGAGGCAGGATCTAGCCCCTTTTCGATACAATAGACATCTTGCTTAAACCCCATTTACTTGTTAAAATTGCCTTTTTTGGCATCTTTATCGACAAATTTTTCGGCCATATGTTCACATATGCTCTCAAAATTTGCCGAGAAACCTGCTCAAAAAATTTCAATTTTTCCAAGCAAAGCGGGTTACGCAAGATGTCTATTTTTACTCGGAAAGCGGCTGGATGGTGCTGGCTATGATGGAATCCTCCCTCCCTCATAATCCGTTGTTCTCAGTAGTTCCCGTCGTGGCTAATCAGTTCTTATCCAAGGCGGTGGATCGTTAGCAAGAACTTGGGCCCTTTTTCGCCTGTGAATGCTGTTGTTGATGTCGCTTTTTTTAAGCAGGCTTCTGCTTGGCTTTGAGGTGAGAGGAGAAAATTTTCGTGTAGAGCTTCAACAAGATGGCCTTCTAGAGTTATAGGAAGGGAATGAAAAAGAAGCGTATCGCCGATATCCCATCTATCACGAATTTCAAAAAATTGTGATTTTAAATCGACTCCTAGAAGAGGGTTTTGGTTTGCTAGGCGGTGAGGAGAGGGACTATTTTGAGAAAGGCGCAGAAGTCCCCCAAGGGAGCAAGAGACAAAGCTTAAGGTGTCTGCTTGGGGATTAAGGAGCAGGTAAGTAAATCCAAAGCTTTGCTTGAGGGGGTCTTCTTTAATCAGTCTATTGAGGGTGCTTGCAAGAATAGCTGGTTGCTGCATCGATTCTCCTTTTTCTAAGAGCAGTACTCTGAGCATTCCGCGGAAATTTCCTAGAAAAATGGTTGCATCTATTTCTGGCTGATCGGTTTCTACAATCGCTATGGCATAGGCCTGGTTAGAGAAGCGGAAAATTTCGAAAAAAGCATTTGTCTGGAAGGGGGGCTTATATTTAGCAAGGCCTATTTCAATATCGGAGGCGCGAGGGAGCGTCGAGGGAGAGAGGTTACTTGATGTTCGTTGAATCACTTCTACCATTTCTTTGAGTTGATCCGATCCTGGTTTGTCTTTTTCTAGACCTCCGGATTTAAGATAACTGGAAAGGTCAGAAATGAAGGCGACAACGGTTTGGTATCTTTCTTCGACAGAAACAGCGAGGGCTTTTTCAATAATTTTGCGCAGGCCCTTGGGTAAAAAGGAGGGGTGAATCACTCCAAAGCTTAGTTTTCCCATACAGAGTTCATAGGCGATAATACCAAGAGAATAAATATCTGAGGCGTAAGTGATATTTGCAGAGGACTCTTTTTGTTCAGGACTCATGTAGTGGGGAGTGCCTGCAATTTTTTCGGGTTTTTGGGAGGTTACATTTTTTTCGCCATGCAGGCGGGATATACCAAAGTCTATGACTTTCACATCTCCTTCTTCCGTAATTAAGATGTTTTCGGGCTTGAGATCGCCGTGAATCACGCCATGAGAGTGAAGGTGGAAAAGAGCATAGGCTACTTGCAAGATGATATCGACACACCGCTTTAGGGAGAGAGACTGTTGCAGAATAAACTGTTTTAAGGAGACTCCACGGATGAACTCCATGGCGATATAGAGGCCGCCTTCCCATTGCCCTTGGTCGCAGAGTTTGACAATGTGGGGGTGGCTTGCCATGGCAATGATTTTAGCTTCTTTTAAAAACTGATCAACCATGTCTGGTCTTGTGACAAAGGCGGGAGATAAAACTTTAACAGCAACGAGCTGTTTTGTCTCTGCAGAAACCCCTAAATAAAGTAGGCTCATTCCTCCTTTTCCCACCAAACTCTCGATTTTATAAGGGCCAATTTGCGTGGGGATAGCTTCTTTGGGTGGTCGAGGAGAAGAGATATCTGTCAGGGTAGGCTGGTTGTAAAAATTACTGTCCATTAGAAATTTCTAATAGCTTAAATCCAATTATAGTCCCAATTTTAATCATTTCTCCTCGGGCCATTATTTTTTTATTTTGTGTAAGGTAGGCAGAGGAAGAGAGGGGAAGGGGCGTTTCTATCAAGTGTCCTGGGACAATTTCTAGAAGAGTTGGCATTGTCAAATCAATCGTGCCCATTTCAGCATTTAAAAGGAGTGTGCGGATATGAGGGGCTTCTTCCATGGGAGCCTTAAGAGGTTCTTCTATTTCGTCTACATTGAGGTCTTCTTCTAAAGGTTTTGGCTCTTCAAGAAGCTGTTTTGTATGAAAGCTATAGTCTGTGATTTTTAATCCGTCGGCTTTAAAACGCGCGCGCAGTAAAGGTTTGCCATCCAAAGACAGCTCGGTAGACCCTTTTTGCGTTTTTGGGTCAAAGGAGCAGTTATCTAAAATAATGAAATCTCCGGCTTTTGCGCTTGCCCACTCCTCTTCATTTAAAAGGACAGAGCCTACATGCAGGGTAAAGGGCAAGGAGAGTTTTTCTGCTTCTTCTTGCTGTAAAATGGATTTGGGTGTGGGTTCAATTCTTTCAATAAAATTTTCAAAAAATGCAGGAGTGTAAATAAGTTTTCCACTGATTGTACGTGTAGTAAGGGTAACAGAAAGGTCTATGCAAAACGCAGATTCAAAAGAAGGGGTTTGGGGAAAAAGCTCAACGCGTATGCTCAAGTCTTTTAAAGCGGATATCTGTGATAAACAGTTTGTGATTTTTAAGATAAGAAAAGTGTAATACCCTTCTTGCAAGCGAGGGTCTGAGAAGCTGTCAGAGGGGCGCTTTTCGGAGAGGAAATAAGAGGTAAGGGCTATCTGATGATCTGGAGATAGGATCCAATAAATAGGCTCTGCGATAGAGGCTATATAAAAGGCGACAATAGCTGGCTCTTTTCCTATCTCTTTGTGGAGGGTTTCGCCATTTTTTAATGTTGCGGGTTGTGTAGAAAAAGAGAGGGTTTCTACATCTAGCAGGTTTTTGAGGGCTGTTTCCCATTCTTCCCAGGGGAATAAAAACTCAGGTTTGGGTTTTTGTAGGTTTGTTTTTTTTTCTACAATTTCTTCTAAAATTTTGATCCAGGGGCTTGAAACATCTAGGGTAGATGACATACTTTAAGATTCTCCCTCTTGTTCATCGGTAATCGATTTTTTTCTCTCTATGCGGCTTGTGGTGTTATCTAGCTCGGCTTCAAGTCTACGAACACGAAACCCGTATTTCCCATTCTGAAACGCCGAGTTTAATTTGGCAAGATTTGCGTTAAAGAGAGAAACCGCTTGGGGCTCACCTTGAAGTCTAATGTTAAATTCTCCTGGGGCGCTTGCATAAGCTTCAATGACAATAGAGGCTCCTTTAAAGGAGGGGAATTCTTGGGGGTTTAGCGTAACTGTCATTTCTGTTTTTCCAGAATTTTGCATAACCAGGATAACTGAGGCAAGTTTTTCAAAAAGGGCAAGGACTTCAGGGCTTAGAAGGGAGTAGCCGGGGGCTGCAACAGAGGGTGAGGATAAAAAGGAGGGGGCAGTAGGCTCCGGCGCTGTAAAGGCTGCCTGTTCAAGGGGCTTGTGGGTTTCTTTTTTTTCTTGGGGCTTTGCGTGTTTTTCTGCGGAAATTTGCATCTCTTTTTCTGGACTCTCCTCAGATTCTGTCTTTTTTTCTTCTTCGAAGCTAGCAGAAGGTTGTGGAGGGACAGGTGGTGGGGTTGCTGTTTCTACCAGGTTAGATGTTTCTTCTAGGATTTCTGAGGAATCTATTTTTGCAGTTGGCAAGACCTCCGCGCTCTCTTCTGTGGGAATAAGAGGGTCAATTTCTTCGGATCTTTTTTTGTGTTGCTGTTGTTTTTTCTCAGACTCGCCGACTTTTTCTATTTTAGGGCCTTTTGGAAGAATAAGACGGGCTGGATTTTCTGCTTTTTTTCTTGCAGTTCCTTGAGCTGCCGTTCTATCCGCCTTTTTCTCGGCATCTTCTTCGGCAGCTTGTTTTTTTTTCTTTTTTTGCTTCTCTTGAGATTCTTTTACCTGCATGAGCTCACGAAATTTTTCTGCATCGGTGAGGGATTTAGCAGAAGATTTATTGGAACTATCTGGAGAATTATTTCCACCGGGAACTGCAATAATATCAACCATTATTCTCTTCTTTGTCTTTTTTCTTTCGGGCTACAAAAAGAGCGTTGCCTATTTCATCGGATTCGGCATCTTCTTCTTTTTCCATTAACTTAAATTCCGTTTTTTTCCAGATGTCTTTGTGAATTTTAAGTTTTTCGACATCTTTTTGCTTATGTAAAAAATCTTGCCTAGCTGCTTCAACTTCCTCGGAGGCTTTTTGAACAACTTTTTTTTGTTCGGAAACTTTTATCTCTTCTTGTTTTAGTTTTTCATCTACAAGCTTAAGGTACTGTTTCATCTGTTGAATTTTATCGGTTGTCGATCCTTCATCAAGTGTAGCTCTTAGCTGAGTGAGTTTGGCGATTTTATGGTCTTTAACCTCATCTCTTGCTTTTTCTAGTTGAGCAAGCTTTTGCTGCTGCTTTTCTAGTGCCTCTTTTTTTTGCTTAAAAATTTTTTCCGCTTCTTCCAGTCTCTTTTGTTTAATTTCAGCAACTTGCTCCAGCGGATATTTTGGCTTTTTTTTCATTTAAAGAGGAGTTTTAATTGTTGCAAGGTCTCTTCAAAAGAAGATTTTTCACTGGTGGCTTGTTTTAAAAATCTATTTACCTTGTCGATATACTTGATGCCAAAGTCGGCATTCTTATCAGAGCCTGGTTTATATTCCCCGATACGGATCAGAAGTTCATTTTTTTTGTAATTAGCAAGGACTTCCCTTAGCTTTCCGATCAGTTGCAGATGTTCTGCATCAACAATGTGGCTTAAAACCCGGCTAATGGAGGTAAGGATGTCGATGGCTGGGTAGTGGTATTGGCTGGCAAGGTCTGCTGAAAGGATGATATGGCCGTCCAAAATAGAGCGGGTTTCGTCCGAGACGGGTTCATTGATGTCATCACCGGCAACTAAAATGGTATAAAAGGCTGTAATAGAGCCTTTATCGGAGTTTCCTGAGCGCTCTAAAAGGCGGGGTAAAATCGCAAAGACCGAAGGGGTAAATCCTCCTCTGGCAGGGGGCTCTCCTGCAGCAAGCCCAATTTCTCGAAGGGCCCTTGCAAAACGGGTGACAGAATCCATCATGAGGATGACGTTTTTTCCTTGATCGCGAAAATATTCTGCAATTGCTGTTGCAACATACGCAGCGTTAAGACGCATTTGAGCCGCTTGATCAGAGGTTGAGACAATGATCACAGATCTTGCAAGACCTTCTGTTCCTAGATCATTTTCGATAAATTCGCGAACCTCTCGTCCTCTTTCACCCACAAGAGAGATCACGTTGATGTCAGCGACGGCATATTTGGCAATCATTCCTAGCAGCGTCGATTTTCCCATACCGGCGCCGGCAAAAATACCCACGCGCTGTCCCCTGCCAACTGTAAGGATGCCATCTACAGCGCGGATGCCTACAGAGAGGGGCTTATCGATAATTTTTCTTTTTAGAGGATCGGGAGGAGGTTGGATAACGGGGTAATCTTGTTCCAAAACAAGAGGGCCCTTGGTTTCCGTATCTAGGGGGTTGCCAAGGCCATCTAAAACACGGCCAAGCAGCTGAGGTCCAACGCGAATGTGCAGGGTCATACGGAGGGGGATCACTTCGGAGGAGGGGCCAATACCTGTCATTTCTCCTAAGGGGGAGAGAAAAGCCTCTTCTTTGTTAAACCCCACGACTTCTGCCATGAGAGGGGCCCCTTCGCGTTTAATCAGGCAGACTTCTCCCATTTTAACTTGGGGGATAATGGCGCGAATGAGCATCCCAATGACTTCTGTGATGCGTCCATGGACGGTGGTCAGCTCTAAGTCCTCAAGCTGATTCATGAGCTTATCTAAATGGTTTGTATCGTCCATAGTTTATCCAAAAAAAATATGCACCCCGTTGTCTCAGAGGTTGCCTCAAGGGGAGGGTATCGCATATGGATTTTCGGGTCAAGAGAGGACTCGAGGGAGGGGGGGCTATTTAAGCGGGGTGCTGTAGGTTAGATCTGAGAGATGTTATTTTTGTTGTTAAAGACGTCTTTTTTTGAGCATTGATTTGAGAGCGCTCTAAAAGCGCTTCGAAAGAGGCAATTTTAGCTCTTATTTTTTCAATATCTTTTCTTAGGGCTGTAAGATAAGAGTGGCAGATGTCAAAGATTTTATTGGTTAGTTCAGGGGTGATTCTCTGTTGGTATTGATGCGCAATATCGCTAAACTTTTTAAAAGTTTCATTGTCCAAGGCAGAGGGGAATAGGAAAGGCTCTTGAGAAATAGAATGATAAGAAGAGAGGGCAGTGAAAGCAAGGAGCAAAAAAGAGGCTGGCAAAGAGAGTGGTCCTACTAAATGTAAGGGAAGAATAAGTGGGGCAATTGAAGCAGAGAGCCTAGCTAAGTGGCCGCCTCTAACCTGATTAACAATTATTTGAAGAAGAATTTCTTTTGGTACCTCAGCTTGATTGGGGGCGTTTTCTTGCTGGGCACACAGGCTGGCAAAATGTTTGCGAGCGCTATTGTAGCAGATATTCGGAAGGACAGCACTTCCAATACAATACCAGGCAATGAAACATACAAGGATCGCAGGCTCTGCAAGGGCAGGGTTGGAAAAGATGAATGCTATGCCAGGCGTCAATATTTTTTGATCTAAAAGGAACAAGGCGGCCACTCCGACTAATAAAAGAAAAACGGTAGCAGTTGCTGCCATGATTTTGCGCGTTATACCGCTCGTGATTCAAAAACTGGTTCTGGCAGCGGCGGCTTTGCCTCAAATTTTCCGTCTTCACTTGCGGTGTGCTCTTGAGCACTACCGCTCGCTCCAGACAAAAAATTTGAGGAGCCTTCTTGCCATCTCCCAATTTTTGAATCA